>Ga0351853_1131_pt1 | contig 19991 bp, 14 predicted proteins | sample BONcelHFGM3001C8_FD_206799 | JGI IMG/M metagenome (GOLD analysis project Ga0351853, IMG submission 206799) | Enriched cells from coal bed in the Powder River Basin, Montana, United States - BONCAT cells FGM rep2 HSBNCT.FGM.300.1.C8 ... | reverse complement strand
TTGCCATTGTTATCATTGCCTGCCCCATTGAGCCCATCAGGCCACTCGGATCCGACCCATTCACCGGGTCCCCATGCGTATAGAGATACTTGTGCAGGCTCTGGGGATCGCGGAAGTTTCCGGCGAAGGGGTCGAGGCGGTTGAAGGTGCCGGTTGCGGGGTTGTAGTATCTGGCGCGGAGGTACTGCAGGCCGGTGAGCTGGTCGGTCATCTCCCCGCTGTAGAGGAGGGTGGTCAAAGCATTGGCGAGCGTGAAGCCGATGGGCACGCCGTAGGCGTCGTCGGCGAAGAACTGCGGGGGACTGGACGCCGGCGTTCTTGCCTCATTATCGGATCTTCCCGATTGTGGCGGTCCGATGCTACAATGGTATATGGGAGACCATTTTTGAGAGGATCGGGCTCGTGGAAATCACCGTCCATATGCCAGATGACGTGATCGAGCAGTTCGGAGATATTGACGCAATTCCGCGGCAACTTCTCGAGGCCTTTGCGATCGAGCGTTACCGTTCGGGGAGTATCACGCGCCACCAGGTGAGCCAGCTTCTCGGGCTGGATTACTGGCAAGCGGATGCCTTCCTGGATCAGCACAATGCAAAGCAGCCCTACACGCTGGCTGACTTGGACGTCGACTGTGACAGCCTCAGCAAACTGGAAGAAAAGCGGAGCAAGCGATGACGCTCGTCGTCGCCGATACCGGCCCGATTCATTATCTGGCTCTCATCGACGCGATGGGGATGCTGCCGCAGCTATACGATCGGGTCTTGATTCCTTCCGCGGTCCGTGACGAACTCGTACATCCCAACAGTCCGGTGGCGGTCAAGAAATGGATGGCGACACTGCCGAAGTGGTGCGAAATACGCAAGGCCGCGGTCACGGAAGGAAGGCTCGGTCTCGGCCCTGGTGAAGCGGAGGCACTCGCCTTGGCGGAACGAGTCAAAGCGGATCTCGTTCTCCTGGATGATCGCGCAGCCCGAGCGGAAGCACTCCGTCGCGGCCTGCTCGTGACCGGGACAATCGGCGTTCTTCTGGACGCCGCCGAGCACGGTTACGTCGACCTGCAGGAATCGTTGGACCGGCTCCTTCGGACCTCTTTCTACATCGATGCGGACTTGCTCAGCGAGATTCTGTCCCGAGGTGCGGAGCGACGACGGCACACTCCCGAGCAGCGCGACGAATCCGAACCATAGCCACGGCCGCGACGACTGGACGGTGGCCCGCTACGTCAGCGGCATGGTGTTTGGCAATCACCGGCTGATCTCGATCTCGGGTGGGCGGATCACGTTCTCCTACAAGGATTACCGCGGCGGCGGACGAACCAAGGTGGCGACGCTCTCGGCCGAGGAGTTCATCGACCGGTTCTTCGCGGCAAGGAACTGCCGCGGCCTACAGTGCGGCAGATCATGGCGATGCCGTTTCCGGACGAAGCGTATGTCGAGAAACAGCGGAAGCGGCTGGAGACCAAGAGGCGACGCAAAGCAGGAGAACACGGCTGGCTGTTAGGGGTGCCCGTGGGTGAGTTGCGGCAGCGGCTGCTGGCGTTTGGTTTTACGTGACGGATCTATGAGAGAGTTTTATCAAAGCCGGAGCGTTTTTCGACTACGGCCGGGAGGTTCGGCGATGGCGGTATGCACTGCGGGTGGGGTTTTTGTCTTTCTGATGCTCTCAGAGGCAGGGAATTGGCGGGTTGAGTGCCGATTCGGACGCTCAAATCGTGCGGTCACTTCTTCCGACCTCGCCTCATCGCTCGGGTGAGACGTTCTTGGTGAGCGAGAAAACGGGCGTCTAATGCACATAGCTGACGGGGGGATCGGCTTGCGCCGATAGGATTTGCATTGGCTAACCGTTAAGGTTTAATCTGGACGGGACGTTGTATCCCTACGCTTCGTCCGTCTCGGGGGGACCAAGATCCTCTGGTTGAATCAGGCGAGCAGCATGCAGAACACGAAGCAATCGAATATCGTCGCCTACCACATCGTAGAACAGTAGGTAGTTTTTGTGAACGATCCAACGCCGCGTGTCAGCACGCAAATGATTGACCTCTTCACCGAGGTGGGGTTCAGCGAGAAGAAGGTGGAGAGCCGCATTCATTTCATCCATGAGCCGAGAAGCGGCACCTGGTCGATCGTTTTCAATCGCAATGGAATCCCAGATGTCGTCAAGGTCCTGCAGGGCGGACGCTGTGCGAAGAATCTGGGGCATCAGTCGATGTCGTTCGAGGGGATTGGAACCGCCAACGAAAGCGCTGCGTACGTTCACTGAAGCGCGTGGCAAACTGTCAAGTTTTGTCAGGACTTCTCAGGCGTTGTTGGCCACGCCGTTTGATGTCTTCCACGTCCCAAGCCGCGACGTCCCCGCTGGCGATATCGGCGTCCGCACGGGCGAGGTACTGCCGGACGCGGTCGTCGATCTTCGACTGCAGATCAGGAATATCACTCAACCGGACGACGAACGCCGTCTCGTTCGAGGAATCATCCTCAAGTAAGATCAACCCAGCCGGGTTCTGCCGGAGCGCGTTTCGAATTTCCGGAGTCATTTTGAGGTTCATACTCGCATTCTACCCGACTTTCGAGGCCCATAAAGCGGACGGGCGGGAAATTTTTTGTATCGCCGCGCGACTTGCGCTTGTGGGACTGGGCAGACGAGGGTCGCCGGGGACGCCCCCAGCGGGGGAGAGAGGTAGTCGTCATCGGTGAGCAAAACGGGGCCAGGGCAACAGGAACGATTTGCCGAAAGCATCAGACGACCTGGCCCCCGGTTATCCCTGCCGGGTCTGCAAGAAGGGTCGGATGGTTCGCGGCAAGGAACTGCCGCGGCCTACAGTGCGGCAGATCATGGCGATGCCGTTTCCGGACGAGGCGTATGTGGAGAAGCAACGGAAGCGGCTCAAGGCCAAGAGGCGGCGCAAAGCAGGAGAGTCCCGCTGGATGTTGGTGGTGCCCGTGGGCGAGTTGCGGCAGCGGCTGCTGGCGTTTGGTTTTACGTGACGGCCCAAGACAAGATCACCTCAGCAAAGATAGATTGGTGTACACCCACGGCCGCGAGGTTCGGCGATGGCGGTATGCGCTGCGGGTGGGGTTTTTGTCTTTCTGATGCTCTCGGAGGCAGGGAATTGGCGGGTTGAGTGCCGATTCGGACGGTCAAATCGTCCGGTCACCTCTTCCGACCTCGCCTCATCGCTCGGGTGAGACGTTCTTGGTGAGCGAGAAAACGGGCGTCTAATGCACATAGCTGACGGGGGGATCGGCTTGCGCCGATAGGATTTGCATTGGCTAACCGTTAAGGTTTAATCTGGACGGGACGTTGTATCCCTACGCTTCGTCCGTCTCGGGGGGACCAAGATCCTCTGGTTGAATCAGGCGAGCAGCATGCAGAACACGAAGCAATCGAATATCGTCGCCTACCACATCGTAGAACAGTAGGTAGTTTTTGTGAACGATCCAACGCCGCGTGTCAGCACGCAAATGATTGACCTCTTCACCGAGGTGGGGTTCAGCGAGAAGAAGGTGGAGAGCCGCATTCATTTCATCCATGAGCCGAGAAGCGGCACCTGGTCGATCGTTTTCAATCGCAATGGAATCCCAGATGTCGTCAAGGTCCTGCAGGGCGGACGCTGTGCGAAGAATCTGGGGCATCAGTCGATGTCGTTCGAGGGGATTGGAACCGCCAACGAAAGCGCTGCGTACGTTCACTGAAGCGCGTGGCAAACTGTCAAGTTTTGTCAGGACTTCTCAGGCGTTGTTGGCCACGCCGTTTGATGTCTTCCACGTCCCAAGCCGCGACGTCCCCGCTGGCGATATCGGCGTCCGCACGGGCGAGGTACTGCCGGACGCGGTCGTCGATCTTCGACTGCAGATCAGGAATATCACTCAACCGGACGACGAACGCCGTCTCGTTCGAGGAATCATCCTCAAGTAAGATCAACCCAGCCGGGTTCTGCCGGAGCGCGTTTCGAATTTCCGGAGTCATTTTGAGGTTCATACTCGCATTCTACCCGACTTTCGAGGCCCATAAAGCGGACGGGCGGGAAATTTTTTGTATCGCCGCGCGACTTGCGCTTGTGGGACTGGGCAGACGAGGGTCGCCGGGGACGCCCCCAGCGGGGGAGAGAGGTAGTCGTCATCGGTGAGCAAAACGGGGCCAGGGCAACAGGAACGATTTGCCGAAAGCATCAGACGACCTGGCCCCCGGTTATCCCTGCCGGGTCTGCAAGAAGGGTCGGATGGTTCGCGGCAAGGAACTGCCGCGGCCGACAGTACGGCAGATCATGGCGATGCCGTTTCCGGACGAAGCGTATGTCGAGAAACAACGGAAGCGGCTCAAGGCCAAGAGGCGACGCAAAGCAGGAGAGTCCCGCTGGCTGCTGGTCGTGCCTGCGGGCGAGTTGCGGCAGCGGCTGCTGGCGTTTGGATTCACGTGACGGATCTATGAGCGAGATTCACCGAAGACAGAGCGTTTTTCGACAACGGCCGCGAGGTTCGGCGATCGCCGTATGCGCTCTAGGCGGGGCTTTCGTCTCTGTGACGCTTCCAAGCGTGAAGAATTGGCGGGTTGAGTGCCGATTCGGACGCTCAAATCGTCCGGTTACCTCTTCCGACCTCGCCTCATCGCTCGGATGAGACGTTCTTGGTGAGCGAGAAAACGGGCGTCTAATGCACATAGCTGACGGGGGGATCGGTTTGCGCCGATAGGGGCTCATCAGGGGTCAGCGGTTTCTATTCTGGACGGCCGAATCTCAGGTGCTTCCATCCTTTTGCCAGGGCCACCAGCCTGAATCCATTCGTCACATCACAACATTCTCGCGATCCTTAAGGAATCGGTACACGTCGTCTTCAGTTACCTCCACTTTACCGTGTTTCCGAAGCCATTGAACAAGTCGCGATGCGTTATCCGTTGTCGCGGTGACGCTGTAACGCGGTTTCCGCGAGATCTCCCCGTCGATGTCGTTCCAATACTCCAGCCACGCAGGTACGTCATGTAGCGCGGTGATTTCGTCAAACGTCTTGCGTGGATCGATCAGCGTAAAACAAGGCCAACGCGGCAAACGCATTTCTCGCATATCGCAACCAAAGAATCGGCATGCATGCATGTCAGCATCGGTAAAATCGCACCTGTGAATCGAGCCTTGGAAGTCATCGAATGCGCGACGCTCCATGAAATCTCCAAATGTGTTCTCCATGAACCTGCCATGAAATGTGCACTCCGTTACTTGGCAAGCATCCCAGGCTGTCTTCTTCACGGGGCGATTTGCAAAAATGTGACACGATAAGAAGCGACACTTTGCGAGAATGGCATTTTCACTCCCCTTGCTCGTGAAACGAATCCGACAGGAAACCAAGGTGACATTGTGTCCTAGATAGACTTTACGACCATCATCGGGAAGAATGATTTCTTCTCCTTCAATGGTCTGATCACTGATTTGAAACATTTCGATCATCGTTAGGCTCTCCCTGTAAAATCAGGGGGAATAGATTATGAACCGGAAGAAATTGCCAGCTTCTCTTCGAGCATGGCTTTCGAGCGCAGACATTGTGTCTGTTGTTATTTCATACCAGATGGGTGGAGTTGCTGCAACGTCGCACGCGTCCAGGCCCGCTTGGCCACGCTGTGCCCATGTGAGTTGCGGAAACTGTCGCTGTACTTGTCGCTGGATGGCCCAGCCTCGAAACATTCGTTCAAGCACGGTCGCTTTCCCGTAGTCTCCCGCACGCTGCGCCGCTTCAATGGCCCTTTGCTCGCCACTTTCCAACCAACTACTCGTATAGTTGGCTCGCGCGTTCTGGACTGCCGTTTCAAGTGCGTCTCCAACTGGGTCAGCAGCCGGTATTCGGCTAGGTGGGGTACCATTGGGCAAGTGCCATCTCCCCGAAGCCGCGTCGTATACTCGATTTCCGGCTCTGAAGTTTGGGCCAACCTGTTGGGGTGGAGGGGTCGGAGCGATTGTGCTTGTCGGTGGCGCCTGCGCCGGTGGATTCGGACGCAGACGACTCAATGCGGCACCGCCACCACGGAATAGGATGCCGAAAATGCCAGCCGAGGCCGCACCGACAATACCGCCTTCGGCTATTTCCCAAACAATATCCTCTGGATCAGCACCATCCCACCAAGCGTTGAGGCCGTTCATGGTGCCGCCGGTGATGGCTCCACTCAAGAACGTTGCCACCCAGAATGTTGCGATCTCACCGAGCGCGAGCCCTGCTATTGCACTGACCCCAGCAAATGAAACGAATCCGATTGCTCCACCCAGGGCCCCCAGACCCGCTCCAACTGCCGCCCCTGTCAAGATGTCACCGGCTGAGCCTCCGTAATATGCGGTAACAGCTCCACCTACCAAGCCACCGATAGTCGCGCCAACGGCAATGGAAATCCCCAAGCCTGCCAGAAACATGCCCGTCGGATCAATCCCATTCACCGGGTTCCCATGCGTATACAGATACTTATGCAGCGACTGGGGATCGCTGAAGTTCCCCGTAAACGGATCGAGTCGGTTGAAGGTGCCGGTTGCGGGGTTGTAGTATCTGGCGCGAGGGTTTTACTAAGTGGTTCAGGGCGGCAGGGCCGCCGGCCAATACGAGCTGCCGCTCGGCTGAAATGGTCTGCTCCCGTTGGTCGCGAGTCTTTGTGAAAAACTTCACGATCTTTGAGGGCGGCAGGGCCGCCAGCCAATACGAGCTGCGGCTCGGCTGGAATGGTCTGCTCCCGTTGGTCGCGAGTCTTTGTGAAAAACTTCACGATCAACGCCTCTTGCCCACACGGACATCACGCTCCCCGCTAGGGTGGGGCGGGTCGAGTCGCGTGCGTTCATTCCTCCGAGCGTTGTATGCAGAGAGAAATGACGGTAGCCTAACTGGTGTCCCGGTCCTTCCCAGTGGGGCGGGATTCGCGCCAAGTGTTCGATCGCCGACGTTGTTTCGCAGCCGTGCCACTCACCAAACCCCGAGGATCGCGAATATGAAAGCCCTGCTCGCTCTTGGACTTTGGCTCATCGTCACTGCGCTGGCATCCGGCATAGCCGCCGCGCAACCATCGAAACCGAACGTCGTGCTCTTCATGGCCGACGATTTCGGCTATGAGTGCGTGACAGCCAACGGCGGCCAGTCCTACAGCACGCCCAACCTCGACCGGCTGGCTGCCGATGGTGTGCGCTTCGAGAACTGCCACGTGCAGCCCCTCTGCACACCCACGCGCGTGCAGATCATGACCGGGTCTTATAATGTTCGCAACTACCTGAACTTCGGTAGCTTGCCGCGATCGGAGACGACCTTCGGGCATCTTCTCAAGAAGGCGGGCTACGCCACGGGCATTTGCGGCAAATGGCAGCTCGGACACGAAAAGGACGCGCCCCGGCACTTCGGTTTCGACGAGGCCTGTCTCTGGCAGCACACCCGCCGCCCGCCGCGATACGCCAATCCGGGTCTGGAATACAACGGCGAGGAGAAGGACTTCTCGGGGGGCGAGTACGGCCCCGAACTGGTCAACGATTTCGCCTTGGACTTCATCACTCGCCACAAGGACCACTCCTTCTTCCTTTACTATCCAATGATCCTCACTCACAATCCCTTCCAGCCGACGCCCGACAGCCCGAACTGGGATCCTGAAGCCGAGGGCGAGGGAGTCAACCAGCACGAGAAGCACTTTGCCGATATGACCGCGTGGATGGACAAGATGGTCGGTCGCGTGGATGCGAAGCTTGCCGAACTGGGCATTCGCGACAACACGCTGCTGATGTTCCTCGGCGACAATGGGACGAACGGTGGCATCACCAGCCGATTCCAGGGCGCCGACTACCGCGGCGGCAAAGGGAGCACTACCCGCCACGGCACGCACGTGCCGCTGATCGCGAGCTGGCCGGCGATGATCAAGGAAGGCCGCGTCAGCCGCGACCTCGTCAGCAGCGCCGACTTCCTGCCGACGCTCTGCGAAGCGGCCGGCGTGCCCGTCCCCGCCGGCATCGACGGCGTCAGTTTCCTGCCGCAGTTGCACGGTGACCGCGGCGCACCCCGCGAGTGGCTTTACTGCTGGTATTCCCCGCGGCAGAAGGCCGACATGACCGTGCGCGAGTTTGCCTTTGACGGGAACTACAAGCTCTATCGCGACGGCCGCTTCTTTGACCTCGCTGCCGACCCCGACGAAACGGCGTCGCTGGAGGTCACTTGCTTGCAGGGCCCTGCCGCCGCCGGGGCCGAGAAACTGCAGTCGGTGCTCGATCAGTTCAAAGATGCCCGTCCTGCGGAACTCGACCGGCAATTCGAACGCAAAAAGGAGACCTTGCCGGCCGCCAAACCGAAAAAGAAGCGACAGGTTCAATAACTCTCATTAACTGGTGCAAGAACCCATGAAACGCATCCTCCTCACCACGCTGTTTTTTGTTGGCTCGTTCGTCGTCGTGCACGCCGCGCGAGCGGACTCGCCCCGCCCGAACGTGCTGTTCATCGCGATCGACGACCAGAACGACTGGATCGGCCACCTGGGCGGTCACCCCATGGCGCAGACGCCGCACATCGACCGCCTCGCCGAACGGGGCACCGCGTTCCTCAACGCGCACATCAACTCGCCGCTCTGCAATCCCTGCCGCACGAGCCTGATGCTCGGATTGCGTCCCACCACCACCGGCATCTACGGCCTCGCCCCATGGTTCCGTGACGTCGAGGCGTTGAAGGACCGGGTGACCCTGCCGCAGCACTTCAAGGCTCACGGCTACAAGACGTACACCTGCGGGAAGATCTACCATGGCGGGGTTGGCGGCCCGGCGAAGCGGGCGGTCGAATTCGACGTCTGGGGATCGGCCGGCGGCATCGGGGCCAAGCCCGAGCAGAAACTGATTCCGCCCACGCCGATGGGCAACCACCCGCTCATGGATTGGGGCGTGTTTCCCCATCGCGATGAAGACAAGGGCGACTACCAGGTGGCAAGCTGGACGATCGAACAACTCCGAAACCTGCCCGCGGACCAACCCTTCTTCATGGCCGCCGGCTTCTTTCTGCCGCACGTCCCCTGCTACGCCACTCAGAAGTGGTTCGACCTCTATCCGGACGACGACAGCGTGCTGCCCGTCATTCGCGAAGACGATCGCGACGATACGCCGCGGTTTTCCTGGTATATCCACTGGGAACTGCCCGAGCCAAGGCTGAAGTGGGTCAAGGAGAACAACCAATGGCGCAACCTCGTCCGCAGCTACCTGGCCTGCACCAGTTTCGTGGATGCACAGATCGGCCGCATTCTCGAAGCGCTGGATGAATCGGGCCTGGCGGAGAACACGATCGTCGTCGTCTGGGGCGATCACGGTTGGCATCTCGGCGAGAAAGGGATCACCGGCAAGAATACGCTCTGGGACGACAGCACCCGCGTTCCGCTCGTATTTGCCGGGCCGGGCGTCAAGCCGGGCCAACGCTGCACCCGGCCTGCCGAGTTGCTCGACCTCTATCCAACGCTCGCGGAGTTGTGCGGACTGCCGCCGCGCAGCGACATCGAGGGGCTCAGTCTCGTGCCCCAACTCAAAGACGCCGCCGCCCCGCGCGAGCGTCCCGCCGTGACCAGCCACAACCAGGGCAACCACGGCGTCCGCAGCGAGCGCTGGCGATATATTCGCTACGCCGACGGCAGCGAGGAACTCTACGATATGCAGGACGATCCGCACGAGTGGACCAACCTTGCCGGCAAGCCCGAGTTCGCGACGATCATCGAGGAACACAAGAAGTGGCTGCCCGCGATCGACGAGCCGCCCGCCCCGGGCAGCGCCCATCGCGTGCTCACCTACGACAAGGCCACGGACGAGGCGGTCTGGGAAGGCAAAACCGTCAAACGGGGCGACCCGATTCCGGAGTGAGGCTCAGTCACAGCCAATGGCGCACGAGGTATGCCGTGTACTCGATCGCCTTCACCCACCACGACCGCCGCCGGTGCGCCTCCAGCACAACTTCCCGGCAACGGGCGATGTCGGCGAGCGTTTGCTCCCGCAAACGCACCGCCACGCCCGGATCGGCCACGACGGCCACGCTTTCCAGTTGGTGCAGCAGGCTGCGGCGATCGAAATTGTAGCTGCCGACGATGGACCAGGTATCGTCGACCACGGCCGTTTTCGCATGCATCACGCTCACCGGCCATTCGAACAGGCGGACCCCGCCGGCCAGCAGTTGATCGTAGAGCCAGCGTGTGGCGTAGGCGGTGATCGGCACATCGCTCTGCGCGCCGACGACGACGCCTACGAAGACGCCGCGCCGAGCCGCCTGGATCAACGCTCGGCGCACTGCCTTGCTGGGGATGAAGTAGGCGTTTTCGATCAGCACGTAACGCTGGGCGCCGCGGATGGCCCGCAGGTACACGCGATGGATCCGGCGGCGGTGACGGAGGATTTCATTGCCGACGACGGCGACAGGGATGCCGCCTTCTGCCTCCGGCTCGCGGGCGGGGCGCCGTCTTCCGCGGCGGACGATCGCCGCCCGCCGGCGAATGGCGGACCCGATCTGTTTTGTCCGCGTGAGGGTCTTGCCGTACGGTGTGGAGCGCCGCCACGCGTATTCAAACAGGGCGAGCATCTGGCCGGCGACTTCCGGTCCCTCCAGCCGGATGTGCGTGTCGCGCCATCCCCGGCCGCCGTCGGACAGGCCGCGATACTCGTCGGCGATGTTCAGGCCGCCTGTAAACGAAACGGCGTCGTCGACGATCAGCACCTTGCGGTGATCCCGCTGATTCAGGAGCCAGAGGGGGCGTCGCACCAGCAGGGGATGGTAAGCGGAGGCGGCCACGCCTCCATCCACAAGATTGCGGACGAACCGCGCCGGCAGGGCCAGCGACCCCACCCAGTCGTAGATCACGCGGACGCGGACGCCTCGCGACGCCGCACCCACGAGCGCCTGATGAAACGCTCTCCCCGTGGCGTCGTCGCGGAGAATATAGGTCTCCAACTCGACGTGATCGGCCGCCCCTTCAATGGCGGCGAGCATCTCGGGAAAGGCCTCGGTGGCGTCGACCAGCAGCCGGGCCGCACGGGCCGAGACGAAATGCATCTCGCGGGGTCCATAGCGGCGGAGGATCCGGCGCCAGGGCGAACGCGTCCCGGGCGGTGAAACGGGGGAGCTGCGTCCGCCAGGCTCTTCATCCGCCGGTCCAGGCGCCGTGGTCTCTTTCCAATCTGATGAAGAGTCCATAATGGACTGTCAGCCTCCCGCAAAACGCAGCTCCATCAGGGATTGCACCGATTGGGCGGTGCCCGGTGCCCCTTGTTTGGCGTTATCAGCGACTATCCGCATCGATCGCCGTGTTGGGGGCGAGTGGATCGCCTCCGCCGGCTGGAAAATCTCCGGCGACAATCTGCTTGTTGGGCCCGCCGGTGGGATTCACTCCCGAATCGCCGACGTTGTAGATCACCTTACCGCGATCGGGTACCGAGTTGACGACGAGCCGGATGTGCTTGTAGATCGCCCGCGTGCTCGCCACCAACTCGGCATGGATGTCGTCCACCCCCTGATCGCATCGCAACGACGGAGAGCCTCCCCCGTCGACGACATAGATGCCGTAGTCTCGCATGCATTCGGCAAGGCGCAATCCCATCTCCGACAGTCCAAGCTTTGTCAGATCCGGACCTCCTTTGGATACAGGCGGGACGGCCCACAGGCTCCCGTAGGGAATGTTGCCCGTATTGTGGGTTGCCTTTGTGTATGCCGAGCCATCCATTCCCACCGCAGGCCACCAGACTTCACGGGAGAGCATCATCACGGAATTGTCGGGCAATCGCGGCAGAACCATCTGCAATGCATGGCCGATTCGGTGCCCCTCCTTTTTGAGTTCCCACCCGCGCAGGATTCCAAAAGGCGCGGCAACTCCCGAGGCGCTGGTACCGATGCGATCCGCAAGTCTTGCACCATGTCCGGCAGAGACCGGCTCATAACGCCGGTATTGCCCGGCAACCGGATTGCCCTGATTCCATGCATACTGTCGGAAGTGGGCGAACTGGTTCACGGAGCGGTCGAAAATCGCGATATTCCCGTCGAAATGCGCCGGGAAGTCCAGGGGAACGCCTCCCGCCGGAAAACGAACCGTCGCGGGCAGGCCGTGGATGTGTCCGGCATCCGCCCTGGCGCCCACCGTGATCAGGGGGCCGTCTGCGCCGGCGTCGATCATGAACAGGCCATGCGGTTTCGAGCCGGAATTGATGTTGAGTTGGCTCCCCTTGAGCCAATCCTTGACGGCCGGGTGATCCACCGCCGCATACTCGGCCCCCGTTCCGATCGGACGATGGTGGGCGCTGTCGGCTGTGAACGGATTGCAGAACCAATCGCCCGACTCCTCAGCCACGGCGCGTGTTGAAGCCATGAGCAGCACGAGGCACGCGAGAGTCACGGCAGATTCCCACGGACGACTCGAAGGAAGCGTGTGCAGTGTCCGGTTTCTCATAGCAATTTTCTCCTGTTGATCTCAGGCGGTAGCCGTTTACCTCGAAGATCCTTTCTTCCGCGCGTTCCATTCTTGCATCATGAGTGTTTGCCTTTGCATCGTATTTCCAGAATTCTTCTCACCGCTCGCCTCGTCTCGCGTGACGCGGTTGGTCGAGGGCATCTCGCCGATCATCATGCCCGGCGGGATCCGCTGGCGGACGTATTCCGCCCAGAACCGGCTGCTGCGGTGCCGGACATGGCGGCAAGAAGGAACGCTGAAATCAGGCGAATCATGTGAGACATGTCTCGATCCCGTTCAAGAAAGGGTTTTCACTTACTCGCTCGGATCAATGCAACCCAGTGGCCCTTCGCGGGCGTTTTCAAGATGAGTACCCCGCCGCCGCTGACGGTTCTGGGTTCGTGCCAGACGCTGCGATCGATCTCCAGCCAGCGGACTTGCAGCGATCTCCGGGCAGCGGAGGCATCGAGTTTCACCTGGCCCCCGTCGGGGAAGTAAACCGCGTACTGCTCGCCCGGTTCGGCAAGGCAGTAGGCTTCGTTTTCGTCGCGATCGCTCAGCAGTTCATTGCTTGGCTCGCAGACAAGAACGTTCATCGCGTCGGCGAGCATCCGCGCACTGCGGATCGCCACCTGGGCGCGCGGACTGAGGCCCAGGCCATATTCGCTCGACTTCTCGTGGGCGTCGGCGCCTTCGAGCGGGTGGGGGCGATGGAAGCGGGCGCTGGCCCCCCCGGCGAAAATGATGCGGAAAAAGCGGGCCACCGATTCCTCATCGCCTTCTCGGTTGTAGATTTTCGTCGTGTTGATCGGGCGCGGTTGTTCCGCGACATACCGCCGCACATGGAGGAGGCGATCGTAGTGGATCTGGCCCGACTGCCAACTGTTCTGGGAGACGTCGAGGAAGTTGAAGCGGTCCGGATTGTCGTAGATATGGTGATGCTCCGGGTGGCTGATATCCCAGTTGTTGCGCATGTCGGTCACGAAAACGGCGCGGCCGGCTTCGCGGGCGCGTCGTTGGAGATGCTCGGCCCAGTAGTCGCCGAATTCCAGTTCCTGGGAACTCTCGTTCTGGATGCAGTAGAGCACATGGGGGTACGCCAGCGAGATCGACAGCATCTTATCCACATAGGCCCGCTGGTGACGCAATACCAGTTCATTGTTCTGCAGGGCCGGCACGACGATGAAGAAGGGATGCCCGCGGCCCGGGGTCGTCGTGATGGCGGTCGGCAACCGGGATTCTTCCGGCGAATAGTTGGTGTTGTTGGCCGGGTTGAAGGGGTGCTTCGACCAGCCGCCATAAGACTGGTGTTCCGTGGAAAGGTCGTGTCGATCGAACACCTCGATCTGGACGATGATGTCCCGCTCGTGTGTCAGCTTGAGGAACCTATCAAACCGCCGCCAGTACTCGTCGTTCCATTGCTCCAGATCGAATTTGTCGTCCACCCGCTTATGAGCGAAGACGTTCCCTTCGTTTCGGTGGCTCATCACGTTGCGGACGTAATTGCCGCCGACCGATTGAAGCAGATCGAGATGCCGCTCGAGCCCGACCGGGTGGTTGAACAGGTTGTCCTGCCACGAGCCGCCCAGCAGTAGGACGGGTTTGCCCTTGTACTGCCAGTAGAAGGGGTTCTTCGAATACGGCTGAATGCGACCGGTATCGTCGGCACGCACCATCGCCGATGCGCTAACGATCAGCAGGACCTTCGTGCCAAGCCGCACCCGTGAGCACAAGTTGTTGCATCTCATTGCCTGTCCACTCCTCTTGACTGCTTTACTGCTTTGCAATCGCGGCGACCCAGCCGCCTTGGTAGGGCGCCGCAAGCTTCACGACACTCCCCCCCTTGATCGTATTGGGCATCGCGCGATGCCCGCCGCCTTGCGAGGTCTCGACGACGACGCCCATGGCGACGCTGATCCAGGTGATGTCGTACGTTCCCGGTGCGCCGGAGAGGTCGAGGCCCACGGAGCCGCCGTCGGTGAAATAGAGCGCGTAGCGCTGGCCCGGTTTCGCCGCCAGATAGGCTTCGTTGGTCTCGCGGTCCGACAGCAACTCCATGTGCGGTGCGACGTCCCAGAACTTGATTCGACTTTCGAGAAGGCGAGCCGCCTTGATGCTGCCCTTGGCCAGGTCGTTCAGGCCGTTGCCTGCGTCCGGACGGTGGAACCGGGCACTCGCCGAGCCGCCGAGGATATTGCGCCAGAAGCGCTCGACGCCGTCCTCAGGGCCACCGGTCCCGAAACCGTAGTAGCCGCTGCCGTAGATCTTCGTGTGGTTACTCGGTCGCGGGTGCTTGCTGACCTGTTGCAGGAGCCACTGCAGCGTGTCCCAGTGCGTCTGGCCGAAGTTGCGGCTGTTGACCTGGGAGATATCGGCGAACATGTAGTGCTCGGGGTCGTCGAAGACGATCGGCGCATGCACCGCCTGCGCACCCCGGTGGGCATCGTCGAACATGTCGGTCGTGCAGACACTTGCGCCCTTTTCGGCAGCCCTGGCCTTGATGAAGTTGATCCAGTGCTTCCCCCACTCCGCGGGCGTGGAAGTTTCGTTGTCCATGCAGTACAGAACATGGCCGTACCCGAGGCTGTACGACAGCATCTTGGCGACGAACTTCTCCTGATAGCTTCGGATCAGGTCCAGTTTCCTGTTGTAGTGTGGCATGCCCGGAATCGAATGGAAGAAGGGCTGACGGTCCTGGCTCGGATGGGCCGGATACTCGGCGGCAAAGCCGGTCTGCTCGCAGGTATAGTTCACGTTCATTCCGGGATTCCACGGACTGATGTCCCAGTTGCTCTGAGAAAAATCGAAACGGTCCCAGACTTCGATCTGCACAAAGATGTCCCGCTCGTGCGTCCACTTGAGCATGTTCTCGAACCGCTGCCAGTAGTCGTCGTTCCACTGGTCCATGTCGAACTTGCCATCCGGCAGCAGCTTGTGCGGCTTGAGTTCCTTGCCCTCGCGCTGGCTCATGGTGTTGCGCACGTAGTTGGCCCCAACGGCATGTACCTCGTCGACATGTTCCTTGAGGTCGTCCAGCAGAAAGAAGTGGTCCGTCTTACTGCCGCCCAGCAACATCACCGGCTGCCCCTTGTACTGCCAGTAACATGGATTCTCCGACCAGGGTTGGATGCGGTCGGCGCTGTCGGCCAGTGCCTCGCCATGCCCGCAAACGACGACCGATAGCAGAACCACGATCATTTCAATGCGATGAACGCGTTGGTTTTGTATAGACATTTCTCGATCTCCTTCGGACGGGTCGGCTACGGGGCCAGCAGCACAGCCCAGTGGCCCTTGGCGGGGGTTTTCAATTCGATCGTACCATCGCGTGCAACGGTTTGCGATTCCTGCCAGTCGTTGCGCGCGATATCCAGCCAGCGGACTTGCAGCGGTCTCTTCGCAAGCGAGACATTGAGTTTAACGTCGCCGCCATCGGGGAAATAGACTGCGTACTGTTTGCCCGGTTCGGCCAGGCAGTAGGCCTCGTTTTCCGCTCGCTCACCGAGCAAGTCGTTGTGCGGACGGCAAGTGAAGACGTGCATCGCGTCGGTGAGCATCCGCATGCTCTTGATGTGCCGCCGTGCCTCTTCCCCCAGTCCCAGACCCGTCGGGGGGCGGTGGAAGCGGCTCGACGCCGAGCCGCCGAAGATGTTCCGCCAGAACCGCTCCGTCGCGTCGCGGTCGCTGCCCGCGAAGGCGGGCCCGGTATCGGCGCCGTAGATCTTCGTGTGGTGGATTGGGCGCGGCCGCTCGGAGAGGTACTCGTAGACGAACTGGAGGTTATCCCAGTTCGCCTGGCCGCGTTGGACGCTGTTCTGCGATGCCTCGAAGTAGGAGTAGACGTCGGGCCGGTCGAGCGAGTCGCGGTGCACCCGATGGGTCAGCTCCGGCGCCCAGTACATCTCGGTGACCTCGACCTGCTTTCCCGCCTCGGCCGCCCGTTGCCGGAGGTGGGCGGCCCAGTACCAACCCCACTCCGGCGAGTATTCCGTGTGGATTTCGTTGCTGATGCAGTAAAGGACGTGGTCGTAGCGGAGGGTCTGTTCGAGCACGCGGTCGACGAACCGCCGCTGGAAGCCGAGAAGGATCGCGTCGTTGTTGATCTCGGGGACGGAGTGGAAGAACTCGTGCGGTCGGCCCACCGATTCGCCGCCGCGATACGACGTGCGAGACGGTTGTTTCGGGAGCCGGGTGTCGGCAAAGGTGTAGTTCACGTTGCTTGCGGGGTTCCAGGGGTTTGCCGCCCACAGGTCGGGCTGGAGCATGTCGTGCATGTCGAAGAGTTCGATCTGCACAACGATCCGGCGCTGGTGCGTCTGGCGAAGGAGGTTTTCCAGGCGGTCCCAGTAGGTCTCGTTCCAGCGGGCGAGGTCGTAGCTGTCGCCCACGCGGGCAAAGGGGAATACGTTCCCCTCGTCGCGGCTGCTCATGGTGTTTCGGATGCAGTTGCCGCCAACCGACACCAGGAGATCCAACTGCTCCGTGAGCGCCTGGCCGGTCCATTGGAAGAGGTTGTCGTCGTCGCTGCCGCCGAGCAGGAGGATCGGCGCGCCGGCGTACTGCCAGTAGCGTGGGTTCGCGGTGTAGGGTCGGATGCGGCCGGCACTGTCGGCCAGCGCGGCGTTGAAGCCGCAAGGCACCAGTGCAGCCAACACGACGGCGATTGCCGCACGACGGTTCTTCTTGCTCTCACTGTTCATTTCACGATTCCTTGCACACCCAGTTGAAACGTTTCGGTCTTGGTGGGGACGAGTCAGTCTATCACCGCTCGCGACGCAATTCCACGGCGCCGGGGAGCCGACCGCCGGTGGAATCGGCCCTTTTCACGAGCGAAAATCGCCACCCCCCTGACCTCCGGCGTCTTGTGCAATGCTCGCTTCCCGGCTGTTTACATGCTCCACCATCTGGGCGACAATGGTCGAGTGCCCGTACGCTACAAGCGGTCGATGCCCGCGCAAGAATTGCCCGCTGTGGGCTCGCCGCGCCGACGAGTTCCGCCAACTCGCCGAGCAGGACACCGCGGCAACCACCAAGTGAACGCATCTCCAAGAGCGATAGATATTTCCTGATCGGAGGCAAGCCCATGAAGACGGTCCAGTATTTCGGTGCTATCCTGTTCGTTGCCTCGAGCGCCGGACTTGTATCTGCCGCAGCCGCGGAGCCGGCCCGGCCGAACATCCTGCACATCTTCTGCGACGATCTGACGATCCAGGCTGTCAGTGCCTACGAGCACCCCTTGAAACTGCTCGACACCCCGAACATGGACCGCATTGCCCGCGAGGGGATGCGATTCGACCGCTGCCTGGTGCCCAACTCGATCTGCGGACCGAGCCGTGCCGTGATTCTGACCGGCAAGTACAGTCACCTGAACGGCTTCTATCGCAACGGCAACCGCTTCGACGGGTCGCAGCAGACCTTCCCCAAGCTTCTGCAACAAGCCGGCTACCAGACGGCGATGATCGGCAAATGGCACCTGGAAAGCGACCCGACCGGCTTCGACCATTGGCACATCCTGCCCGGGCAGGGCATCTACTACAATCCGCCCATGATTCGCGACGGCCAGCGGGTCGAGCACACCGGCTACACGACCGACCTGATCGCTGATTTCTCGATCGATTGGCTGAAGAACCGCGACAAGAGCAAGCCGTTTCTGCTGATGAGCCAACACAAGGCCCCTCACCGCGAATGGGCGCCTGCGCTGCGGCATCTCGGTTGGAACGGCGACCGGGTATTCCCGGAGCCCGAGACCCTGTTCGACGACTATTCGGGCCGCGGCCGGGCCGAGAAAGAACAGGACATGACCCTGGAAAAGACCTTCACCGATCGCGACGCCAAGCTCGTTGCGCCGCCCTACTTGAACGACGACCAGCGCCGCGTGTGGGATGCCTACTACGAGCCGCGCAACGAGAAGTTTCGCGAGGCCAATCTGTCCGGCAAAGACCTCGTCCGCTGGCGTTATCAGCGCTACATGCACGACTACCTGGGCACCGTCAAAGCGGTGGACGAGGCCGTGGGCCGACTGCTTCAGTATCTGGACGATGAGGGCCTCGCGGAAAACACGCTCGTCGTTTTCTCGTCGGACCAGGGATTCTATCTGGGCGAGCACGGTTGGTTCGACAAACGCTGGATTTACGAAGAGTCGGTCACCACGCCGCTGCTGGTACGCTGGCCCGGCGTGGTCAAGCCCGGCAGCCATTCGAGCGCCTTGGTTTCGGTGCTCGATTTTCCGGAGACGTTTCTCCGAACCGCCGGTCTGCCGGTGCCGGCCGATATGCAGGGCGCCAGCTTGCTGCCCTTGTTCCGGGGCGAGACGCCCGGCGACTGGCGAACCAGTTTCTACTACCACTACTACGAGTTCCCCGGCGCTCACAGCGTGCGGCGCCATTATGGGGTCGTGACCGACCGCTACAAGCTGTTCCACTTCTACGAACCGGAAATGGACTACTGGACGCTCATCGACCGTGAGCGCGACCCGCATGAATTGACGAACGTTTACGACCGGGCGGACTACACAGAAGCACAAAGGGCTCTGCACGCGGAGTTGGCCCGTCTGCGCAGCGAACTCCAGGTGCCCGCCGAAGACCCGCCCGCGTCGGTGCCATCGCCCAGACCCAAGGCAAAGCCGAAGGCCAAGGCCAAAGTGGGCAAGTGAGTGATCGACCAATGAGAGCCGACTTACAGTCTTGCCAATCTACTTTCCATCAATCCCCTGGGAGCGCCATGAAACCCGCCGGCTCGACCCGCATCACGACACATCGGCTGTGTTCGCGCCGTTCGCCGCGCCCGACGGGAGTGGCGATTGCCTTGGCGGCCTTCCTGCTTTCCGCAACGGTCACGGCGCAATCGTCCCAGGCCGGCGGCAAACGAGAGACTGCCGACAGGCCGAACCTGGTCGTCGTGCTTGCCGACGACCTCGGCTTCGGCGATGTTTCCTGCTACAACCCTCAGTCCAAGATTCCTACGCCGCATGTCGACCGCCTCGCCGCCGAGGGCATGCGACTGACCGACGCGCACACGCCCTCGGCGGTCTGTACTCCCACTCGATACGGGTTGCTGACTGGGCGGTACTGCTGGCGCACGCGGCTGAAGCACCGGGTGCTCGACGGATTCGATCCGCCCTTGATCGAGCCGGGCCAGGTCACCGTGGCTTCGCTGCTCAAGCAACAGGGCTACGCCACCGCGGCCATCGGCAAGTGGCACCTCGGCCTCGGGTGGACCGACACCAGCGGCGCGCCTGTTCCGGCTGTCTCCTTGGATCGTACCCAGCCGCCGCGATCCGGTCACGACGTGGATTTCACCAGACCCTTCACCGGCGGTCCCAGGGCGATCGGGTTCGATCACTTTTTCGGGATCTCTGCATCGCTCAACATGTCGCCCTTCTGCTACCTGGAGGGCGATGGTGTGCTGCGACTTCCCGTACTCCGTCAGGAAAGAATGCGCGATGCCAATTTCATGGCGGTGGACGAGGGAGTGCGCTCGCCGGACTTCACGATCCATGGCGTGATGCCACGGCTCGCGGGAGAAGCGGTGGCCTTTCTCGAAAAACAAGCTGCCCAGTCCACGACGCCCTTCTTCCTCTACGCGGCGCTCACCGCTCCGCACCT
>Ga0351853_1129_pt1 | contig 20182 bp, 17 predicted proteins | sample BONcelHFGM3001C8_FD_206799 | JGI IMG/M metagenome (GOLD analysis project Ga0351853, IMG submission 206799) | Enriched cells from coal bed in the Powder River Basin, Montana, United States - BONCAT cells FGM rep2 HSBNCT.FGM.300.1.C8 ... | reverse complement strand
CGACGACATCTGCTCCCCCTGCTGCCACAATATCGACGGGTTGTGCGACGACACGATCGATATCTCCTTCAGACCTCAGGCCCCCAAGTCCAAGCGAGAGTACAACCTGCTGATCGATCAGCGCTGGGTGGAACGCCTTGATATTGAGGAAGGCGACATCCTGACTGCCCGAGCGCTCTGCCGGCGCATCCGGGATCGCGCCGGCGATATCACCGACATCTATCGCGAGACCCCAGCCGACCGCACGGCTGCAAGGCAATCGAACCTGGAGAAGGGCGTCGCCGAGTTTCTGAAATGAGGTGTGGCTGAAAAGGGGGACGCCACTTTCGGTCCCATCTCGTTCGTGGCGGAATGCTCTTCTCGGGGAATGATGGAATAGTGGAATGATGGAATACTATGAAGGACGCGAATTGCCAGGAGGGTATGGCACAGTTCGCCCCACTGTTCTACGACGCACCGGCCGTGCTCGTCTTTCACCATTCGCCCTACGCCGAGGCTGTCGACGCAATGATTGCCTGCACCTACGCCATGCTGGCGGCCGAGTCGCTCGGCCTGGGAACCACGATGATCGGCGGCGCTCCGCCCATTCTGGCGCGGAACAAGGCCCTGAGCCGAAGCCTGGGTATACCGGACGATCACACGCCGGCAGTTTCGTTGATCGGGGGGCATCCGGCCACGCATTTTCGGCGGGCGATTCGGCGGCGGTTTGTGAGTTGAGTGGACTTGTTGTTGTAACGTGGCTTCGGAGCCCAGTATGCGTTGCCTCCCTTCCGTTTATGGGATAACATATAAAGCATGAGTGGTACCTTGGAGCGGATCATTGAGCTTGTTGGAAATGGAAAGGTCAAGATTTCAGACCACGGTTACGATGAGTTGGCGGCGGACGGTCTTTTCGCTCGCGATTTGGTTGCAGGCCTGCCCGACGCCGAACTGTTGGAGGACTATCCCCTGTTTCCCAAAGGGCCATGCATTCTGGTTCTCCAGCGAGACGCTGAGGGGAGGCCAGTTCATGCCGTGTGGGGCATTCCCAAGGGAGAAACAGGTCCGGCTGTCCTTGTTACCGCCTATCGGCCAGATCCTGCGAAATGGACGGACGATTTCAGGAGCAGAAGCAAATGACTACCAGACGTCAGTCGAAGTTCGTTCACGAGGGAAAGTACGTGGCAGAGGTCGACGTTGAGTTGATCGACTCCGACGCAAGTTGGTCACCGTGCATCTCCTTAGACGACGCGTACAAACTCGATAGTGTACGTGACGCACTGCGGCGAGGAGACGTCAGGACTGCCAGCGCCCTCGCCAGGGTATTTACTCTTACTCCCATTGCGGAGTGATCAAGGTAGGCAGGAAAGCTCTGGATGAAAGGACGCAGTAACAGCCACACCATAAGAAAGCATCCCAGAGCATGCCGTTTTCACGTGCAATCCGAGAGCAAGCTTTGATTTTGGCCGGACGGTGCTGCTGCATATGCCATCGTTTCTGTGGGCTCAAGATCGAATGTCATCATATTCGACCGGAGACTGATGGTGGTGACGATACCTTGAGTAACTGCATTCCTCTCTGTTTTGACTGCCATGCAGATCAGTTGAATTACGACCCAAATCATCCACGTGGAACAAAATACTCCCCAGATGAACTCCGGCAACATCGTGATGCTTGGTTCTATCGTGTTGCTCATTCGCCGAGCCCGGAGTACGACGAGAGCGCACGTCGTCTGGATGTAGTAGTATACGAGATCATCGTCAGAATGCTGCCTTGGAATGGTGCGATCGAACTGCTCAGGAACTTCGAGCTGTTCGGGTATGTGATTCCTATGGAAGCAGCCCGCGAGCTCTCTGGAATCGCGCGGCGACAGACTGTGGATCCCAATTTCGAGTTCATAGACGCTGACCTTGAGCATTGCCGCGTGGGTTTGATGAACGCTCTGAACGCCTTCCTGGATGTTAAGGGCGTTGAGATGTTTCCGACGGAAGACGCGATGAATTTGACGATTCCACGCGAATGGAAACTTGATACGCCAGATCGCTACTATTCAGCCGCAGAGAAACTCGAAACTGCGGCCAGTGAATTGTGCGAGGCATACGATAACCTAGTCCGGCTCGCCAGGCGTAAACTTAAGGATGACATTGCCCACATCGCCTAGGGTGCGGGGCATGCAGGGGCTACCAATACTCTTCGAGACCCCCCAGCTCGCTCCAGGCGGATGTGTCCCGAGCCTCCATGCACGAGGTTTCGTCCTCGTGGCTTCCAATCTGTCGCCTGCTGCGCAGGTTTTCCACTCTTCGTTTGCCGGGCCTGCTAGCCCCTTCCTCATGGACTCCCCCCGCTAGGCAACCGGCCCCCAATCCGTCAAAATGAGCGGTTCTTGCGATCGTCGGGAGGGCTCCCCCGTATGTCCTGAGAGGGCGGGTGAGTCAGTAGGATATTCCCCCGGACACCCCCGTTTCCCCCTGTTTTTGAGGAAGATTGACCATGAGTTCGACCATTGTTGACATCCACGCACGGCAGATTCTCGATAGCCGGGGCAACCCGACGGTGGAAGTGGACGTCCAGCTTGCCGACGGTTCGTTCGGCCGAGCCGCCGTCCCCAGCGGCGCCAGCACCGGTGTCCACGAGGCCTGGGAGCTTCGCGACGGAGACAAGGAAAAGTACCTCGGCAAGGGGGTATTGCAGGCGGTCGCCAATGTGAACGACAAGCTGGCCGACGAACTCTGCGGTATGGACGCTCGCGACCAGATTGCCGTCGATTACCGGATGATCGAGCTGGACGGCAGCGAAAACAAGAAGACCATCGGCGCCAACGCCATCCTCGGCGTCTCGCTGGCGACCGCCCATGCCGCGGCCGACTACTGCGGATTGCCCCTCTACCGCTACCTCGGCGGCGCCGGCGCCCGGATCATCCCCGCCCCGATGATGAACATCATCAACGGCGGCCAGCACGCCGACAATGCCGTGGACGTGCAGGAGTTCATGGTCATGCCGCTCGGGTTCAACTGTTTCAGCGACGCGATCCGTTGCGGCTGCGAGATCTTCCACAACCTGAAGAAGGTTCTGCAGGGCAAGAAGCTGGCCACCAACGTGGGCGACGAAGGCGGTTTCGCTCCCGACCTGAAGAGCAACGTCGAAGCCCTCCAGTTGATCGAAGAGGCCGTCGGCAAGGCCGGCTACGAGCTTGGCAAACAGGTCTACATCGCGCTGGACCCGGCAGCCAGCGAGTTCTACAACGCCGACAAGAAGCGATACTCCGTGGACGGCCAGGAGATTACCTCCGAACAGCTCGTCGAATTGTACACGTCTTGGGTCGAGAAGTATCCGATCTGCTCGATTGAAGACGGGCTTGCCGAGGACGACTGGGACGGCTGGAAGCTGATGACCGACAAGCTGGGCGGCAAGATCCAGCTCGTGGGCGACGACCTGTTCGTGACGAACACAAAGCGGTTGCAGCGCGGCATCGACGCGGGGGTCGCCAACAGCATTCTGATCAAGGTGAACCAGATCGGCACGGTGACCGAGACGATCGAGTCGATCGAGTTGGCCCGCCGCAACGGCTACACGAGCGTGACGAGCCACCGCAGTGGTGAGACCGAAGACGCCACGATCGCCGATCTGGCGGTCGCCCTGGGCACAGGCCAGATCAAGACGGGGTCGGCATCGCGTACGGACCGGATGGCAAAGTACAACCAGTTGCTGCGGATTGAAGAGCAGCTCGGTTCGGCGGCGATCTACGGCGGCCCGTTGTTTGCGAAGAAGTAAGCTCTTGAACGCACGAATTTGATAACCCAACGGCCGGGTCGTTCCAAACGATCCGGCCGTTTTCGTTGGTCGATCTTCGTCCCCCTCCGCCCCGACAGCGGCAACAATATATCAGCCCAGGGCAGAGCGCAGCGCCGCCCTGGGGCACAGATTCACCATCACTATAGCCCCGTAGGGGCGACACATACTCCTTCCTCTGATATTGGGTGGGCGAATACGCAGCCAAGCCCATCTGAAGCGTTGCACCCACATGCCCCGAGGAGCGGTTTCTCCGCGAGCACTACGGCGACGCATATCGCGAGTACTGCGCCTGTGTGGGGCGCTACGTAACGGGGCGTACCAAGGCATAAATGGGCTCGGTGTCAGTCGAAATCTGCAGGCTGAAGCCCGGACTCCAACTCAGTTCCAGCCTTCGAGGGCCTGGCGGATGAGGATGAGGAGGGCGTTGGGGTCGTAAGGCTTGTGGACGAAGAAGCGGCAGCCGGCGGCGCGGCACTGGCGGACGATATCGGGATCGTCGCGTCCGGTGACGATGATCACCGGGATATCCCAAGTGTCGGCCGAGTCGACGAGTTCGTGGCAGATAGCGAGGCCGTCAATGTCGGGGAGCCGCAGGTCGAGGAGAATCAGATCGGGGTGATCCTCCCGTGCGCGTTGGAGGCCGTCAGCTCCCGAGTGTGCTACGAGGGGTTCGAAGCCCTGGGTGGAGAGTCGATGCGATAGAACATCCACGATCGACTGGTCGTCGTCGACGATCAGGATCTTCTCGGGCGACGGAGTTTCCGCCACCGCCATCGGCTGTTCGATCGGTTTCGAAAACATGACACCTGAGCACGGCCCGCCGTGGCGTATCTGCCTCATGTTGCAGGAAAACAACGTCTCGTCTTGCTTTCAAACCTACACCACAATCGGGGAGTGTCAAATCCAATCGGATAGGCGTTCCTCTCGGGTGGTTTGGATTGTGCCGGCTGGGGCGGTTCGGGGGCGTGGACATCAGAAATGCACCAGACGCGGCTTGCCGATGGGAACCACGTTGAATCCCAGGTGGAAGAGGGCCTGATGGTCGAGAAGGTTCCGCCCGTCAAAGAGGAATGCCGGTTTGGTCATGGAGCGATAGATACGTTGGTAGTCCAGGTCGCGATATAACTGCCAGTCGGTGACGAGGGCGACGGCATGGGCTCCCTCGGCCGCACGGTAGGGATCGGTGACGTATTCGATCAACTCGTTCTCGCCGAGTTCCAGCCTCGCATTGGCGAGGGCCTTGGGATCGGTTATTCTGAGTTCCGCCCGTTCGTCCAGCAATTCCTTGCAGACGCGAATCGCCGGCGACTGGCGGGTATCGCCTGTATCGGCCTTGAAGGCGAAGCCGAAAACGGCGATTCGCTTGCCGGCGAGGGTGTTGAACATTTCGGCAATCATTTGCCTGACGAACCGATCCTGCTGCCACTCGTTGACGCGAACCACCTGCTCCCAGTAATCGGCGACTTCGTTGAGTGCGAGGGAACGGGCAATGTAGACGAGATTGAGGATGTCCTTCTTGAAGCAGGAACCGCCGAATCCGATCGACGCTTTGAGGAATCTTGGCCCGATTCTCGAGTCGAGGCCGATGGCGTGGGCCACTTCGTCGACCTGGGCTCCGGTCGCTTCGCACAGGGCGGAGATGGTATTGATGGAGGAAACACGCTGGGCGAGGAACGCGTTGGCCACGAGTTTGGCCAGTTCGGAGCTCCAGATGTTTGTGCGCACGATCCGATCGGGCGGCACCCAGTTGGCATAGATGCTCGCCAGTTCCTCCAAGGCCGCCTTTCCGCGTTCGGTGTCGTCGCAACCGATCAGGACCCGATCGGGCTGGAGCAGGTCCTGGATTGCGGTGCCTTCTGCGAGGAATTCCGGATTCGAAAGGACGTCGAAATGCACATCACTGCCGCCGGAGTGAAGGATCCGCTTGATGGCCTCGGCCGTGCGAACGGGGAGGGTGCTTTTCTCGATCACGATCTTATCCGACTTGGCACACTCGAGGATCTTTCGTGCGGTCCTTTCGACGTACTGCAAATCGGAAGCTTGGCCGGCGCCCTGGCCGAAGGTCTTCGTGGGTGTATTGACGCTGACGAAGATCATGTCGGACTTGCGGATGGCCAAGTCCACGTCGGTGGAGAAGAACAGGTTGCGGCCCCGGCAGCGACGGACGATCTGGTCGAGACCGGGCTCGTAGATCGGCAGATGATCCGAGTTCCAGGCATCGATACGGGCCTGATTGACGTCGACGAGTTCCACCCGATACTGGGGGCACTTGTCGGCAATCATGACCATGGTCGGACCACCGACATAGCCGGCGCCGACGCAGAGAATGTTCTTGTCGAAACTCATCACTGTTCTCTGGCATGACGTTTAGGCGGGGCCTAAGAGAGTCGGCCCAAAGGGAGTATACGCCACGGGAGCATCAAGGTTCCGCCGTTGGGTGGCTTCGTTCCGAGGACGCGTTTCAGACGGTCTGTAGCGATTGCGAGGTCTCGCAGGGCAATTCAAGCGATTGCTGCAACGGCTCGTCAGCGCTGTCAGAACGAGGAAAGGGGGCGAGGGTGTTGATGCCTGAATCCGGACAACTCTGGCCGCCACCTGTCACCCAAACTCGCTACGGTTGCCATCCTACTGAGCAAGGGCGTCTGCCTCCAACTCCATCAACGCCAGAAGCAGATAGCCCACCCCGTCAACCGCCTCATAGAGATGTGATTCGGGGTAACCCTGGAACCAGCCGCTCTCGCACAATCGCGCGACAGCTTCGTCGGCCAGTTCGTGGGCTTTGGCAGTGTAGCGTTCCTGTTTCAGGGCGACTCCTGCTCTTGTGAGAAAGCGGATGCACAAGCCGTATTGCTCGGCATAGGCAGCCGGGCGGTCGGACGGCTCGCTGCGGCAGACGATCTCCGCCCAGCGGTGCGCGCCTTGGAAAAACACCGGATCGCCGGTCTTCCCGTGGAGCGTCAGACAAGCCTCGGCCATGGCCATCGGGTAATCGTGGGTCGGCCACTGGTCGGGATTCCAGATGTCGGAGTATTTCCGCGGCCAGTAGCCGATTTCACTGGCGGTGACCGGTTTGCCGTCCTTCACGTTCAACTGGCCGAAATACTTGCCCGCATCGGCGTCGTAGCCGTACTTAAGATAGGCGGCGACCGCAGCCCCGGCCATCTCGGCGAAATCCTCCCGGCCGCTGAACTCGGCAGCCCGCAGGCATGAGTTGGCCCAGACGGCAACCTCGGTCGTGCAGACTTTCGAATCCCAGCGGTTGGTATCCGGGTCGTTGACCAGGAGCCCGGTCGTTTCACCGCGACGGTCGAAGCTGTATCGGGCAATCTTTAGCGCCATTTCGAGCAGTCTGCGATCCTTGGTCTTCCCGTAGAGCCAGGCCAACGACTCGACCAGCACGCCTCCTGCTTCCAAGAAGGCATGTTCCCGCTGGTTGTTGTCGTGTCGATTGAAGCCGCCGGCGGCAGGATCGTAGACGTGCCGGGCGGCCATAGTGCGAATGTATCGCTCCACGACCGCTGGATCGTGTTGCCAGAACAAATCCCAGGCGGCCGCATGAGGGCGCAGCTCGTGGTATCCGCCGGAGAACTTGACGAACCGATCCTCAAAGGCGTCGTAGTAGCAATGGTTTCCCCAGAGGAAGAGCCCGTTTTCGTCGATGCCGTCCGCGAGAAAATCGCGGATGTAGCGATCAGCCGCCGCGGCGTATTCCCGCTTGCCTGTGATGTCGCTCAACTGCCGGGCGGCAACGATCATCGGCTGGTCCCAATAGAGCGAACTTCCGCGCGGAGCTCCGATCTTGCGATAGACCCGTTTGGGCGTGTGCTCGAAGTCCGGATACGTGCCGGTGCGAGTGTCGATGATCGCCATCCAGTTGCCGGTCTCTCTCGGACCGTAAACATCAAGGCCGCTGGTTGTAAGATTCCGCAGGTGGCTTTCGACGAGAGGCAGATAGGAACGGCTGGTTCCGTTCATTGCCTGCTGGGCCTGAGCGGCGCGGATCGAGAAGGTGGGCACGTAAATGGTGACCATCAGAAGCAGCACAGTCATTTTTCCGTTCATAATCGACCCGGTTTGTTGGAGTGCCGTTATTCCGACCAGCCTTGCGACGAGTCGCTCGCCTGACAGTTCGGCGATTCTTATTTCTCTTTTTCCTTAGGATCGTTGACGTCGTCGCCTCGGGAAAATGGGAGAATATTCTCCGTTTCCAGCCGACGATGAAAAACAGGACGATTCCGCCGAAGCGAAACCGTCCCGTTGAATCTCATTCGTCATGTGGGACAGGATGGTGTCCTGTCTGGACACGTTGAAAGCCTATCCTACAAGACTACTCTACTTCTTCGCCTTGATCGCCGACTGGGCGGCGGACAGACGGGCGATCGGGACGCGGTAGGGTGAACAGCTCACGTAGTTGAGATTGTTCCTGAAGCAGAAGTCGACCGACGCGGGGTCGCCGCCCTGCTCGCCGCAGATGCCGATCTTCAGGTCGGGGCGGGTCTTGCGGCCGCGCTCGACCGACATCTCGATCAACTGGCCGATGCCTTCCTGGTCGATCGTCTGGAACGGGTCGGCGTCCAGGATCTTCAGATCGAGGTAGTCCTGGAGGAACCCGCCGATGTCGTCGCGGCTGAAGCCGAAGCCCATCTGCGTCAGGTCGTTGGTGCCGAAGGAGAAGAACTGGGCCGTGACGGCCATCTTGTCGGCCAACAGGGCCGCTCGCGGAATCTCGATCATCGTGCCGTAGAGGCAGTCGATCCCGATCTCGGACTGGATCTTGTCGAAGATCGGCTTGACGAAGTCGAGCTCCTTGACCGTGCAGGTGACCGGCACCATGATTTCCGGCTTGGGATTCTTGCCGGCCTTCTTGAGTTCAGCGGCCGCTTCGAGGATCGCGCGGATCTGCATCTCGGTCAGATGGGCGTAGGTGATGCCGAGGCGGACGCCGCGGTGACCCATCATCGGGTTGACCTCGTGGAGGTCGGCGCCGCGTTTTTTCACTTCGTCAACCGAGCAGTTAAGCGCTTTCGCCAGCTTGGCCAAGGCGCTCTCTTCCTGCGGCACGAACTCGTGAAGCGGCGGATCGAGCAAACGTACCGTGACGGGCAGGCCGTCCATCGCTTCGAGAGTCGCCTTGATGTCGCGTTTGACGAACGGGGCCAGCTCGTCGATGGCCGCGTTGCGTTCCTCGTCGTTGCCCGCGTGGATCATCTTGCGAAGGATGAACAGGGCATCTTCGCTGCCGGCCCCGTAGAACATGTGTTCCGTGCGGAACAGGCCGATCCCCTCGGCGCCGAAGCCGCGAGCGATCCTGGCGTCTTCGGGCGTGTCGGCGTTGGTGCGAACACCCATGGTACGGAACTTGTCGACGATCTCCATGAAGCCCTTGAAGCGGGGATTCTCGGAGGCGTCCATCATCTCCAGGGCGCCCTCGTAGGCCAGCCCGCGAGTTCCGTTGAGCGTGATCACGTCGCCGGCCTTGAGCGATTTGCTGCCCACGGAGAGCGTTCCCGCGGAGACTTTGATTTTCAGTTCGCCGGCGCCGACGATGCAGCACTTGCCCCAACCGCGGGCCACGAGGGCGGCGTGGCTGGTCATGCCGCCGCGGGCGGTAAGGATCCCCTCGGCCGCTCGCATGCCTTCCACGTCCTCCGGGTTCGTTTCTTCGCGAACGAGGATGCACTTCTTGCCGGCCTTGGCGGCCGCAACGGCCGCGTCGGAGGTGAACACGATCACACCGCACGCGCCGCCGGGCCCGGCCGGAAGACCCTTGAGGAACGGGGTGGCCTTCTTTTCGGACTCCGGGTTGATGATCGGGTGGAGAAGCTCGTCGAGCTGCGCCGGAGCGAGGCGGGTGACGGCGGTCTTCTCGTCGATCAGGCCCTCGGCCAGCATGTCCATGGCCATGTTGAGGGCGGCCGTGCCGGTCCGCTTGCCGTTGCGGCACTGGAGCATGTAGAGCTTGCCTTCCTGGATCGTGAACTCGATGTCCTGCATGTCCTTGTAGTGCGACTCGAGCTTGTCGCGGATATCGTGCAGCTCTTGGTACGACTCAGGCCACTCGGTCTCGAGCGAAGCCAGGTGACGGTTCTGGTCGTTCTTCGTCTCTTCGTTGAGCGGGCTGGGCGTGCGAATGCCGGCCACCACGTCTTCACCCTGGGCGTTGATCAACCATTCGCCGTAGAACTTGTTGTCTCCCGTGGCCGGGTTGCGGCTGAAGGCCACGCCGGTGGCCGAGGTGTTGCCCATGTTGCCGAACACCATGCTCTGCACGTTGACGGCCGTGCCCCATTCGTCCGGAATACCCTCGATACGGCGGTAGGAGACGGCGCGCTTGCCGTTCCAGCTCTTGAACACGGCGCCGATGGCGCCCCAGAGTTGCTCCATGGCGTCGTCGGGAAACTCGCGGCCGAGGACCTCTTTGACCTTGGCCTTGTACTGCTCGCAGAGCGTCTTGAGGTCTTCGGTCGTCAGGTCGGTGTCTTCGGTAATGCCGCGGGCGTGCTTCATGGCGTCCATGAGGTGCTCGAGCTGAACCCGGACGCCCTTACCTTCGGCGGGTTCGATGCCTTCGGCCTTTTCCATGACGACGTCGGAGTACATGGTGATCAGGCGGCGATAGGCGTCGTAGACGAACCGTTCGTTGCCCGACTTCTTGACCAGGCCGGGGATCGTCTTCGAGCAGAGACCCACGTTGAGTACGGTTTCCATCATGCCGGGCATCGAGCTGCGAGCGCCAGAGCGGCTGGAGACGAGGAGCGGATTCTCCGCATCGCCGTACTTCATGCCCATGGCTGCTTCAGTCTTCTTCAGAGCGGCCTGGACCTCTTCCTTCAGGCCGGCGGGGAACTGCTTGCCCTCGGCGAAAAAAGCGGTGCAGCATTCGGTGGTGATCGTGAACCCGGCGGGGACGGGCAGGCCGAGGTTGCACATTTCGGCGAGGTTAGCGCCTTTGCCGCCAAGGAGGTTCTTCTGGGAGGCGTCGCCGTCCGTTCCGGTGGACCCGAAGCTGTAGACGTATTTGGGTGCCATGAGATTTGAGCCTTTATAGTGACAGGGAAACCAGTAAATATTCGCAGTCCAACGAGAGAACGGACCGCCGACAAGCCCCCCCGGCGCGGTGGCGCTACTGGGGAGCGATTTTTCCCAAAGTGAAATCCGCCAGTTTAGCAGTGTCCTGTAAGGGGGTCAAGGAGTGGCGGATGAGGCTGAGCCGGTTGCGTTGTTCGCAAGTTGTTATTGGTGAGCGTCTTGGGAGGGCTTCAAAAAACGTCTTCCCCGCAGGGCCTTGAAAAAGTCTCGGGAAAGAGCCACGCGTACGGTCCCGGAAAATATTTTCCTCGATTTTTCGACCCGGATCAGGGCTTGGCGGGTATTTGTTGCGATGTTACAATGACCCTCGTCGACAACGCACACCCCGACACGCCCGGAAGGCCAGCCATGCGGATCGAAATGACCAAGCCCCTGTTCGCCTGGGATGCCCTGGAAGACAGCCCCACGCTCAAGACGATCCGACAATTGCTGGATGTCATTCCCGACCAGCCATTGATCGAATCGGTTCAGACAGCTCGAGGCAAGGGGCGTGACGACGTTCCGGTCCGGGTCGCCTGGGGCGTGCTGCTGCTGAGTGTCGCCTTGCGGCACACAACCATCGAGGCGTGCTTGGCCGAACTGAGAAGGAACGAGTCCCTGCGGAAGCTGATCGGTATCGAGTCGGAGGACTCCGTGCCGCAGAAGTGGAACTTGTCGCGGTTTCTCGATACGTTGGGCCGGGAGCCGCACTTGACCGATCTACACGGCATCTTTGACGCGATGATCGAGCGGTTGGGCTCGGTGGTGCCGGATTTGGGACGCAACACGGCCGGGGATGCGACCAGCCTGAATGCCCGTCGCATGAGGGGCCGGCGGGCGGAAGCGGAACAACAAGAGGGACTTCCGCAAGCCAGCGGCGGTCGCAAGGAATACACCGATGCCGAAGGAAATGTGACCAAGGTCCTCACGTGGTTTGGCTTCAAGCTGCACCTGCTCGTGGACGTCAAGCATGAGGTATCGCTGGCTTATAGGATCACCGATACTAAAGCGGGCGACGGCGAGACGCTGCCTGAAATCCTGGCCGACGCGCAGGCCAATCTGCCGGAAGGCCGAATCGAAACCTTGGCCTATGACAAGGCGGCCGATACCAACGAAGTGCACAAGCTGCTTTCCAGGAACCACATCAAACCGGTGATCCAGAACCGTTCCTTGTGGAAAGAGGAGCAGGAACGGATGCTTCCAGGGCACGACGGCAACTCGAACATCGTGTACGACGAAGCGGGAACGATCTATTGCTACGACCGCGTGAGCCAACCGATCGTCCGCCACAAGATGTCCTATATCGGCCATGAGCCGTCGCGAGAGACGCTCAAGTATCGTTGCCCCGCCAAGCATGAAGGCTGGGAGTGTCCGATGTCGAAGGTCTGCAACGCGGGTAAGAGCTACGGTCTGACGGTGCGTGTGCCGCGCGACATTGATTTGCGTCGGTTCCCGGTCCTGCCTCGAGCGACCAAGAAATTCGAGCGGCTGTACAAAGGCCGCACGGCCGTCGAGCGGGTCAACGCCCGGCTGAAGATCTTCTGGGGAGCCGATGACGGGAACATAACCGGCAGCCGCCGGTTCTTCGCGTTGCTGGGAATCATTCTGGTGGTCCACGCGGGATTTGCCACCTTGCTGGCCATGGCCCCCAGAAGAACCGGTACCCTGGGGCAGACCAAGCTGACCCCGATCGCCAAAGCGCTCTACGGCAAAGTCACGCCGCCCGCTCCGCGTCGTCCTCGCCCAACGCCCAGTGGAGAACGCCAGGCCTGCTTCCGCTTTGCCGGATAACACCCGACGGGCCTCGCGTCGACAGTTGAGGCGGAGAACATCGGCGCGCGGTCGCGATGCTCGCGACCGCGCCGGGGTCGCTTCTTGTTTTCCGAGAGAAAAGGGGCCGGCGTCACCTGCATCGCAACCGGCTCGCTTGGAAGGGGCGGCAATCTCAACTTCCAAATCGGAGCAGCGCGTACCGTTTCTTTCCGGCGCGAAGCACCATCACCGACTGGCTGGCCAGGTGCTCGGCCGTCAGGTGCGTATCAACCGATTCGACGCGTCGATTGTTCACGTAAGTCCCGCCCTGATCGATCGTTCGACGTGCCTCCCCTTTCGACTTGGCCAACCCCGATTCCACCAGGGCGTCGACGATACAAAGCCCCTCTCCCTTAAGGCGATCGCGAGGCAGTTCCTTGCTCGGCACATCCGCGAATATCGCGTTCAACTGCGAGTCGTCGAGCTTGCTGATTTCGGCGCCAAAGAAGATTTCCGTGGCCTTCTGCGCTGCGGCCAGCCCCTCGTCGCCGTGGACCAGGCGGGTCAATTCCGTGGCCAGAGTCCGCTGCCCCGCCCGGTTCTCGCGCGCGGCTTCATGCCCGGCAACGACGGCTGCAATCCGATCCTCGTCCAGATCGGTGAAGAACCGGAGACACTTGTCGATGTCGGCGTCGTCGAGATTGATCCAGTACTGGTAGAAGTGGTAGGGGCTCGTCTTGTCGGCGTCCAGCCAGAGGGCTCCCGATTCCGTCTTGCCCATCTTCGTTCCGTCGCTCTTCGTCAGCAAAGGACACGTCATCCCGTAGAGCTGTACGCCCCGCAACCGCCGCGCCAGATCGATGCCCGCGGTGATGTTGCCCCACTGATCGCTGCCGCCGACCTGGATTTCGCAGCCGAACTCGGCATTCAAGTACACGAAATCATAAGCCTGCAACAGCATGTAGCTGAACTCCGTGTAGCTCAACCCCGTATCATCCCGGCCAAGTCGGCTTTTCACGGAATCCTTCGTCAGCATGACGTTCACAGGGAAGTGCTTGCCGACATCGCGCAGGAATTCCAGGTATCCGAACCGCCCCATCCAGTCGTAGTTGTTGACGAGCAATGCCGAACGCTCGCTGCAGTCGAAATCCAGAAACCGGCGAAGCTGGTTTTCCATGCCCGCCACGTTCGCCTCGAGCGTTTCCAGAGAGAGCAGCCTGCGTTCCTCGCTCTTGCCGCTTGGGTCACCGATCATGCCCGTTGCTCCGCCCACCACCGCGATCGGACGGTGCCCCGCCTGCTGAAACCTGCGAAGGATCATGAGGGCCATCAGGTGTCCGACGTGCAGGCTGTCGGCCGTCGGGTCGAAGCCGGCGTAGACCGTGCGGGGATTCTCGCTCAGCCATTTCGGCAGGTTCTGGTCATCCGTTGTTTGATTGATGAGCCGACGCCAGGTGAGTTCTTCAAAAACGTTCTGCATGGGATGGGGAAGTTCCGGGTTGGATTCGGGAAATCTATCCGTTCGATCGGGAAGAATTCAACGCAGAGTCGCGAAGTCGCAGAGACGCGGGGCCCGTTCAGGTGCTACGGAGTCTTCTGCAAGGAACATTACTCGTCCAGGACACAATCCAAAAAAGCCAGCATCGGGTGGGAGAATAATTTGACGTCACAAGCCGTTCACTACTCGATGAATCCCGTTCTTGACCACCTTCTCGCCGAAGTTGATGACTAGTCCGAGTTTCAGTCCGGATATCCGCAGGTACGTCAGTGTTTGTGTCGAAAAGATGTCATTATACTTGGAAACCGCCTTGCATTCGACAATGACGAGATCGGCCACGACCAGGTCGATTCGCAATGGTGTTGCCAGGACCTGGCCTTTGTACGAAATCGGAAGCTGCAACTGCCGCTTCACGTCGAGGCCTGCCTGATTCAATTCCCAGGCAAGAGCCTCTTCATAGACACTCTCAATCAGCCCGGGACCGCCCAACGTCCGATGAACCTCAATCGCCCGATCGACAATCTTCCCACTGATCTCGTTCTCAGTCATGACACTCGCCCGATCCTTCAGAAGCAGACCGACGTAGAATCAAAAAACACCTTCAGACGTCATAGAGCCGATCCAGAGAGAATCCCGGATTGACCGCCTGACTACGCCGCGGTTCCTTCTCCATCGTTCTCCTACGTCTCTGCGTCTCCCCGCCTCTGTGTCTCTGCGTTGATTTCCTCGTCACCTTGGGGAGTCAGCGCCACATGTCGCTGTCGGCGAAGGGATTGAGAGGGCCGGATAGTTTTGGCTTGGGCAATGCCTTTAACGACGCCTCGGCCAGCCGGAGATCCTCGCGAGTCGTGATCTTCAGGTTGATTCGCGAGCCGGGCACAACCGTCACCGGCTTGCCCAGGCGCTCGACCAACTGCGCGTCGTCGGTGGCCGGTTCCTTGCCACGTTTTTCGTAGGCCTCCACGAGCAAATCGCGTCGAAACACCTGCGGTGTCTGAGCTTCCCACACGTCCGAGCGGCCGAGCGTTTCCAGAACGCGCTTGCCGTCGCTGCGCTTCAGCGTTCCGGCCACCGGCACGGCCAGGATCGCCGCCCCCGATTTCTGCGCCGCCGCGAACACGCCGTCGATCCATTCGTCGCAGAGACACGGGCGGGCCGCATCGTGGACCGCCACAAAATCGGCCTCCGGTTTGAGCTTGGCCAACGCACGGGCCACCGAATCGCTCCGCTCCGCCCCACCCTCCACAACGTCGATTCCCAGGATCGCGACATTCGACGCGAATTTGAAGTTGAAATACTCCCGGTCTTCCGGCGAGATGACCAGAATCACCTGGACGACGTCGCTGCGACCGAGAAACCGCTCTGCCGAATGAAGCCAAACCGCTCGATTCGCCAGCGGAGCAAAGGGCTTCTTGTAGTTCTTGTCGTGAAATCGGCTGCTCTTGCCGGCCGCCGGCATGATGACTGCGAACTTGGCCACGGCGCACTTCTCCCGACCTGGTTTATGGGAATGCCAATCTAATATTGTTCCCTTCTGCGGCGGGGTGTCAAGTCGATCCCCTCGGGGAGAATGGCGGCACGAGAGTGCTACCCCCAAATCCCGCCCGTCACCATTCGCAGCGCCGCGATCAGCGCCAGGCCCAACACCAACGGATCGAAGACCTTCTGCGGAATCAGCAGGAAAAGCCGCTTTCCCACCATGGCGCCAAGAATCACGAACGGAATCAGGAACAGGTCGAATTGCACGGTCTCCTGAGTAATCATCCCGATACTGCCGAACAGCGGCAGTTTCGACAGGTTGACGATCATGAAGAACCACGCCCAAGTGCCCATGAATTCGGCCTTGAACATGCCGCGGCTGATCAGATAGATGCTCATGACCGGCCCCGCTGCGTTGCCCACCACGGTGCCGAAACCCGCGGCCAGCCCCATCAAGGCGATGAACCATCCTTGATGGGGCATTTCCGTCCAGCCGAATCGCTGCCGCCCACCCTCAACCGCCATCAGCACGATCACCAGAATCCCCAGCACCAGCTTGAACTGCTGATGATCCACGTTGAGCAGCACATACAGGCCCGGGATCATTCCCAGAACCACGTAGGGAAACAACCCAAGCAGCCGATCCCACTGGGTGTGCTGGCGGTAATACCCAACCGCGAACATGTCGCCCACAAGCAAGACCGGAAGAATCGCTCCCACCGAAAGCTTCTCGTTTCCCGCGAAGGCCTCGGTCATCATCAGGATTGCTGGAATCGAGACGCCGGGTACGCCGGTCTTCGAGAGACCGACCAGGACCGCCGCCAGGATACCAAACACGTACGGGAGGAAGTTGTCGGGCATGGGGGACGCTTTACGGGAAGGGAAGGCTGGCTGGAAACCAGGCCGCAGGACAGGATGGAAACCTAACTGTACGACAGGATTGCATCCTGCCCAGAGAGGTTACAAACCTGTCCTACGGCCGTTAGGAACATTTCCATCCTAAGTTCGCGGCTCGATCCGCTCCTTGCCGACGACCGCCTGCAACACCTCGGGCACGACGATCGAACCGTCGGCCTGCTGGTAATTCTCCAGCACTGCAATCAGGGCGCGGCTGATCGCGATTGCCGTTCCGTTCAAGGTGTGTACGAACTTCGTCCCCTTCTCGCCCTTCACCTTGAACCGAGCGTTGAGACGCCGGGCCTGGTAGTCGGTGCAGTTCGACGTGCTGGTCACCTCGCCGAACCCTCCCCGGCCGGGAAGCCAGGCCTCCAGGTCATACTTCCGGTAGGCCGGACCGCCCAAATCGCCCGTGGCCGTGTCGACGACGCGATAGGGGATGCCAAGCCCGTCGAACAGCCTGCACTCCAACTGGCGCAGGTGCTCGAGCATGGCGTCGCTGTCGTCGGGCAGAGTGAACGCGAACATCTCGACTTTCGTAAACTGGTGCACACGAAAGAGCCCGCGGCTCTCCTTCCCGTGGGCCCCCGCCTCGGTGCGGAAGCAGTGGCTGGTCCCGCACAGCTTGAGCGGCAGGGACTCCGCATCGACCGTCTGCCCGGCGAGCAAACCTCCCAGCGTGATCTCGGCTGTCGCCACCAGGCTCAAGTTCTGGTTCTCGATGCTGTAAATCTGCGTTTCCGGGCCGCGCGGGATGTATCCGGTCCCCTCCAGGACCTCGTTGGTCGCCAGGTCCGGCGTGGTCATCGGAGTAAAGCCCTCCGCCATCAACACGCCGAGGGCGTAACGCTGCAACGCCAGCTCCATCAACACGGCCTCGTTCTTCAAGAAGTAGAACCCGTGCCCCGCCACCCGGGCACCCCCCTCGAAATCGATAAGATCCAGCTTTTCACCCAACGCCACGTGGTCGAGCGGCTCGAAATCGAACGTCGGCAACGGCGTCTTCCCCCGCGCCAATTCCAGATTCGATCTATCGTCCTCGCCCACCGGCGCGGCCGGGTGCGACATATTGGGAATCGAACGATGGATCCTGTCCAGTTCGGCGGACAACTCCTCCAACTTCGCCCGCATCTCGCTGGTCTGTTCGCGAAGTGTGCGGCCCTCCTCCTTCCGGGCCTCCCGCTCGCCGGCGTCCTTCGCCTTGCCGATCGATTTGGAAACCTCGTTCGCCTTGCGGTTCAACTCTTCGACGTCGGTCTGCAACTGGCGCCGTTCGGCTTCCAGGGCGACGAACCGCTCCACGTCCGCGACAGCACCGCGGTTGGCGCAGTTCTGCTTCACCAACTCCGCATTCTCAACAATGAACTTACGATCCAACATGGCTCTATGTCATTCCCTTTTGATTCCAGTAATCGCGGGTCGTCAACTCCCCAACGTCCAAGTCCCAGACAGGAAACCCCCACTTCATATCCGCGCAATCTCTTCCCACAGCCTCGCGCTCGCCCGGATTCCGCGATAAAAGTCTTCCACGAGAAACCGCTCGTTGGGACTGTGCGCGTTGTCGTCGTCCTGTCCCCAGCCGAGCAGCAGGGCATCGGCCTTCAACTGCCGGTGCAGCGTGGCGACGACGGGAATCGAACCTCCCTCCCGCGTCATCACGGGCGCCTTGCCAAACGCGTGTTCCAGTGCCTTCGACGCCGCAACGACGTAGGGGCTGTCCAAAGGCACCAGCAACCCCGGCGCCCCGTGCATCCCTCGCACTTCAACTTTCACCCCCGGCATTGCCAGCTTTTCGACCAGGTCGCGAAAGGCCTTGTCGATCGTCTCGGGCGACTGATTCGGCACGAGCCGGAAACTGATCTTGGCCGATGCCCGGCCGGGGATGATCGTCTTGGCTCCCGTGCCCTGGTATCCGCTGGTCAGCCCGTTGATATCGAACGTGGGCCGCGCCCAACGCCGCTCCAGCGCCGTGTATCCCGCCTCTCCCCAACTGTCCGATACGCCCGCCTGGCGGAAATACTGCTTTTCATCGAACGGCAGTTCCGCCATCTGACGCCGCTCCAACTCGGTCAGCGGCACCACGTCGTCGTAGAAGCCCGGCACCTGCACTTGACCGCCTTCCCCGACGAGGCCGTTCAATATTCGAGACAGCGCCACCGCCGGATTGGTGATCGAGCCGCCAAACGATCCTGAGTGCAGGTCGCGATTCGGTCCTTGCACCACGATCTCATAACAGGCGATTCCGCGCAATCCGTACGTAATCGCCGGCTGACCCGGACCGAACTGGGCAGAATCACTCACCACGATGCAGTCGCAGGCTAGTTTCTCCGTGTTCTCCGCGACAAAATCGCTCAGAGCCGCGCTGCCCACCTCCTCCTCGCCCTCAATCAGATACTTCAGATTCACCGGCAGTCGACCCTCGGACTGAAGCCACGCCTGGGCACTGAATACGTGTGTGAGCATCTGGCCCTTGTCGTCGGTTGCCCCACGGGCGAAGATCCGACCCTCACGAATCTCCGGCTCAAACGGGGGCGAGATCCAGAGTTCCAGCGGATCCACAGGCTGCACGTCGTAGTGGCCGTAGACCAGCACCGTCGGGGCCCCTTCCACCTTGGGCGACTCGCCGTAAACAATCGGATGTCCTTTGGTCACAACGACTTCCGACTTCATTCCAATCGCCGCAAGCTTGTCGGAAACCCATTGCCCCGCCGCGCCAATATCCCCCGCGCGATCCGGATCGGCGCTCACACTCGGGATTCTCAGCAACTCAAACAATTCCTCCAGGAAAGCTTCACATTTCTCGTCCACGTAGGTTTCGATCGCGCCCATGACGTCGCCTTTCCTCAGCGTTTGCGTTGCTTCGTCGCACCGGGCGTCACTTCCCGATCCGAGGAATCATTCAATATAATGGCCATTGATGTCGCCGGCCAATGGGGCTGGCCCTCAAGGGCAAACTTCCATTCCACCCAATGTGACTAGAAACGTACGGAACATTAACCCGAAGCCTGAGCGAGGACAGCAGACAACCCCTCTCACTTGACTGCACGCGCTACTGGAAAAATCGCGCCCCATCCAGGTTCCACTATGGCAGAAAAACAGGCCGCCGTTGCCGAGCCGGCCCAAGAGACCCAGACCGAAGAGCGGAAGAAACCCAAGCGGCAGCCGCCCTACAACGTGGTCCTCTGGAATGACGACGACCATACGTACGCCTACGTGATCGCCATGATGATGCAGCTTTTCGGCCACACCTTCGAAATGGGCTACCAGATTGCCAAGACCGTCGACACCCATGGAAAGGCGATCGTTTTGACCACGACCCTCGAACACGCCGAACTCAAACGCGACCAGATCCACGCCTTCGGCCGCGACGAACAAATCGACGGCTGTGCCGGCGCCATGTACGCCAGTATCGAGCCCGCCGCAGGCTAAGACAGATTTGGATATTCGGATTCTTTCCCCTCGATGCCCACCCTCCGCACGATCACGCTCGGCTGCAAAGTCAACCAATACGAAACCGAACTGGTCACCGAGGGACTTGCACGAGTGGGATTCCGCGTCGCTCCCGACGGCGAACAGGCCGATCTTTGCCTCGTCAACACGTGCACCGTTACGGCCGAAGGCGCCTTGAAGAGCCGCAAGGCAATCCGCCAACTCGCCAAGAGGAACCCCAACGCCCAAATCGTCGTCATGGGCTGCTACGCGACCATGGCGGAAGAC
>Ga0351853_1091_pt2 | contig 20694 bp, 13 predicted proteins | sample BONcelHFGM3001C8_FD_206799 | JGI IMG/M metagenome (GOLD analysis project Ga0351853, IMG submission 206799) | Enriched cells from coal bed in the Powder River Basin, Montana, United States - BONCAT cells FGM rep2 HSBNCT.FGM.300.1.C8 ... | reverse complement strand
TTGATCCTGTTCGGGTTTGGCCTCCCTGCCCCTGGGGGTGAACCGGCCCTGCGGACGATGAAATACACACCGCGGTCCGCCGCGGCAGCCGAAACCTGGCAGCAGGATGTTCGGGCGAGGCTGTTTCGATCGATGAAGATGGACGACCTGGTGGCCAAGGAGGCTGAGGTCGCCCTGAAGCCCCAGGTCGTCAGCAAGGTCGAAAAGAAAGAATACCGGGAACTGGAAATCGACATCCTTTCCACACCGACCCGCTCCATGCGTTTGCTGGTAACGGTGCCAAGCGAAGCCGCCCTGCCTTGCCCTGCCGTCGTCTGCATCCACGGCCACGGCGGTAACAGGCGGGTCGTCCACGACAATCTGCAAATCTACAAGGGCTTTGCGGCCGAGCTGGCCGCGCGGGGGTACGTGACCATTGCGGCCGACGTGGGCCAGCACAATGTCTACGAGGAAAACCGCACATTGATGGGCGAACGGCTCTGGGACCTGATGCGATGCGTTGACTATCTGCTCTCGATGCCGGAGGTGGATCCGAACCGGATCGGCTGTGCCGGCCTGTCACTTGGGGGCGAAATGGCCATGTGGCTCGGCGCCATGGACGCCCGCATTGCCGCCACCGTCAGCAGCGGCTTCCTTACCCGGATGGACCAGATGGAGCAGAACCACTGCATGTGCTGGAAATTCGACGGCCTGCGCGAACTGGTCGACTTCGCCGATATTTACGCGATGACGGCCCCCCGTCCCCTCGTCTGCCAGAACGGCGAGAGGGAACCTCCGTCGCAATTCCCGCCATCGATCGCCCGGGACTCGATGGAAGAGATTCGCGTGGCCTACTCCGACATGGGAAAATCGGGCAAAGTGCAGCTTCACGTCCACGAAGGCGCCCACGAGATTGCCCTGCCCAACCTTCTGGAGTTCTTCGACAGCCATCTGGGAAAGGTAACGCCCTAGACGAAAACAGGATTGGCGGTGATGGACGCCCGTTGCCCCGTTCCTATCCCAAGACTTTCCGACCAGCCCAAGGAGCAACCGATTATGCACGCCAATACAATTTCGCGACGCGACTGGCTGAAGACTGCAACCGCCATCGGCCTCGGGGCCGGGCTCTTCACCAGCCGCCAATCGTTTGGGCAGGACCCGCCGGCGGCAATCGACATTGGCTCGCGTCGCGAGCTGTTTATCGACCGGTTTCTGATCGATCGGCTCGAAGGAGATGCCCGGCAGCGGCTGCATCACCCGGTTCCTCGCGAGATCTCTCTCGTCCACGACGCTCCCTGGGAAGGCACCGGCAGCGGATACCACAGCGTGTTTCGCGACGGCGACCTTTATCGGATGTATTACAAGGCCTGGCATTTGGAGGCGTCCGAAGGAAAGCTTGATACGGGACGCCATCCGCTTTTCTGCTGCTACGCCGAGAGCAAGGACGGCATCCTCTGGGAGAAGCCCGAGCTGGGGATCCACGAATTCCACGGTTCGAAGGCCAACAACATCGTCATGGTGAGCGGCACGTTCGGCTCGTTGAAGGTCGATGCGGGGCACCCGGCCGTGTTCAAGGACGAGAACCCGAGCGCACCGCCGGAGGCCCGTTACAAGGCGATCCTTCGCTCGTCCGGCCCCAACGGCTTGATCCCCCATCAGTCGCCGGACGGCATCCACTGGTCGCCCATGACGGACGCACCCATCCTCGGCGGCCGGGGCGCCTTCGATTCTCAAAACCTTGCTTTCTGGGATCCCACGATCGGCATGTATCGCGCCTACTGGCGTATCTTCACGGCCGGCGTGACTGACGAAAAGAACTGGAAGCCCGCCGGCCACAGGGCGATCCGCACGGCGGTTTCGGAGGATCTGATTCATTGGGAAGAAGAGGCCGACGTGACCTATGAGGACTCTCCGTCCGAGCATCTCTATACGAACCAAGTGAAGCCTTATTGCCGGGCTCCCCACATCCTCATCGGTTTCCCCACCCGTTATGTCGAACGGGGCTGGTCTCCTTCGATGGAAGCCCTGCCCGAGTTGGAGCATCGGCGGATGCGCTCCACATCCTCCGACCGTTACGGCATGGCGATTACCGAGGGGCTGCTGATGGCCAGCCGCGACGGCGTGCGTTTCAAACGCTGGAACGAGGCTTTCCTCCGGCCGGGCATCGAGCGCCCCGGCACTTGGCACTACGGCCATCAGTACATTGCCTGGCACGCCGTGGAGACGAAATCGGAGCTCCCCGGCGCGCCGGACGAACTCTCCCTGTACGCGGGCGAAAGCTACTGGACCGGCAACAGCAGCGAACTGCGCCGGTACACGCTCCGGCTCGACGGCTTCGTTTCCCTCAGTGCAGCGATGAACGGCGGCGAGTGCGTCAGCAGGCCGCTTACCTTCAGCGGCAACCGGCTCCACCTCAACTTCGCCACCTCCGCCGCCGGCGCGCTCCGTGTGGAACTGCAACAGCCCGACGGAACTGCGATCCCCGGCTTTTCAATCGCCGACTGCCACGAACTCTTCGGCGACACGGTCGACCGAGTGGTGACGTGGAAGGGGGATGGCAACGCCGGTTCCCTGGCAGGGAAGCCGGTGCGGTTGAGGTTTGAGTTGAAGGATGCGGAGTTGTATTCGTTTTGGTTTGGCTTGTAGGTCCCGGGCACTGTACGGGAACTGAAATCTCAGAGCGTGTTGTTTCTGTTGGATGGGGTGAATTCCGGCAGTTCAACCCCGGTTGAATAGTCGGAACTTTCCGTAACTCAAGTTCCCGTACGGCAACGCGGGACCTACATATCAGACAAATGGGGTGATTCCCGGCATGGCGGTGGCGTAGTTGCCGGCGGCGTCGGGCTTGACGGGGGGCTCGGCGTCGAAGCTGTACTCTTTCTGCGTGAAGTCGAGGGTCGAGTTCATGGCCTGTTCCCAGGTGATCTCCTTGCCCGTGTAGCAGACCATCTGGGCGAGGATCGCGAGCATGGAGCTGGTGAACATGTAGCTGCTGTTGTTCACGGGCTTGCCGGTTCGGATGCCGTCGAACAACTCCTTGTGCTCCTGGTCGTACATGCTCACCTTCTCGCCGTCATAGCTCCACTCGGTTGCCCCGGTGATCCTGCAGCGTGAGGGCATGTGGGCCTGGCCTTTGGTGCCGAAGACGGTGTCGGTCGTGCCATTGTAGCAGTTGGGAATATCGCGGCAGAACGCGAACATGCGAACGCCGCTTTCATACTCGAAAACCACGGCAAAATGATCGAACTGGTCGCCGTACTTCGGGTCGAGGCAAACCTGCCGCCCGCCCATTCCCCAGGCCTTCACGGGCGGCACATCGCCAAGGACCCAGGAGCCTTTGTCGATGCTGTGGATCAACTGCTGGGCCGTCTGGTCGCCTGAGAGCCAGTTGAAGTGGTACCAGTTCTGATACTGGTAGAACATCTCACTCCACCCCGGCTGGCGCGGCCGGAGGATATAGGGCTGGGTCAGGTAGTTCTCCTGAACGGTGACAATATCGCCGATGGCGCCGTCCTGAATCCGCTTAATCGTTTCGCGGACTCCAAGATCGTAGCGCCAGCAAAGCCCCGAGACGAGGCTCAAACCCTTTTTCTTCGCTTCCTCGCCGGCGGCCATGGACACCTTGAGCCCGGGCGCGTCCAATCCATGAGGCTTTTCGCAAAAGACGTGCTTGCCGGCAGCAACCGCGGCCTGGAGATAAGCCGGGTGGAAATGCGACGCGGCCGCGATCAGCACGACGTCGACGCAGTCGATGACCTTCTGATAGGCGTCGAACCCGACGAACATGTGGTCGTCGTCGACGGCGACCTGATCCGGCTTCTCCTTCTTAAGCCGCTCGCGGGCTCCGGTCACGCGATCCTCGAAGATGTCGGCCATGGCGACGAGGGTCACGTCGGGACCGGCATTCATGGCGTTGACGGCCGCCCCGCTACCACGGCCTCCGCAGCCGATCAGGCCGATCTTGATCTTGTCGCTACCGGCTGCATGAGAACTACGGGCGAGGGAGAGCGAGGTGGAAGCAACGGCTCCCGCGGCGAGGGTTGCTTTGAGGAAGTTACGGCGAGTCGTCATGGGGGTCTCCTAATATCATAGCCAGTTCTAATCAGAACCCGATCGGAGTACTATTCAAGCATGTCGCGATCCGAAAAGCTACACCTGGCTGAGATTTTCTCGCGATCTTCGGCGAAGTTCAGAGGTTTGCCCGTTGTACCGGCAGGCCGTGACGAAAACGACGATTCATACTCTGGTCAGTTCGCTGTTTTCCGTTCCTCCAGGGTAAGTTGAACAGAATCAACACGAAGTCACGGAACGCTCAAGAAGACAAACGTTCCTTTCTTGTTCCCCACAATGACGTCGGGAACCGAGTCGTCATTCAGAAGAGCTGTTGCCACTTGGGTACCGACGCCGGAGTCGTCGTCGATCATGTGGGGGATGAATTTCGCGCCTTGCGGACCGCGCTGTAGTTCGAACCAGTAGACGACGGCCGGGGCGTTGGGTTCTTTGTCGCCCTCGGGGCCGTGGGCCCAGAATCGTTTGCCGGTGACGAAGTCGAGCAATCCGTCGCCGTTGATGTCGGCCAGGTCGAAGGCGTGGAGTTGACTGATCCGCAGCTCGTCGGATTCCATGTTTGGCTCGATCGGCAGGATGACGTTCTGCTCGAATCCGATGCCGCCCCGAGCGTCGCGGACCTGCCGGTGCCAGACCAGTCCGTACAGGTGGCAGTGCCAGGCCGTTACCACGTCGTTGAGCCCGTCGCCGTCGATGTCGTAGACGAGGAGTTGTGCTGCGGCTTCGGCGAACTTGTAGGGGTGCTGGGTCCACGGCTCGTCGGGCTTGGGATCGGCGGGCTGCTCCCACCAGCAACCGCTTTCGAGGATATCCACGCGTCCGTCGCCGTTGATATCGCCGATGCCCACGCCGTGCGTGTACCGCTGGTACGGGCCCTGGGTGCTGACCTTGCGGAACGTCCACGGCTGGTCGGGCCTGGCAGGATCCCACTGGCCATAGCCGAGGAATCCGTCGATGTTGTAGACCAGTTCCGGCTGGCCGTCGCCGGTCACGTCGCCCCAGACGGGCGATTCGTTGCCCACATTCTTCAGGGCGGGATGCTCTTTCCACGGCCCCGGTTTCCCGGCCGGGTTCTCATACCACGATGCATCTTTGCCCGGCCAGGGCACGTAGAGGATATCGGGCCACTGGTCGCCGTTGAAATCGCCGGTGAAGGTCAGGAAATTGTCTGAATAGCCCTTGGGATCGAACTCCTGGACAGGACGCACCTCATAGCGATGCTGGAAATCGGGGCCGGCGTACCAGTAGGGACCGGAAACGACGTCGAGCTTCCCGTCCCGGTTGAAGTCGGCATAATAGGCCCCTTCGCAGAGGAACTTGTCGGACAAGGCGAGTTTCTCGAAGGCTGTTTCGCAGATTGCGGTTGCACCCACAAAGCCATTGGCTGCGAGCCAGGCAAGGGCAAGAGTCAAGTTTCTCATCGTCAATTCTCCTTCGGCATGGGCAGCATGATCGTGGCGTTCTCAGGGAACGTCACCTCGCCTGCCTTGCCGTTGATGCAGTACAGGATCTTCAGTTGCTTGACAACGTTCGGCAGCGGATCGCCCCCGAAACTGGAATTGTAGCTCGATGACGGCAGCACAATCAGAGGAAGACTGCCGGCCCGGCTGCGGACTACCGCCGTGACGTCCTTGAAGGTCGTTCCGGCACCGTACTCCGCTTGGATGATCTCGACCTTCACAGGTTCCTGGCCGGCCTGAACGAGCAAATCCCGGACGTCGGCCGTTCCGCCAATCTGCTGGGCGATCACCAGGGCAGTCGTCTTGGCCGCTTCTGCCAATGCGGGAATCTTGGCGGTTTCGACGGCCAGATGCATCGTTTCCACGCTCGGATAACGCTCGAGCACCTCCAGGACCAGCTTCTTCTCGTCATCGCGATCGGCCGCTTTCAAAGCCTCGCGGCACATCTCTACACGCTGCTGTTCGGAAACGTCGAACTGCCGCACGATCCGAATGAATCCCCGCAAAGCGCGGACTTTGTACTTGGCGTCGATGTTGCTCTTGGCCAGATCCATCAGCACCGGAGCCGCATCCACGCTCATCCACTTGCCCAACAACTGGCTGGCAAGGTCCTGCAGTTCCGGTCCGGCGCCCTTGGCCGCCGCACCGATCGCCTCCAGTGCCGTCGTTCCCTCCATGGCCCCGAGAGTTTCCAGAAGGGTGGCTTTTTCCGCCGTCGCAGCCTTGGGCATTGCCGCAACAAGCTTCTCCGCACAAGCTTCGCGATCGGGCATCCGGACACAGGCAGCCAGGAGCGCCTTGGCAGCCGGCTCACGATCCTCCGAGTGCTGAGGGGCAAGAACCCGCTCAATCAGGACGGAAACGTCGTCCAGCTCGACGGTCTCTCCCAGCGCCGTCAACGCGGCCGAACGAACTCGTGCGCCGGAATCGCCGGCGGCCTCGATTAAGGCCGGAACGGCGGAAATGCGACGTCGCCCCACAAGATCGATCAACACCTCCCGCACTCCTCCCTTCGCCCGGACCAGGCGTGCGGCGATATCCGCATCGACGCCGTCACCGGGCAATGCCTCCAACGCCTCCCGCGCGGCCTGAGCTGTGTCTTCCTCTCCCTCGGTGGCCAACTCCAGCAAGACAGGAATGCACGAGGCATCCCCCAGTCGCTTCACGACGTCGATCGCGGCCAATCGCACGGAATCGGGGCCGGCCTTGGCCGCATCCAACATGGCCGGCAGCACGACCGCGTCGCCTCGGTCGGCCAATGCCAGGATCACCAGCGGCTTGCGGTCCGCAGCCACCTTGGCCAGGTTCGCAACGAGCGCTTCGGTGACCTCCTCTCCCGAAAGCTCGCGGGCTGTCGACAACGCGATGGCAAACAACGCCTTGTCGTCGGACTGGAACTGCTGGAGGAGGAGCGGAACACCGCCCGCCTGCCGAGCCAGGATCGCCCCGCGGGTCGCTTCCACGACCCGCTGCTTCGGCACTTGGGCCTGGCGAACGCGGTCGTAGATTCGGGCCGCCTCTTCCAGTTCGCCCGCTTCCATGAGGTGCTCCGCACAGAGCACGCACCCTTCCGCAACCGCCGAACGAACGGCATCCGGAGCGTCGGCGAGCGTCGCCTCCAGCGTCTTGGTCGCCTCGGGTCCGCCAACACGTCCCAGAACGATTGCGGCGGCCGACGCCACGCCGGGATCGTCAGCCTTGAGAAGACCGGCCAGCCCGCCGACCGCTTCGGCATCGCGTCGCACGCCGATCGAATTCACCACGCCGATCAGCAGCCGCCCGTCTACCTTTTTCATGGCGTGGCGCAGTGCCTTATCCGGGGCCGGTCCGGGAATGGCTTCCAACGCGATCCGCGCCCACGATGCAAGTTCGGCATCTTCCAGGAGCGGCGCCAACGCGGGGACCGCTTCTTCCGTGCCGAGGACCGCCAATCGCTTGCAGGCGATGGCCTTCTCCGCCTTCGGCGCATCCGATTGCAGCACGGCCGCCAGAGCGGCGCTATCCGGCTGCTCTGCCGCGCCAACCGGCATGGCTGCCGATAACAAAACCGCAAGAACCATCGAGTATTGAGTAATACGCATTTCCAAGGGTCCTTTTCAGTAACGCGACAAGCCGTCAAACCCGCAACCCGACAACGAACAACTTATTGAGAGGCGTTGATACAACCACGGATCGTGCACATCCGTGTCCGTGGGAAACACCCTCGTTTGGTCAGGATCTTTACATCCACGGCTCACGGAGCGCCTCCGACCGGAGGCGATTCGCCTGTTCGTCGCCCAGGAACTCGTTCTTCACGGGATCGTATCGGAGCTTGCGGTCGAGGAAGATGGCGATGTTGGACGCGTGGCAGGTGATGTGCGAATAGCAGGCCGCGTCGGCGTTGGCCAGAGGCTGGCTGCGGGTCTTCACGCAGTCCAGGAAATCGCGCACGTGGAACGTGGCCGGATAACCGCCGATCTCTTCAACCTTTCTACCCGCGAGCAACTCCGGCGAGCTCAACACGAATTTGCCGCTGTCGCCCGTTTCGATCCAGCCGTCGTCGCCTTCGAATCGCACGGGGCAGGACCCGAGCGGCAGCCAGCCGTCGTTGCGAATGACCAACTCCACGCCGCCGGCATACCTGGCGACGACCTGGCCGTTCTCGGGCGGGTTGTATTCGATGGGAGCCGTGTTGTCGGCGTTGGCCGCCCATTGGCAGAGGTCGACGCAATGGGATCCCCATTCGAGGACTCCGCCGCCGACCAGACCGCCTCCCTTCTCAAAATTGAAACCGTCGAGAAGCCTCTTGTTGAACGGTCGCCAGGCCGCCGGCCCCAGGTACAGATCCCAATCCACCTCGTCCTTGGGCGGTAACGGTTCCTCCGGGAGCCAGCCACTGCTGACCGTGCTCAATCCGGCGGGATGGGCGTGTACGGTGCGGAGTTTGCCCAATCGCCCGGTTCGAGCCAGTTCGCAAGCGAAGGCGAAGTGAGGCAGGTTTCTGCGTTGCGTGCCGGCCTGAAAGATTCTGCCCGACCGACGCATCGTCTCCGCCAGCATCAGGCTTTGGGTGATGTTCTTGGTGCACGGTTTCTCGCAGTACATGTCCTTGCCGGCTCGGGCGGCATACATCGACGCCGTGGCGTGCCAGTTCGGTCCGGTGGCAATCAAGACCGCGTCGATGTCGTCCCGCTCCAGCAGGTCGCGGAAGTCGCGGTAGGTGGCACAATCCTGATTGCCGTTCTTCGTATCGATCGTCATCTTGACCGAGGTTCGCCGGACGGCCTTCACATCGCATACGGCCACGAACTGCACGTCGGGTTGCTGCAGGAAGCATCCGAGGTCGTAGCCGCCGCGACTGCCGATGCCGATGCCGCCCATCACGATCCGCTCGCTGGGGGCTACCGCTCCGCTCTTGCCAAGGGCCGTGGCGGCAGTCAGATGGGGCACTGCCAGCAGGGCGCCGGCCTGGATCGCGGACTTCAAGAATCGGCGTCGAGGAAGCTTGGCTCGATGTACAGACATATTGCCTCTCCCTTTGAGTTGGTTGACTGTCTATGGACTCTACTTGTACTCGCTCGCCAGATGACAATCCAGAGCCTGTGGGCCAGGTTTGAGTCTCGGTTTGCGACACTCAGGAACGACGAATCCACGTGTTGTTGCATTATTGTCATTGTTGTGTGGTGTTTTTTGGCACCTTTCCACCCAGAGGGGCTGTTCCTGGAGCACCTGTTGAATGGATTCATCCGTCGCCACGAAGGGTACGCCATTGACGAGTTCGAATGAGCGTCTCTGATCCGTCACGACGCTCGTCACGGCGGAGTTTGACCTTGGCGAGAAGGCGAGTCTCTACGCTGCCGCCGGAATTCGCGAGTACTGGGTGCTGGACTGCCGCAACCGGTGTGTGGTCGTCCATCGTGAGCCGAGCGGCTCGGGGTTCGGCTCGATCAAGGACTTCTCCGGAAGAGAGCCTCTCTCACCGTTGAGTCGCCCGGAAGTCACGCTGCTCCCCGAGATGCTCGTCAAGCCGCCCAACGAGTAGCCAGGCGGTTGACCGCCCCCCGGGCGGAGTGTTACGCTCGACAGATCGCATTAACACTTCCGACACGCAGTCCCGAATGTGCGTTCCCCATGTCGCCCCGTCGCTCGTTGCGTCTGCCGATCATTCTGGCCGTCGTGATGATCGTTATTCTGATCATCCTGACCGTCGGCTGGGTGTTGCTGGCCCTGTTCGGGGCGCTGGCCAACACGCGATTTGCCGGGCTGAACTGGACGCTGCTCTCCGTGGGAACCGTCTTCATCGCAGCGCTCCTTGCGGGCGTGATCATCTACCTCGTCTTCTCCATCAAGACGATCAATTTCAATCAGCGCCAGGCCAATTTTCTCGACAGCGTGACCCATGAGTTCAAGTCTCCGATCGCGTCCATGAAGCTCTGCCTGCAGACCCTGAACCGCCGCCAGATGAGCCACGACGAACGAGAGAGCTTTCATCAATACATGCTGGAGGACCTCGACCGTCTCGACCTCCTGGTCAACCAGGTGCTCAGCGCCGGCCGTTTGGACGGCGCTCCTGCCGAAGATGAGGAGATCGGAGAGGTGTCTCTGGTCGATGTCCTGGAGGAATGCTCGGAAACCGTTCGGAGCCGATATCGCGTGCCCGCTGGAACGGTCCGTCTCAGTACAGAGCCGTGCTGCATCCGAACGCGGCAGGTCGATCTGGAATTGATCTTCCGAAACCTGATCGACAATGCCGTCAAGTACGCCGGTACGGAGCCCGAGGTGGATGTGGTTCTGAAACGGCTCGCCAATGGAAACGTGCTGATCCAGATTCGCGACAACGGCGCCGGGATCCCCAAGACACTCCGCAACAAGGTCTTCGAACGATTCCGCCGTTTGGGAGTGGAACTCGAACGGGAAAAACCCGGCACCGGCCTGGGACTGTTCATCGTGCGAACTCTCGTGCGGCAACTCGGCGGACAGGTCCGCGTCCGCGACCGGGAAACGGGAACCGGCGCGGTGCTCGAAGTCGAACTTCCGCGCAAGTTGGTGGTCGAAGGCGACACGTCATAGTCACTTTTCGCTCCGCGAGAAGCTGTTTGTTTGCACAACAAACCAGATTTCGAACTGGAATAGGCATCACGCCGGGGTCGTGAGGCAGAACGATGAAAGGTAAGCACATTCTGGTGGTGGAAGACGAAGCCCACCTGGCGGCGGGAATCAAGTACAACCTCGTCGCCGAGGGTTATCGAGTCACGACCGTCGGCGACGGACCGTCGGCCCTCACTTACATCAAAGACCATCCCGAGTCCGTCGACCTGGTGATCCTGGATCTGATGCTGCCGGGGATGAGCGGCTATGCCGTCTGCGAATCGCTGCGTTCCGACAACCAGCACATGCCGGTCCTGATTCTCAGCGCTCGGACCCTTTCCGAGGACCGCGCTCGCGGCTTCGACGTTGGGGCCGACCAGTACCTGACCAAGCCCTTCGACCTCGACGAGCTCCTCAGCCGCGTCAAGGGGCTTCTCACGCTTTACAGTCGTCGCGTCGGACGAGAATTGAACAAGCCGAAGCAGATCCGCGTTTTCGAGTTCGCCGAGAGCCAGGTCGATTTCGACGCCTTCCAGGCGAACGTTCGCGGCAAGGCCGTTCGAATGACCCAACTGGAAATGAAGCTCCTCCGTTACTTCGTGGAGAACGACGGCCGCCTGATTCCACGCCACGAACTGCTGGAGAATGTCTGGGAGATGCCCGGCTACCTGAACACGCGAGCGCCCGACCAGTTCATCCGCCGCCTGAGAAAGATTTTCGAACCGGAGCCCGCCAAGCCTCGGCACTTCCTCACGATTCGCGATGTGGGGTATCGGTTTGTGGCGAAGGGAGAGAACGCCGAGACCCAGCCGGGGTGAGAAACCAAGGCCCGCCGGAATGGTACCAGCGGGCCTTGAGACGGGTCACTATCGAGTCGTCGTGGAAGTTGCTCAACCGTTCAGAATCGCTTCCGCCTCCTCGCGGTAGGAATCCATCACATAAGGAATGCCCGTCACGTCGGCACATTCCCGGGTGAGGCTCATCAGGTCCTTGCGGCGGATCGCCGCGAGATTGAAGCAACGGGCACCGGCCATCAACTGCTGCAGGCCCACTTGGAGTTTGTTGACATATGAGTAGATGCCGACGGCGCCGAGCGGGATCTTGGGCATCTCGTTGCGGCCCACCAGATCGGAAACCTGTTCCCAGCAAACGAAAATTTCCTCGGGGGTCGAACCGAACTCGCTGACCGTCTTGGGCAGATCGCCGTTCTTGAGCCAGGCGGCGATGTTCTTACCGACCATTCCCGGAATCATCAGGGCTCGGCCCATACAGATCGCCTTGACAAAGGGAGCCCCGAGCGCGAGGCTCTTGAAGATGTGGTCTTCCGTGCTGAACCCGCCCGCGAAGGCCAGGTCCGGAACACGCTCCCCCTTGGCCGAAAGCTTCGCAGCAAACTCGGCGGCGGCAGAGTGTAGGTAGATCGCGGGAACGCCCCACTCCTGCATCATTCGCCAGGGGCTCATTCCCGTCCCGCCGGGAGCACCGTCGATCGTCAACAGATCGATCCGGGCCTTGCTGCTCCACTTGAGCGCCATGGCCAGCTCGCGGAGTCCGTAAGCACCGGTTTTCAGCGTGATCCGCTTGAAGCCGAGGGCGCGAAGGCGATCGCATTCGGCGTAGAAGCCCTCTTCCTCGACGAAGCCAAGCCGGCTGTGACGCTCGAACTCCTTGAAGGCGCCGCTCTTGAAGGCCGCCTGAATGACCGGACTGGATGGATCGGGCGTGACGATGTAGCCGCGGCTCTGAAGTTCAAGGGCCCGCTCCAGCGAGTTGACCTTGATCTCGCCGCCGATGCACTTGGCGCCTTGGCCCCACTTGAGCTCGATCGTATCGAGACCGTGCTTGTCGATCACGTACTCGGCCACACCGAGCCGCGTGTCTTCCACGTTCATCTGAACGAGGATTTCGCCGTGGCCGCGGTGGTACTTCTTATAAGTCGTGATGCGGCGATCCATATCGGGCGACAACGTGACCTTGCCGTCTCCGTTGCGCTCCAGGCCCGGATCGATGCCGCAAACGTTCTCACCGCAAACGCACGTGATTCCCGCCAACGCCGCGCCGACGGCGAAGTGTTCCCAGTTCTTCCGGGCGATCTCGGTCGAGCCGAGGGCTCCCGTGAAGACTGGCGCGGTCAGCTTGACCTTCTGGTCCCAGCCGTAGGCTGTCTCCGTGTTGACGACGGGGAAGCGGCACGAGTCGGGATTGGCCTCGATGCCTGCGGGCAGCCCTGCGCCACCAAGGGCGTAACCGTGAATGTTGAGGTGCGAGTAGTCGACGGGATAATCCTTGTCGCCGCCGGCCGTCACGTCGCCGAACGGGCCCGGATAAATCAATTCCCGTCCGCGGAAAGTGGCTTTGAAGACTTCGCAGTTGCCGATGCAGCCGTCGACACAGCGCGAGCAGAGCCCGCTCTGGGGAGCAATGTTGCGCGAACGATTCTTGGTAAGGGTGACGTCGGTCGCGTTGGGTTGTTGAAGATTGCCCATCATACACTCCTTGGTACGGTCGTGAACTGTTGACTCCGCGGCTCTCAAGCACGCGCAGGACGAGAACGAGACGCGCGCTCGAAAAGCTCCCCAAAAGCGTGAATAATCCCGCTATAAGAAAGCGTGAACTTCCCGTAACGCCGATTCTAGCAGGGTCGACAGATTAAGTAATCACATATTTGCCTAATATGTGAAATTAGTCATGCTAATGAAAATGCTGATTGCAAATGGCCTTTTTTCCGATGTTTTACCCAGAAAATCGACGCCGGCGTGCCGCAGCTTATTTTGACTGATGAAACTATTCTGTTTGATGGAGAGAATGCAAAGTCGGTGGAGAAAATGCAAAGCGGCGATGAGGAATCAAGTAAACGTGCGCTCGCCGAATGGGTGCACTCACATACCTCGTGACGGGGGATGAAAATGATATTTCAATAATTTCGACCGTGTGTTCCAATCGTTGAACTGCACGTTCCTCGATTCGGAATCACCGCGAATCCAGAATCAGCCACGCATGCGGCTGAATCGAATACGAGATCACTCACCGATGGATCGACGATCCGGGCAAGCACGCTTCAAGGAGGGCGTTATGAGAGTTACCCCAACCCAACTGCTGTCTGGCATGGTGCTCATTGTTCTTGTCGCTCGCCCCGCCGTGACGGTCACTGGGGCATGCTTTCAGCACGATGAAAACTTCACCGTCCTGGCGGAGGACGAGATGTTGGCCGCCGATGTACTCGCCAGCGCCAACCGATTTCGCCAGCGAGTGGCGAACGAATGGCTCGGGGTCGAATTGCCACCGAGCGTGGGAGAGACCATCATTCATGTAACCTTGTCTGACGAAGAGGATCGCGGTCTGACGTGGGCGATTGACAGTCCGAACAGGTCGATGCACAAGATCTGGCTCACGACGAGTCGCGACCGCGCTAACGGCAGTACCCTACAACACGAGATCGCCCATATCGTGCTTGCCACGCGATATCCCCAGCGACTGCCGGCCTGGGCCGATGAGGGGATCGCAGGGACGTACGACGAGCAGGATCGCATCAACCTCCGGCGGCAGATCATCCATTGGTACGCCGACACCGGGAACTGGCCGTCCCTGGAAAGCGTTTTCCAGATGCCGACGATCATCAACACCGACAAAAAGGCTTACAGTGTTGCTGCGTCGGTGACCGAGTTTTTGCTCACCCGCGGGGATAGGCCGACCTTCGTGGAGTTCGCCGCGGCCGGACAACAGGCAGGATGGGATCGGGCCTTGCAGGACTTCTACAGGCTCGAATCCGTCGCCGCACTCCAGCAGGCATGGCAAGCCTGGGCTTCCGGGATCGAGACTTCAAACAGCGAGCTTGGCCACATCCGGGTCGAACAGGGCAACCGAGAAACCGATCCATCGCCGGAATGCTCGATCCCTGGCGTTCCTGGGAGACCGCAACAAGACACGCGGGCTTCCCACGGGCATTGATGCACAGAATCGCTGATTCTGTCAACGGCTCTAATACGGCCAATAGCGATAGCTGACGTAATACGGAGTGTCGACGTACACCCGTTCGATCGTTCTAAACTGGTTGATGGGACGTTGGACGGTCTGTTGCACCCGTCTCGGGCTGATCTCGATTCGCTGCTTGTACCCGGGAGGTCCCACGGTGGACGAGCGCGGTGGCTCCTCGCCCACGAGTTCCGTGGTCAGTGTACCCACTGGCACGGAAAAGGTTCTCGTCTCCCGCGCAGGGATGTACCACTCCCGTTCGTTGACCTTGAGGTACTTGCCGACATCCATCAAGTTGCGTACTTCAAGGGTGCCCGTTGTGCCGATGGATGAATTGACGACCTGCCGGACTTCATTCCTGAATTCCGGATTGCGATCCATGTTGCTCGCCAACGCGAGAACACGGCTCCCATCCGGGCCCCGTCTTGAAATCTCGTTGAGAATCTCCTCCTGATCACCGATTTGCTTGCGGAGGTTCGTCGTCACTGTGTCCATGCCGGTCTTGAGTGTTTCGATCTGTCCGCTCTGGTCGGACAGGATGTTTTCCTGCCTGTCGAGCTTGCTGACGAGCGAATCCATCAGATTAGTCAATGATTCGATATGTGTGGTGTGTTCGCTTACTGTGCCATTGGTCTTGGCGATCGACTGGCGAAGCTGTGCGATTTGCCGTTGGAGTTCGGCCGTGGTTGGCTCACCATTGGTGGTCTGGGCAACGGCCGCAAGTGGGACGAACAGGACGCCGATCGCAACGAGGCCGCCAATGGTCGTGGGCAATGATCTCATGTGTCTTCCCTCGCGTTACCATGGTTCGTTGGCTACTTGCGACTTCCATCCACCACAAGTGGGTCTCTCCGCAACAATGGACCGGCCTGCTCGCGCAGTGCCGAATGACCGAACGAAGTCGCTGAGTTATTCTATTCCTGTGCCAAGCAGAGTGCCTCAGAATCGCTTCCGTCGCCACCCAAAACCAGGTGCCCCACACAGGGAGTCAGCCGTTGGATACAAGTGGGAACCAAAGAAGTACCACACAAGCCACGCCTCAAGCCTGCACGTTGGCGCTGCGGCGTAGACACTGCCCTAACAGGTCTTGGGCTAACCCCTCCGCAGTAGGGTCGCGAGGCCGTCGCAATCCGGGCCGGCTCACCGGCTGAACTTGACTCTTCCGCCCACGATGACTTTCTCGGCCCGGCCTTTCAGCTTCCAGCCGGCGAAGGGCGTGTTGGTGCTCTTCGATTTGAATTTGGCCGGGTCGACCGTCCACTCGACGGCCGGATCGATCACCACCACGTCGGCGTCGGCCCCGATCGCCAACGTGCCTTTTTCAACACCGATGATCCGGGCCGGATTGATCGTCATCTTCTCAAGCGCCTGGGACCAGGTAAGATGGCCGGGCTCGATCAGCCTCGTCACGACCAACCCGAGCGCCGTCTCCAGGCCGACGATGCCGAACGGGGCGCGGTCCAGTTCCTGCATCTTCTTTTCTTTGGCGTGGGGCGCGTGGTCGGTGACGATGCAGTCGATCGTGCCGTCTTGAAGTCCCTCGACGCAGGCGTCGACGTGCCCTTGACCGCGCAAGGGCGGGTTCATCTTGAAATTCGAATCGAAAGTGCGCAGGCACTCATCAGTCAGCGTGAAATGGTGCGGCGTGACTTCGCAAGTCACGCGTACGCCGCGCCGCTTCGCCCTACGGATAATGTGGATGCTGCCCCCCGACGAAACGTGCATCACGTGCAACCGGCCACCCGTTGCTTCGGCCAACGCCACGTCGCGGCTGACCATCACGTCTTCCGCCGCGGCCGGGATGCCGCCCAACCCGAGCACCAACTGGGTCAACCCTTCGTGCATGACGCCGTCCCGTGTGAGTTCGGGGATCTCGGCATGGTTCATCACAGGGCAGCCGAACATCAGGCAATATTCAAAGGCCCGGCGCATCAGCTCGGCGCTGAAGACCGGAGCCCCGTCGTCGCTCACACCGACGGCGCCCGCCTCGACGAGCTGTCCGATCTCGGCCAACTCCTTGCCCTCGCGATTCTTGCTCACGCACGCGATCGCGTAGACGTTGCAGTTGTCGGCCCTTGCGGCCTTCTGCTTGATGTACTCGACGGTGCCCTGGCTGTCGATGGGCGGCTCCGTATTGGGGCAGCATGCGATCGACGTGAATCCGCCGGCTAGGGCGGCAGCCGTACCGGTTTCGATCGTTTCGTCTTCCTCACGCCCCGGATCGCGGAGATGGACGTGGATGTCAATCAAGCCCGGGGCTACGATCTTGCCCGAGGCATCGATCGCCTCGCAATCGTCGGCCGATTCGACATCGTAAGCCGCGATCCGGCCGTTCTCAATCAACAGGTTCGTCACCCGATCCATCTGCTGGCTCGGATCGATTACCCTTCCGTTCTGGATCAGAATCTTTGGCATGGCTGAGTTCAGGCTGGGGACAATAGACTGGAGTTTGGAGGGCCGCAAATCGTGAACGCTGCTGCTAGCCTCCGACTGCCGCGGCACGCTGCACGCTGCTCACCAGCCACAGCACGGCCATTCGTACGGCCACCCCGTTGGTCACCTGTTCCAGGATGGCCGACTGGGGGCCGTCGGCCACGTCGGGGGTGACCTCGACCCCACGATTGATCGGGCCCGGGGCGAGGATCAGGATGTCTTTCTTGGCCCGTGCGAGGCGATCCCGATTCATCGCGTAAAGGTGGGCGTATTCGCGGACCGAGGGGAACGGGCGGTCGTGCTGCCGCTCGAACTGGATTCGCAGCAGATTCAGCACATCGACGCGCGGAATGATCTCGTCGAGGCTGTAGGAGAATTCGACATCGAGTTCATTCCACCGGGGTGAGACGAGCGTCGACGGCCCGCACACGATCACGTGGGCCCCCAGCGTCTTGAGCCCCCAGATGTTGGATCGAGCCGTGCGGCTGTGGGCGATGTCGCCCACGAGCGCCACGGTGAGCCCATTCAGGGTATGCCGTCGCTGGCGAATTGTGAGGATATCGAGCAGCCCCTGGGTGGGGTGCTCGTGGGGCCCGTCGCCGGCGTTGATCACACAGCAGTTGAGGTTCTGGGCGAGCAGGTGGGGCGTGCCCGGCGTACGGTGCCGGACGACCATGATGTCGGCACCCATGGCCTCGATGTTCTTGGCCGTGTCGATCACCGTCTCCCCCTTGGAGAGGCTGCTCGTGGATGCCGAAAAATCGATCGAATCGGCCCCCAACCGCCGGGCAGCAAGGGAAAAGCTGGTCCGGGTCCGGGTGGAGTTCTCGAAGAACAGGTTGCAGTTGGTGATTCCGCCGAGCACGGGCACCTTGCGTTTTCCCGCGATCATCGCCCGCTTGAAGATTTCAGCCTTGTCAAGAATCGCCGTAATCTCTTCGGCCGTAAGGTCTTCGAGCCCGAGCAGGTGTCGCCGTGTCCAGCACTCGGGAAAGGGTCCCAATTCCACCACTTCGTCGCTCATCAGCTCCATCACCTCATCAAGGGCGGCAAGGCCGCCGGCCATTCCGAACTGCTGCCCGGCCGAGAATCGGCCGTGTGTCTGCGCGTTCGGCAGATTCTACCACTGCGCGGGAAAGCTGCAAGCAGGGCGTTATTCGCCCGTCGAAAAAGTCAAAAAAGTCGAATGGCAAGCCGGGCTTCTGGATCGTCCATTTCTCGCAAGTCTGCCCCGATCCGACCGACGATCATCGAGACGTTGTACAATTGGCCCATGGCGGAGGCAAGGGAATCGAGTGCCGGACTTCCAGGCTGCCACTGACCATCCGCTCGTCGTCGAAGATGTAACGGACGGCGTTCGTGAAGCCCACCAGCAGGATGCCACCTGGTCGAAGAACACGAAAGCACTCACGCCAGACGGGACGAACATCAGGCACAAAGCAGTTGGAACAAGGATGAACAATCAAATCGAACGCTGTATCTGCAAACATGGACAAGTTAGCCATGTCACCTTCTACCGTCTCCATTTTGGAGCCGGCTCTGAATCACGCCTGCGATATCAGGCCCCCGGCTTACACGAGAACTCGATCTACGCCAGAATAGGTGGCGTCACTCCCAGGCAAGGACGACTACTCCCAGGACGCCCTGATGGCAAAAGAAAGAAAACAATCACGGCCGTCAAGCAAGCCGGCCGGCAAATCGACGACTCCTTTCACGGCCACGCAGGGGCAGTACCTGGCCTACCTCTACCTGTACCGCAAGCTCCACCGATGTAGTCCATCCGAGACCGAAATCGCCAGGTTCTTCCGCGTATCACCCCCCAGCGCGCACCAGATGGTCGTCAAGCTGGAAGAGAAAGGGCTCATTTCGCGCGAGCCCGGTGTGCCCCGCTCGGTTCGGGTGACCGTGCCGCGCAGCGAGATCCCGCTTCTGGACGACGACGAAGAGGACGCCGCCGTGGCTGCTCGCCCAGTTGCCGAGGAGGCCGCGGACCCGGGCCGAATCTACACGCTCGAGGTGTTCATCATCGGCGGTCCGATTTCCGAGGAGTTCCTTGAGCGGAACCGCGAAATCTCACGGACCATCGAGATCCGCGGCGATCAGACACTCGAAGACCTCCACCACGCTATCTTCAAGGCATTCGACCGCTTCGACGAGCACATGTACGAATTCCAATTCGGCAAAGGTCCGAACGATCCGACCGGGAAACGCTACGTGTTGCCACATGCCGTCGATTTGCAGGAGCGCCATGTGGCCGGGAATGTTGCCGAGACCACTATCGCGGCACTCGGCCTGAAGGTCGGTCAGGCGTTTGGCTACTGGTTCGACTTCGGCGACGATTGGTGGCACCAGATCAATGTCACCGCAATCGACGACAAAGGGTCCAAGGGCAAGTATCCCAAAGTGGTGAAGCGCGTCGGCAAGAGCCCACCGCAGTACATGGACGAGGATGAATGATGGACACGTCTAGCCGAACCGCCCAACGTGCTGAAGGTCCTTATGAACCTTCGGCAGCAAGATCGTGAGCGCCGGCAGCGGATGTCGCCGCAGACCACGGAACAACAGCCGTTGTCTCATACTTCCTTCTTCGCAGCGCGGCCACGAGTTCCTCGCGGCCGATTGTCCACCGTTCGATGAGGCTAACTGGCACCCTCGCATCCATGCTCCCCACGGTCCTCTGGGCAAGGACGCCGGAACTGAGGTCCTTCTTCCGAGCGCCATGGCGACCTGTCAACAGTTGCAGGATATCCAAGGTCCCTTTTGTCTCATGGGTGGCGAGACCGTACAATGGATCTTATTCAACGGCCGCCGGAAAAGCTCGCTTCCGGCACGTTGCCCTACCAGACCCTGCCTCCGAGCACCTTATTGACCCCTGCACATTCAATGTTCGAGGGCGACCAACAAGAGCCCGGCTTTTCGCCGCCTCATGCTGGTCGGCCGAAATTATTCTCAATGCAACTACCAATAGTTGCCGTTCCATCAAGAAGGATCCCAGCCCATGTCGAGTCTTCGCCAAACCACACGTCGTCGATTTCTGCAGACTATGGCCGCCGCAGGGGCCGCAAGCTGCGTGCTGCCGTCGACCCGCCGAGCTTTCGGCTACCAGTCGGCCAATGACCGCCCCGTGTTTGCAACGATCGGCCTTCGAAATCAAGGCTGGGCCATCACCCAGAAAACGTTCAAGTTCGCCGATTTCGCAGCGTTGGCCGACGTCGACTCGACGGTGCTGGGGACGTACCTCGAAAAGACGGAGCAGAAACAAGGCAAGAAACCAGACGCCTGCAAAGACTATCGAGAAGTCCTTGATCGAAAAGACATCGACGCAGTCTTGATCGCCACGCCCGACCACTGGCACACGAAGATTGCCGTCGAAGCGATGTACGCGGGAAAAGACGTCTACTGTGAAAAACCGCTCACGCTGACTATCGACGAAGGAAAGTTGATCGAGAAGGTCGTTAAGGAGACAGGGCGTGTCTTCCAGGTCGGCACCATGCAGCGTACCGAATGCGGCCATCACTTCCTCCAGGCAATTGCGCTGGTGAAATATGGACGCATCGGCACCGTCAAGAAGGTAACTTGCGGGATCGGCGGCATGCCGGCTTCGCCGGTCATTCCCGTTGCGCCCGTTCCCGAAGAACTCGATTGGGAATTCTGGCTCGGACCGGCACCGAGAGTTCCCTATCGAGCGCTGCCCGAAATGCGAACAGGCTACGGC
>Ga0351853_1124_pt2 | contig 20766 bp, 19 predicted proteins | sample BONcelHFGM3001C8_FD_206799 | JGI IMG/M metagenome (GOLD analysis project Ga0351853, IMG submission 206799) | Enriched cells from coal bed in the Powder River Basin, Montana, United States - BONCAT cells FGM rep2 HSBNCT.FGM.300.1.C8 ... | reverse complement strand
ATTCCCCGGGCGATGCGGAAAAATGTCTGGTCCTGATTGCTTGCGAAGGGCATGGGCCTTCTGACCGAAAGGCGCTTGAGGTTGCGCAGGCGGTACTTGAGTGTGAGCGTGCGCCCCCGGAAACCGTGATCGCGGGCGCGCCTGGCGGTTTTCTGGCATAACCGGGCAAGGGCGGGGAGGTACTCGTCGGGGGTCAGCACATCCCGGGAGAAGGTGTGCTCGTGTCCGATTGATTTTGGGGGGTCGCTGTGGCCGAAGGGCAGCACGGGCCTGTCATCGTGGCCCCTTGCCTGCAGGTAGAGCTCTTCGCCGTGAACTCCCAGAACAGCCTTGAGCTGACCCCGCGAGAGGCCGCGGAGTTTCCCGATGGTATCAACACCGAGCGCGCAGAGCCTGGCCGAAGTCTCGGGGCCAACGCCCCATATTGCGGAAACGGAGAGGGGGGGCATGCCCTCGGGTTCGAGACGGGCAACTCCCCTGGGTTTGGCCATTTTGGAGGCCATTTTTGCCAGAAGCCTGTTGGGACCGCAGCCCACGCTGGCCCAGAGCCCCACGGCACGGTAAACGGCATTTTGAACCTCCCGCCCCTTGCACTCGATCCCTCCGGGGAGCCCGGTGACATCCATGAAGGCCTCGTCGATGCTTGCGGCGTGCACAAGCGGCGTGAAACCCAGAAGGATCCTGAGTATCCTTTCGGTGTAGGTCTGGTAGCGACCGAAGCTTCCCTGGAGCACCACGGCGCCGGGGACAAGGCGAAGTGCCCTTGCCATGGGCATCCCCGCGTGAACCCCCATGGCCCTGGCCTCGTATGTGCATGATGTGACAACGGACCGGAAGCCGGGGTCGCCCCCCCACTATCACCGGTTTGCCCTGAAGCTCCTCTCGGCCCATGAGCTCGATGGACGCGAAGTAGGCGTCCATGTCGACGTGGAGGATGTGACGCTCAGGCGCCGGGGGAGTAGGCATAGTCGACTGTCCAGCCCAGGGTATGGGTATTGAAGCTTATCTCGTAGACATCGCCGGCAGAGGTGCGGACCACGAAATGATGGTTCATTATGCCGCCGCGACGGCTCTCCCATGTGGATGAGACCCTTGCGACCCTGTACACCCGGCCCTTCCAGCGGAACCGGCAGGGAGACACCCTGCCCCCCGCGAAATGGCCTATCATCTCTATGGGTTCGCCAAGCTCCTGCACGGTTTCCACCATCCTTCCGGCGGAAGAATGGTGAACTTTTGTTTACATGTCAAGCACGCCCGGTGGCATCTTACGCCCCAGGTCCCGCGGGGGGCGGGGCGTCCGGCGCTTTGTATATATATCCTTGTCTTTTTCGTGACGGACCAGCAAGTTTCAACCACGGAGGGCAGCCCGGTGTCACCCCCCCCCTGTTTCCATTTCCGTCGTTCTTCCCATGTACAACGAGGAAAAGAACGCCGAGAACGCCGTAAAAAGCCTGAACAGGGTCCTTTCGGATTCTTTCGACGACTACGAGATACTTGTCGTGGAAAGTGGAAGCACCGACCTTACAAGGGATATCGCGGACAGCCTTGCCGATTCCAACCCAGCGGTGCGGGTCATCCATCAGATCAACAGGGAGGGGCTCGGCAGCGCCATCCGGCTTGGTTTCGCCAACGCCAGGAAGGACTTCATCCTTTACATAGACAGCGATGAACCCTTCGACGTGGAGGAGATAGCCAGGGTGATCCCAATGCTCGACCCCCGAACGGCCCTTATAGGGTACAGGATCGGCGAGAGGGAGAGTTTCAAGCGCAAGCTTTTCAGCAGGGTTTACAACACCCTGGTGCAGCTTGTGTTCAGGCTGGGAGTCCGTGACGTGAACTTCTCCATGAAGCTCATCCCGCGAACCCACCTTCAAAAGCTTGACCTCAGGGCAAACGGCTGTTTCTACGACGCCGAGCTCCTGGCGGAACTGAAACGCGCGGGAATTCCCGTCACTGAGATCGGTTTCGCGTACAACCAGCGTCAGTACGGCATGTCTTCCCTCGACAGGCTGCCCGTGATCCTCAACATTCTAAGGGAGATGCTTGTTTACCTTTTAAGAAGGAAAAGGAGGGTCACCCCGTGAAAAAGGCTCTCGTAACGGGCGCCGGGGGGTTCATAGGGCACCATCTGGTACGGTTGCTGCTTGAGCGTGGCGTGGAAACGGCCTGTTTCCTCCGCTACACCTCAACCTCCTCGCCGGGGCTTCTCTCCACTCTCCCGAAACACCTTGCGGACGGTGTAAGCCATTTCTACGGCGACATCCGCGACTCCGACGCTGTGAGGAAGGCGGCGGCTGGTTGCGACACCATCTTCCATCTGGCGGCCCTCATAGGCATCCCGTACTCCTTCCGGTCCCCCCGGGATGTGGTCTCGGTGAACGTGGGAGGAACCCTGAACGTGCTGGAAGCAGCGCTGGAAACCGGCGCCCGGGTTATGGTCACCTCCACCAGCGAAGTGTACGGAACGGCAACCCGTGTTCCCATCACGGAGGAACACGGACTGCACGCCCAGTCCCCGTACGCAGCGTCCAAGACCGCCGGCGATCAGCTTGCCCTGAGCTATCACTGCGCCTACGGCCTTCCGGTGACCGTGTGCCGCCCGTTCAACACCTACGGACCCGGGCAGTCCCAGAGGGCTGTCATACCGACCATCATCACCCAGGCCCTTCGCGGCGGAACATACATCGAGCTGGGTTCCACCGATCCCACCCGCGACCTTCTTTTCGTGACCGACACGGCTTCGGGTTTCATCGAGCTCTCCCGGTGCCCGGAAGCCACGGGCATGGTGGTCCAGCTGGGAACCGGCACCGAGATCTCCATCAGGGACCTGGCCGGCCTCATCCTTCGAATGCTCGGCCGCGAAGACATGGAGATACGCACCACGCAGGAAAGGAAAAGGCCGGCGGGCGGCGAGGTCATGCGCCTCGTGGCATCTGCGGCCCTTGCGGAAAGGCTGACGGGCTGGAAGCCCGGGGTCTCCCTGGAGGAGGGTCTCCGCGCCACAGCGGAGTGGATCGGGAACCATCCCGAGCTCTACCCTCTCCGGGGGTACATGACATGAACACGGCAGTGATCCTCGCGGGGGGCAGGGGAACCCGGCTGGCTCCATACACGGCGTTCTTTCCCAAACCACTGGTTCCCATAGGTGATTTCCCCGTGGTGGAGATACTTGTCAGGCAACTTCACGCCGCGGGTTTCCGGCGCCTCATCTTCGCGACGGGACACCTGTCCGAGCTTCTCAGGGCATACTTTCACGGGCACCCCCTGACGCGCATGGGCATGGAGTTCTGCTGGATCAGGGAGGAAGAGCCCCTGGGCACCGCGGCTCCCCTTGGCCTGATCGATGGTTTTCCCGAAAACGCCCTTGTCCTGAACGGTGACCTGTTCACCACCATGGACTTCTCGGCTTTCTTCAGGAATCATGTGGACAGCCGCTGTGCGCTCTCGGTGGCGGCCCACACCCGGAAGGTCTGCCTGAGCCTCGGCGTTCTTTCCCGCGAGGGCGACCGGGTAACGGGGTACAACGAGAAACCCTCGTACACCTTCGACGTCAGCATGGGCATCTACGGGGTATCCAGACGGGTTCTCGACCATGTGCCGCGGAATGTCCACATGGACTTTCCCGAACTTGTGACCACCCTGCTCGCCAGGGGCGAAACCGTCCGCTGCGAAAACCCGGACTGCCGCTGGCTGGACATCGGCAACCCCGAAGACTACGCAGCCGCCCAGACCGAGTTCGAGGAGAACGCCTCCCTCTACATGCCGGGGGAATGAGCTTGAACATCCTTGTAACGGGTGCTGCCGGGTTCATTGGCGGCGCGGTTCTCGGAAAGGCCACCGCGGAACTCGATATCACAACGCTGGACAGGACACCCCTTCCCGGAAGACACATCCTCTGTGACCTGACCGATGGGAAAGCACTTCTCAAAGCGCTTTCAGGGCTTCACTTCGACGCCGTGATACACCTTGCCGGGCTGCCCTCGGCACCGCCCGACGAACTGATGCGGGTGAACGTGCAGGGCACCGCAAACCTGCTCGGGGCAGTCGATACGGAAAGATTTGTCGTGGCGTCTTCGTGTGCCGTTTACGGGGCGCCCCGTACCCCGGACGGAACAGTCGACGAAGACCACCCGACCTCTCCAGTTTCGGCCTACGGCATCAGCATGCTCTCCCGTGAGAGGGCAGTGTCCAGTGGTGTTGTTCTGCGCCTCTTCAACGTAACCGGTCCGGGGCAGCCCACCGGAATGCTGGTTCCCGATCTGGCCCGAAAACTTGCCGGGATCGCCCTGGGAATCGAGCCCGGCCCCCTTGTCACGGGCCCCCTGCATGCGGGAAGGGATTATCTTGATGTGGGCGACGCCGCCCGCGCGTTTCTCGCCGCCGCCCTGGCTCATGACCCTCCTTCGGTCATCAATGTGGGCTCGGGCGTGTGCCATACCGGAGCTCAGGTTCTTGGCATTCTTGCGCAGGCCATGGGCATCTCCCCCGAAGTCGTCACCCGGAACGGCCCCGCCGGTGTTCCCTGGATCAGGTCCGACACCGGAAGGGCACGGACGCACCTGGGCTTCGTACCGCAAGTGCCCCTTGAGGAGTCCCTTGAAGCCACTGCACTCTATTGGCTTGAAAGGGTCAGGGCTTAGGTTGCCTTCTTCCGGTTAACCTTGCGAGAAGCAGGCTTAGTTCAAAGAGCGCGTAAAGGGGAAGCGCAAGGATGACCTGTGTTACAGGGTCGGGTGGCGTGAGAACGGCGGCGATCACAAGAAGCGCCACGACAACGTGCCTTCTGGCCTTTCCCAGGGTTTCCGGCGACACTATTCCCAGCCTGGTGAGGATCATGATGACCAGTGGCAGCTGAAAGGCCACGCCGAAGACCAGGATGAACGTACCAAGAAAGCCGGTGTAGCCGCTGACGCTCCAGGTTCCTTGTATCACGCCCGTTTCGAAGCTTCGGAAGAGCCCGAGGGTTGGTCTGAGCATTACGAACCATCCAAAGGCTGCGCCCGCCGCAAAGAGCAGCAGACACGCCGTCACAACGGCCAGAAAACCCTTTTTCTCGTTCCTGTAGAGCCCCGGGGCGATGAACGCCCATACCTGCATGAAGACCACGGGGGCCGCCGCGATGGCTCCCGCCACCAGAGACATCCTGAGGCTGGCGGTCACGGCCTCGGCGGGGGTCAGGGCGAGAAGGGTCCCTCCCGCGGGTGAAGTGGCCACACGCATGATGTCTTCGGAGAAGACGAACGCAACGACAGTGGTCAGCACAAGGACGGCAAGCATGATGAATATCCGCCTGCGCAGCTCTTCGAGGTGCTCCCAGAATGAGGCTTTTTCCGCCGCCTTCACGGCCGGATCACCCGGAGAGCCCCTTCGAGAAGTTTTTCCTCGCGTTCAGGGGTAATGGTCACAAGGCTGCAGTCGCCCCATCCCCGCGGCACGACCCATGTTCTCCCCGCTGATCCGGTTTTCTTGTCCCGGCGGATGAGGGACAGGACCTCTTCCACCGAAACCGGCCGGGGAAGGGTAACGGGCAGCCCGAATGAGGAAAGCACATGGGCGATCTCCCGGGCAAAAGTTTCCCCTCCCCCCATCCTGGCCGCCGCGGGCATGCCCAGGGCCACCGCTTCACCATGAGAAAGGGGCAGAAGCATCTCGAGCGCATGCCCGAGCGTATGCCCGAGGTTCAGGACCCTTCGGATCCCCCTGTCGTGCGGGTCCTTAATCACGATGCCCCCCTTTACGGAGAGGCAGCGGAAGACAGCGCCGTCGAAATCGCGGTTTTTCAGACAGTCCGTTATGCCGGGATCGCCTATCAGTGCTGTTTTGACGGCTTCGGAAAAGCCGGCCTGCAGCTCCCGTTCCTGAAGGGTGGAAAGAAAAGCGCTGCAGATCGTTATGTCTTCCGCCGGGTGAAAGGTGCCGACCTGGTTCTTGGCGCCGTGGGCGTTGAGGGCGGTCTTCCCGCCCAGGCACGCGTCCACCATGCAGAGAAGGGTCGTGGGTACCAGTTCCAGCCGGACCCCGCGCATCCAGGTCGAGGCGGCCATGGCGCCCAGGTCGCACAGCGAACCGCCCGCCGCAACGCAGACCGTGCTCTCCCTGTTTATGCCCTCTTCGGAAAAGGCCTTCCAGAGCTTCTGGAGATTGCTCAATGTCTTGCAGTCCTCGCCGCCCTGTATCACGACCCGCGGAGTGTTCCACAGAAGCCTTGCGCCCCAGAGGGTCTCAACAGTGGCATCGATGACAAGAAGGTCCGCGCGTGATTCCACCTCTTCCGGCGCGAATACGTGCCTGACCCTTGAAACCATCGTCTCGCCAGGCCATGGGAAGCTCAGGGGTGCCAGAACAGCCATATGAAAAGCGCTCCCGCGGCGGTTGCCGCCAGTGTGAAGGGAAGGCCTATCCTTGTGAAATCCCAGAAAGAGACCTTGTGCCCCTGCTTCCGGAGCAGCGACACGGCAACGATATTGGCACTGGCGCCCACTGGGGAGATGTTGCCGCCCAGGCAGCTCCCTATGAGAAGCCCGAACACCAGGTAATGATGGCTGCCCCCGGAGTCGGCCATGTTCATTGCAAGAGCCCTTGTTACGGGGATCATGGCCGTCACGAAGGGAACATTGTCCACAAATGCGCTGATCAGCATGCTCCCCGCGACGATCATCAGGTAAGCCGTGACAGGGCTATCTCCCGCCACTCCCGCCAGATATGCTCCCGTTGCTTCCATGACCCCGTACTCGTCCAGAGCCGCAACCATGAAGAAGATGCCGCCGAGAAGGAACAGGGTGTCGAGGTCGAACGCCTTCACCAGCTTCCAGGGTGTTCTCTCCATCGCGCCGGGGGTTTTCCTTCCCCTCCTGTAGATGCCGTACCACGCTACCGAAAGGGCTCCGCCTCCTGCGCAGAGAAGGCCCGCCGCGGTCCCGACACCGCTCTCGTAAAGGCTCAGCAGGGCAAGACCGGCAATGACCGCCGCAAGGATGTAGACGGGTATCCAGCTGACCACGGGGGTAACCCTGACCCTGGGCACCGCATCCCTGTTACCGCCCAGGTACTTCCATAGAATGCCGAAAGACGCCACCGCCCCGGCCTGGACAGCGAAGAAGATGCCCGGTCTGCCCAGCATGAAGAAAAAGTCGTTGAAGCCCATGTTCTCGCTGGCGGCGAGGATCATGCTTGGCGGGTCGCCCACCAGGGTGGCGGTCCCCTGAAGGTTGCTGGAGATGGCTATGCCCACCAGAAGGGGAACAGGGTTCGCACCGTGCTTCCTGCACACCTCGAAAGCTATGGGGGCCACTATCATGACCGTGGCCACGTTCTCCACGAAGATGCTGAGCACGCTGGCCAGGGCGCAGATGAGCACCGCGGCCCATCCGTAGTTCCTGCTTCCATTTATTATGCGCCCCGCCAGATTGGCGGGTATGCCCACATCGATCATCACCTCGGCTATGAAGAGAATGCCGCCGAAGATCAGCAGGACGTTCCAGTTGATGCCCGCCATCAGTTCGGGGATGTCCACCGGGTGCCCGAGCCTTGTGCTCACAAGAACGGCCAGGACGGCCCCGAGCCACACCACGACACCGCGGTGCCTGTGCGCCAGGGCTATGTAGCAGTAGACCAGGCCGAAGAAGACAGAGAAGAGCGCTCCCTGGCTCAAGCTACTGCCCCGGCGTGTAAACCGTGAGTATGAGGGTGCTGTCCGGCGTTACCTTGGCAACCATTCCCACGTCAGGCGCCAGCCAGATATCGCGGGTGGAGATGATGGTGTCGGGGTCGTACCCGGCGGTCTGCACCCAGTTTATGACCGTCTCCTCCTGATGTACCCTGTAGCAGTTGTCCCATGTCCCGTCGGGGGATGATTCGGGGCCTGTCACCATGGTGTTCCGTGTCCATCTGTGGCTGAGGGTGATGCCCTGGCTCACGGCCTGTGCCGATGCCGAATCCCGTCTTGTCATCCCGTCCGCCAGTGGCCATTCGAGGTAGGTCACCCAGGCCTGGTACACCGGCACTTCGTAACCGTTGAAAAGGACCCTGCGGTCTTCGTAGTGCTCCAGACGGCCGTTCTCGTTTATCCAGTAGTCGTATCCGGCGCCGGACTGCAGCCTGTAGCAGGGGCGCTGGTCCACTATGACCTGGTCCACCACCGATACTATCCGCGTACCGCCGCCTTCAACCGAGTACTCCCATACGCTGCCGGTTGCTGAAACGGGGTAGTAGTTTGCGCTGAGCCTGAAGTAGAGCGGATTGCTCTCACAGCCCGTGAGCGTTACAGCAAGGCCGATCGCTGTCAGAACAAGCCTTCTCACAGCACCACCTCCCTGGAAACGGCTATTGAAAGCCTGAACGTGTCGCCGGTTTTCTCGGGGGCCATTACGCTTTCAAGGTCGAGCCCGAGATTGGCGCGCCAGGGGCTGCCAAGGCTGAGATCCCACCTTATCCCCGCCCTCCAGAAGGGGTCCCAGCTTGGGGTGTCGACCCCTCCGCCTGATTCCAGTTCCGTTCTGCACATCCCGAAAGCAGCGGTTACGCCCGGGTTGAACGACGCGCTGCGGGGGTTGAAATAGAATGCCGTCCGGATCGAGGGTCTGAGCATGAAGAGCGTCGCGTCTCCGTTGTGGCTGTGGGAGAACGAGGAGATATCGATCCCGGCGCCTGTTCTGAGTTTTGAGGTCAGCCTCCAGTCAGCGCCCAGCCCCAGATTGAAACCCGGACCGAAACTTTCGCCCCAGCCTCCCATGGCGAACCCGGTGCCGACCTCGGCGTAAAGGTCAGCGGTCCCCGCGGAAGCCGCCAGCGCGAAAAGCATGGCGGCGAGGATTGCCAGTCTCAAAGAAACACCTCCTGCACTACCTGTATCATGGGCAACGCGTTATGCCTGCTGCCAGCGACCAAAGCGAACCTGTCACCTGTCACCCGCCTGGCGCTTTCGAGCGCAAGGTCGGGAGTGTTGTTCTCCTGGCTGAGATGAGCCAGAACGCATACCTTCAGACCGCCGTGCGCGATCCTTCCCAGCAGCGCCGCGGCGTCTTCGTTGCTGAGGTGGCCGAGACCGGATGATATCCTCTGTTTCAGGGGCCACGGATAAGGCCCGTCCCAGAGCATTTCAAGATCGTGGTTGAACTCGAGGACCAGCCCGTCGCATCCGGAGAGCATGGAAAGCACGAGAGGGCCGGCCTCGCCCATGTCAGTGGCTATCCCGATGCGCACACCACCGGCCTCAACGACGAAACCGGAGGGGTCCGCGGCGTCGTGGGATATACGGAATGTAGCCACACTGAAGGGACCAAGGTCTATCGTGTCGCCGTTCTCGAACCTCTCCGCCGCCGCGGGCAGCTTCTGCCGGTTGAACCCCGAGCCGAAAAAGGTTCCCTTCGTGGAGAAGACCGGAACCTTCCATTTCCTTGCCAGCACTCCCGCCCCGCGGGAGTGGTCGCCGTGTTCGTGGCTTACAAACAGGCCCAGCGGGCACATGGCGCCGAAACCGGCCTGCTGCATGCGCTTCATGTGTTCGCAACCGCTGAGGCCCGCGTCGAAGAAGATGCACTGCCCGTCATGTTCCACGACAAGAGCGTTTCCGCTGGAACCGGAGGAGAGAACGCCCAGGTTCAAGGCGCCACGACCATGTGAAAGAGGTGGGGTCCGTATTCGTGTTCGGGCGAACCGGTGCCCCAGAACGCACGGAGCACGGCTTCCCCTCCGGGAGGAAGGGAGTTCAGGCTGTACACGCAAACGCCCCCCGCGCCCCGGGCCAGGGCTTCGGAGGCGCCCGTTAGCGCTCCGGTAACGCTCTGGTTGTAAACGGCGACCCCGTACACAACATCGGATGGATTGGCTGCCGTTGTCGACCTTGCGAGCTCGAGGGCCCTGCTGCTTTCCGTGGTGTATGCCATCGGGCAGACGAAATCGACAAGCCCCCGCGCGAGCCACTCCTGCCAGGGGCTTGCGAACTCGGACGACGCCGTGACGGGGTTGGCCATGACAGCGCATGAGAGAAGGGTCGCGGGCGCCGCAGAATTCAGGCGGAACCTCACGGTCTCGACGGTCATGGTCACCTGGTCGGCCCTCCAGGCGGCCCAGAGGTCGGGAGCCTGGGCGGGCAGGAAGCCGGTCTCATTGAAGAACATCGATACGGCAATGGGTTCGTAACCGAAGGATGTGTTCGGATAGCGAATGTAATCGAGGTGAATGCCCTCGACCTGATACTTCAGGGCGATCTCGAGCGCGATGGAGGCGATGAACGCCCTCACCCCGGGCAACGCGGGGGAAAGGGTAGCCCCGACTATGCCGGCGGCTTCAGCCTCGCTTCCACTGAAATCCCGGGTCGACCTTCCCGAGACATGGCTCATGAACCACTCGGGATGGGTGTGCCAGACATGACCCGAGTCGGATGGTTCTCGGGGCGCGGACCACACCAGAAAAGCGTTGATCCACGCGTGAACTTCCATCCCCCTGGGTTTGGCCCTGGATATGAGGTAGGCCAGAGGGTCGTCGTAACCTGAATATGGCGCGCGGGGAAGGATGTCCGACCGGTAGTAGGCCTCGCCCCTGCCCACGACCTGTACGACAAGGCCGTTGGCTCCCGCTGCCTCGGCCCTTTGCAGAAGCCTGTCGAGCGAGTCGGGGTGGGCCAGGGCATCGCGGGAGACCCAGAAGTACCGGCAGTTGCTCTCGCCGTACGAAACGCCCGCGATCAAGGCCAGGCAGGTGCAGATGCAGAGCAGGCAGACAGTTTTTCCCATAGATGGTAAGATACTTTCGGAACGTATCGTTTCAAAGCGGCACGGGCGCATCACCGGAGGATATCCGGAAACTCCTCTTTCCTGGGTCTTCCGAACAGGGCTTCAACGGCTTCCTCGAATGTTATCGCGCCTCTGATCATGCCGGCAACCATCCCGGTAATGGGCAGCTCTACTTCAAGGGCAAGGGCAAGCTTCAGAAGGGCTTCGCTGGTGGGCACCCCCTCAGCGAGGCCGGACACGCTGCCGCCCCTGGCGAAGGCCTCGCCCCACGCCCTGTTCCTGCTCCAGGGAGAGAAAAGGGTGGCTTCGTAATCGCCAAGGTGGCTGAGCCCGTAAACACTTCTCCAGTCGCCACCCGCAGCGGACACAAGACGGGCCACCTCCTGGGGCCCCCTTGCCATCAGGGCGCCCTTCAGACCCGTCATGCCCTTGCCGTCGAGCATTCCCGCCGCGATACCTATCACGTTCTTCGCCGCGGCTCCGATCTCGCAGCCCGCAAGGTCCCGGCTGTGGTAAATCCTGATAAGTGGAGACGACGCGCTTTCGGAAACCCTGACCGCCGCCGCCTCGTCCTCCGACGCCACGATCATGCACCCCGGTACGCCCTTCACGAACTCCTGCGGGTGCCCGGGACCCACCCACGCGCTTATGGACCGGGGCCTGACCCCCTCCTCGATCGCCAAGGTGGACAGCCTTCTGCCGGTGCCGGACTCGAGGCCCTTCATGCAAAGCACCAGATCGGCGGCGGATAGATCATGACCGGAGAGTGCCCGGGCCAGACCACGGAATGTCTGGGCGGGACATGAGACAACGACCTGTTCCGCTCCCGAAAGGGCTTCGGTGAGGGATGACGTCAGAATAACGCTTTCAGGAAGAGCGAGGAAGGCGTTCCGCCGGGTTCGAACGAGTTCACGGAAGGGCTCGCTCTCGGAGGGTTCCCATCCCGTCATGGCGTGGCCGAGCCCCGCGCCGTACCACAGGTGAAAGCCGCCCCACCTGCCGCACCCCAGAACCGCCTGTTTCATTGTTTCCCTCCGCCTCTCTGAGATGGGATTATAACACTCCTCCCAGTGGAAGGCCGTCCGCTTCGTTATATTGTTCGCTACATCCAAAAACGGAAAACAAAAGAACAGAAAGGATCATCATGAAAAGGATCGGTTCGGCGCTTCTTCTAACCCTCATCGCATGCGGCAACCCCCCGGCGCCTTCAGCGGATGAATCCGCGCTTACAGTTGACACCCTTGCCGTGGCAATGTCCATAGGTGAGGAACTTGGCGATTCCACCTGCACCTTCGGCCTCATCCAGGACGCCCTCATCATGGAAGACGGCAGGATGCTGGTGCTGGACAGACAGGGCGCATGCATCAAGGTTTTCGATCCGGAAGGCGGGTATCTCGCGCAGGTATCCAGGCGGGGCGGAGGCCCGGGCGAGCTCAACATGCCCTGGGAGTTCTTCCAGATGCCCGGCGGGGATGTCATGGTCCTTGAAATGATGAAGCAGGGCTTCGTTGTCTTCGACGACAGCCTTCGATTCGAGACCGAGATAAGCCACTGGACCCAGAACCCTCCCATGCAGTCGGTTCCCCTTTCGGACAGCACCTTCGCGTCATACAAGATCGACGCTGACATGGTCGGCGAAGTGATCCTGATGAACCGCCGCATAGTCATCTACACCGTTGGGGAGAGGGAATACGACAAGGTCCTGTGGGAGGATTCGCTGACCGCCACCCCGGGTGACCTCATGGAAAACCCCTCAATGTTCATAACCGACCTTCTCGACGCGTTCTGTCTCGAGGGCGACGGCGCGGGCGCCGTTTACTTCTCCCAGAAGAGCGGTGAGGAATACCTGATCACGGGGTGGAACGCCTCGGGCGATGAGTTCTTCAGCGCTTCGCTCAACCTTGAGCCCGTACCCAAGACCCCCGGGGAGATCGCCGAGGAAAAGGCCTACGTCACCCAGTACATACAGAACATGGGGGGCGGCATGCCCTTCGAGTTCGAGCCCGAACCCTTCAGGGACATGGTGGTGGCGCTTGGTGTCGGGCCCGACGGCAATCTCTGGGTTCAAAGGGGCACTTCCGACACGCCTCTCTTCGACGTCTTCGACGCTTCGGGGAACCAGGTCCGGCAGGCTGCATTCCCGGAACAGGGTTGGAGCTGGACTTTCAGCATCTCCCCAAGGGGTATCCTGGCATGGGAGGCAGACCCGGCGGATGGCTTCCAGAGGCTCTATCTGCTGGAGTAGAGTTCCGGGGAGGCTCAGTCCGTCCCCAGGAACTCCTCGAGGATCTGCCGGAACAGGTCGGCCTCGAAACGGTGTTCGCCCTGGAACGGAAGCAGTCTGACATCACCGCCGTGAGCGGCGAGCACCGAAACGGCATGGATGGCGTTGCTGAACGACACGGCGCTGTCCTGTTCACCGTGAACGATGCGCACCGGAACACCTGCGGCCTCATCGATCTCGAGGTCAGTTACCTCTTCGGGCAGCCAGCCGCTGAACGCCGCGACACCGGCGAACCGCCCGGGCGCGTGCAATCCAGTCATGAGGGCCATTCCCGCCCCCTGCGAGTAGCCGAAAAGGTATACGTCCCCGATGCTGTACCTGCCCTCAAGTGAATCAAGCACAGCAAGGACGTAATCCCGGGAGCCGGCCATGGGAAACCCCTCCTCGAACCAGCTGTACCCCATTCCCTCACCCGTGTCGAAGGGATAAGGCGCCTGTGGGACCGCCATGATGCAGTTAAACTCCCGCGCGACGTTCCAGAGCCGCATGAATCCTTCAGGTGTGCCCCCGACGCCGTGCAGACCAAGCAGGAGCGGGAGGGGTTCGGTGCCGTCGTACCCTTCCGGCGTGTTCACCCGGCACTCGAAGGGGCCCGTCGTACTGAACACGATCAGTTCCCCCCGCAGCGCGGCTTCGGTTGCGGCCACTTCCGAAAGGCTGTCAACCAGTGAGCTGAACGGTTCTGTCGCCCTCACGCGGTCGAAATCGGTATCCCCCAGAATGAAGGGCATGTTCCTGAAACCGGCGTTCCATGCCCGCCTGAGGTACAGGGCGGCGAGGTCCGCACGTCCCAGCAGCCCGAAACAGCACGAGAGGTTGTAGATGTAGGTTTCGTCCCAGGGCTGCGCCCTCAGGCCTTCAAGGTAGAACACGGCCGCGCCCTCGTAGTCGGATGCACGGTAGCAGGAGTCCCCCTGGGCGAACGCCTGGTGATAGTAGTCCGCCTCGTCGATGAACGAGCCCGCTGCGGGGTCGTAAATGCCACCGGAAATCAGGCCCAGGAAAAGAAGAACGCTCATCATCATCCTCCAGCCCTGCCCATCCTGTCAGGCTTTGATGCCCTTTCTGTAAAGTCCCGTTGTCTTCCACCTGCGGTGCGCCCACCAGTAATGGTCGGGGTTCTCCCGCACCGCGTCTTCGAGGACCTTCGTGTATCTCTCGGTGATATCCTTTTCGGCCTCGTCACGCGGAAGGTCGGTCCGGGGGTGAAGAACCTCTCTGAGCACGAACCTCTGGTGGGGACCGCGAACCCTCACCATGAAACTGCAGGCGATGGGAATGCCCAGCTTTACGCTGAATGCCGCCGCGCCCCGGGGCGTCGATGCCGGATAGCCGAAGAAGGGCACCACGATGCCGTTCTTCCCGGCGTCCTGGTCACTGAGCCAGGTTGCCGCGCCGCCGTTCTTGGCGATGCCGATGATCCCCCTCATGGCGGCGTCGCGCGTGAGGAGTCTGTTTCCGTGCGAACCCCTGAGCCTGTTGATGTGGCCGTCGACGAGTTCGTTCCTCTGTTCACCCACAAGGAAGACAGTACCGGGTTTCAGAAACCCGGTCATTATGCCGCCGTACTCCCAGTTGCCAAAATGAAAGCTTATGGCCAGAAGGCCGGTCGGGGTCTCGAGAAACTCCCTCAGCGCATGGGTGGGTTCCACGGTGACGTACTTTTCGGCGTAAGCGCGCCCCATGCCGGGCTGTCTTGCGAACTCGACCATGAACCTTCCGGCGTTCCGGTACGAGTCCCGTCCGATCCGGTCGACCTCACGGGAAGGGAGATCAGGGAAAGCCTGGCGGATGTTCACCCGGCAGACATCCCTGCGGACACCCAAAATGCTCCAGCAGAACCACCCCAGAAGGGATCCCGCTGCGAGGGCTGCGCCCAGGGGGGCAGCGTTCACCGCGGCTGACACCAACCTGATGGCCGCGTACTGCGCCCGGTGGCTTCTGCTCATCGCTTTGCTTTCCTCAGGAACAGCGACTTCATCTCAACCGCGTTCTCCGGGCACAACTCGTGACAGCACAGGCACATTATGCACTTGCCCCTTTTCATGACCGCTCTTCCGTTCCTTATCACTACGGCGTCGACCGGGCAGCTCCGGGCGCAGAAACCGCAACCCGTGCACTTTTCGTTGGATCGGGGCGCCACCCTGAGCAAAGCCCTGGCAACGGTCCCCATGACAGGCGGAACGCTGTTCATCCATGATCTCCCTGGAATCCTGAAGTTCTCGAACCGGTGGACGCCGTCGGTCACGATCTCGTCGGGAGCCTTCCCGAGCCCCCTTCTCCTGGCTTCGCGGGTCGTGTCAAGCTCAAGCGGGGGCAGACCCGCCATTGAGCACATGGCCGCATCCAGGCATACGCCGTCACGCGCCAGCGCAAGGACCCCGTCCGGTCTGGGGGTTCCGTCGGTGCTCGGACCCCTGCCGTCCATGGCGATTATGGCGTCGGAGATGTGCAGGTCGAACCCCGCGGCCTCGTACAGGTCCACTATGTTGACGGCCAGATCGCACGGACGGGGCGACATGGTGTGAAGCATTGCCTTCCCGAGGCCTGGAACGATGCCGAAGCTGTTTTTCAGGGCATTGGTGATCCGGGTGTAGGAGTGGGTCTTGAACTTGCACAGGTTGATCTTGACGTCGAAACCCTCGATTATCGGAACGGCAACATTGTACGTCCTGCCCCTGACTTCAACCCTTCTCGATCCGGAACTTTCAAAGTTCACGAGGCCTATGCCGGTCTCACGGGACATCTCAAGATATCCGCAGTTCTTCCAGTACCTCTCCACTCCCTTGACCGCGCCGCCGGGGCTGTCGCCCAGAAAAACCTCACAACCCCTTGCCATAAGAAGAAGACCCGCCGCTGCCGCGACCTCGGGATGGGTCGTTATACCCCTTTCCGGGCTTTTCGCGGAGAGCATGTTCACCTTGAGAAGTACCCTGGCGCCGGGAACCACCCTGCGGGGCCATCCGCCGGCACGGTCCACCATATCCTGCAGGGCAGCCATGATCGTCTTCCGGTCATAGCCCTGGAAGCCGCTTCGGACCACCACGTCGGGGTACATGGCCTCAGCGGGCGCAGACACGATTCTTGCCCGCCCTCTTGGCGCTGTACATGCGCTGGTCGGCCATTTCGAACAGCTCGTCCCGCTCCCTGCTGTCAACCGGGAAACTCGCCACGCCCAGGCTCACGCTGACACAGCCTCCCGGCTGGGTTTCCGCGTGGGGAATGTCGGGGTTGGCGTCGAGCACCCTTTGCCTTATCCGTTCGGCCACCTCCTCGGCGACCCTGATGTCGGTGAGGGGGAGGATGCACACGAACTCCTCACCGCCGTAGCGGACGGGTATGTCCACCTCGCGAAGGGCGCTCCTCACCGCGACGGTGAGCCTTTTCAGCAGCAGGTTGCCCATGGGATGGCCGAATGTGTCGTTGTACACCTTGAAATCGTCTATGTCCAGAACGATAAGCGAGAATGGATACCCGTACCGGCTTGCCCTGTCGAACTCTTCAGCGTACTTCTCCTCGAAGTACCTGAGGTTGTGCAGGCCGGTAAGCCTGTCCCGGCGGGCCATGTCGAAAAGCTCGTCCTGCATGAGGGCGCCTTCTACAGCGCCCGCTGCCTGCTCGGCTATCTTCTGTATCCTTCTCACGTCATCGGATTCGTAACGGTAGGCGACCGGGCTCTGAAGGTCGATGACGCCGACTATCCTTCCCTGGCTGATCATGGGAACCACCAGCTCGCTCGCGGTGCCCTCCTGATTCGCCACATAATCGATGGTCTGGCCGGTGTCACGGATGTTCACAGGCCTTGCGGAGTAAACAGCCCTGAGCACCGCGCCCCTGCCGCCTGGCGTCATCTTGAGGACCTGGCCCACAGGGGACCACTCTTCCCTGTAGCCCCTCTCAGCCTTGACCACCATGACCTCCGGAACCGACCCCTCATCAAGACTGCCTGCGAGAAGGATGGACAGGCACTCTCTGGGGTAGAGCCTTTGAAGGGTCTTCAACAGTGTCGAGCAGACCGACTCGATGTCGGAAACGGCCTGCAGTTCCCTGGAAATGCCCGAGATCGTCTCGAGTTCCTGGGTTCTGTCCTGCAACTCAAGACCAAGCTGGTACTCACGGGTCATGTCGCTGAAGATGATCTTCACGTTCTCCACGCTGCGTCCCCTCACCCTTCCGGGCAGGTACCTGACCTCAAGGACCCTTTCGCTGGCGTTGTCGGCTATCACTCCCGAGGCGTTCTCGAAGTTCCCGGCGAATGCCGACGCAGCAAGGTCGTCCTGGTCGACACCTCGGAGCACAACGGCTGACTTGAAGCTCTCTCCAACGAGCTGATGGGGTTCGCTCCCCAGAAGGGCGCCGGTGTTTCCCCTGGCCTCGGTTATGAGCCCGCGGGAGTCAACGCAGACAACCGCGCTCTCCAGTGCGTCCAGCAGTTCGGCCGATTCGTCGAGGCACCTGTTGACCTTCTCCTGGGCCATCATGCCAAGCAGGTTTCCGGCGGCCATGTCGGCCAGTATACCGACCCCTTCCGCGGCCCACTGCGTGAAAGGTCTTCCCGTAACCCCCCTGTCGGTCCTAATAAGCCCGAGGACTTCGCCTCCAGAGATAATGGGAGTATCGAGGTAGTCAAAGGTTCCGGACCACTCGATCATGCCGGGAGGAGCGTCGAGGGTGGAGGAACGCACCTGCCTGCGGTCCTTCACGGCGACTGCCGCAGGTGAGTCGGGCTGACGGAGATCTATTGGCTTCCGGGAGATACCGGTGCCCATGGCTACATGGACTTCGAATCGCGTCCCATCGGATTGCCTGCAGCCGCCCCAGACCCTTTCGAATCCCAGCCCCACCAGTACCGAACCGGCTATCCTCCTGAAGAGTTCCGAGACGGTCAGCGAGTTTCTCAACCCTTCGGCAAGCCCCGCAACGGTTTCGAGCCTCTCAAGCTGTTCCAGCAGGGATTCGGAAAGGGAATGCATGATCTGGTCGCTGTCGGGGTGGGAGGCTGAGCCGATCGCCGGGTTCCCGGCCATCAGAGCGGAGAGCTTCCGGGAAAGGCCTGCCGCTGGGTGCGAATAGGGCAGGACTGCGTCGGCGCCAGCCAGTTCGGCCCTGAACCTGAGGTTCCGGTTGCCGTCGGGAATGAATACGACCACTGGTGTTCCAACCGTACCCGGATGGGACTTCAGGAACCGGCAAAGGCGGATTCCGTCCAGAAACGGCAGAAGTGCCGAAGCAACAACGACGCCGGGCCTGCTTTGACACGCAAGACCGGCGGCCTTCATGCCGTTGTCGGCCGTCAATACCGTGAGACCCTCCTTTCGGAGGGCCTCCACGGTGGTTTCCCTTAGCGCGGAACCGCCCATGGCCAGAAGCACTTCAGGCCTGTTCAGGGCGTTTCCCTCCTATCCGTTGGCCTCGATCACCGCCTGGGCCGCGGCCAGTCTCGCCACGGGAACCCGGTACGGGGAGCAGGACACATAGTTCAGCCCAACCCTGTGGAAGAACCTAATCGAGGCGGAGTCACCGCCGTGCTCTCCGCAGACCCCGAGTTTCAAGCCGGGCTTTGCCTTTCGCCCGCCCTGGACTGCAAGGGCCACAAGGGCACCTATCCCGTCCTCGTCAATGGACTGGAAGGGGTCCTTCTCGTAGACTCCCATGCGAACATAATCCCCGAGGAACTTGCCCGCATCGTCACGGCTGAAACCGCAGCCCATCTGGGTCAGGTCGTTCGTGCCGAAACTGAAGAAATCGGCCGATCCGGCTATCTCGCCCGCAGTAACACATGCCCTGGGAACCTCGATCATGGTGCCGATCTGGTAAGCGATGTAGTCAGCCGGTTTCGAGTTCTCGGACAGGACAGTGTCGATGGTTTCCTGCGTCAGGCGTCTCATGATGCGCAGTTCCTCCACATGGCCCACGAGGGGGATCATTATCTCGGGGAGGACCGTGATGCCCGATTCGGTGACCTTTATCGCAGCCTCCATTATGGCCCTGACCTGCATCTTCGTGACCTCGGGGTACGTAAGCCCAAGCCTGCATCCGCGGTGGCCCATCATGGGGTTGAACTCGTGAAGGCCCTTCACCGTCTCCGTGATTCGCTCAAGGGGAACCCCCATCTCCCCGGCCATCTCTTCCTGTCCCTGTGGGTCGTGGGGGAGGAACTCGTGCAGCGGCGGATCGAGGAGCCTGACATTGCAGGGGCGTCCGTTCAGTGCCGTGAATATGCCTTCGAAATCATGTTTCTGAAGGGGGTGCAGTTCGTTCAGGGCCTGCAGGTAAGTTCTTTCAGGGGCCTCCAGCTGCCTGCGGTACTCGTCAACGTCGCCCGTGCCGGCCTGGATCCTTTCCCTGAGGCGCTTCACCCTGTCCGCCACGAGAATGAGCTTTCTGAAGCTCTTTATGCGGTCGCCCTCGAAGAACATGTGCTCGGTGCGGCAAAGACCCACGCCTTCGGCTCCGAACAGGACCGCCATCTCAGTGTCTTTCGGGGTGTCGGCGTTCGTTCTCACCTTAAGTGTTCTGATCTCGTCCGCCCACCCCACGAGCCGGTTGTACTTTGCGAAGAGCTGCGAGCCCGACTCGGGCAACTCGCCCCTGAGGACCTGAACGATCTCGGAAGGCTTCACCGCAACGGCTCCGGCAAACACCTCGCCCGTGAAGCCGTCGATGGCTATCGTGTCGCCCTCGGTGTAGGACAGGTCGCCCATCGTCATGCGTTTGGCGGCACTGTCGATCACGAGTTCGCCAGCGCCCGCCACACAAGGGGCACCCATGCCCCTGGCCACGACCGCCGCATGGCTGGTCATCCCTCCACGGGCGGTCAGGATGCCACGGGCCGCGGCCATTCCCCCTATGTCCTCGGGGCTTGTTTCCTGGTGGCAGAGGATGACGGCCTCGCCCCTCTCCGACCACTCCTCGGCGTCGTGGGCGGTGAACACTATCCTGCCGCAGGCACCGCCCGGCGAAGCGTTCAGCCCCTTTGTGAGAAGCCTTGCCTCACCTTTGCCGGCCTGGTCAAGGACCGGAGCGAACAGCTGATTGAAGTTCTGGGCCGGGATGCGCATGAGCGCCGTTTTCCTGTCGATCAGGCCTTCATCGGCCATGTCGACCGCCATGTTCAGCGCCGCGAACACCGTTCGCTTGCCGCTTCGGGTCTGAAGGATGAAAAGCTCGCCGTTCTGTATCGTGAACTCTATGTCCTGCATGTCTTTGTAGTGCTGCTCGAGCTTCGCGCGAATCTCGATCAACTCGTCGTAAGCCAGGGGATTGTCGCGGGAAAGGTCGCTGATGGGGCGGGGCGTCCTTATTCCGGCCACGACGTCCTCGCCCTGGGCGTTCATCAGGTACTCGCCGTAGAAAACATTCTCGCCGTTGGACGGGTCGCGGGTGAAGCAGACACCGGTCCCGCTCTCCTCGCCCATGTTCCCGAAAACCATGCTCTGAACATTGACGGCCGTTCCCCGAAGGCCGCGGATCTCGTTCAGCTCGCGGTACCTGACGGCACGGGGGTTGTTCCAGCTGCTGAAAACGGCGTTGATGCTGTGGCTGAGCTGCTCCCAGGGGTCGGAGGGGAAGGGTTTTCCCATTCTCTTGACATAGATGTCCTGGTAGAGGGTGACGACTTTCTTCAGATCATTGGTATCGAGTTCGGTGTCGAGCCTGGTTCCCTTCTCCGACTTGACGGACTCGAGCGCATGCTCGAAATCGTGGTGGGGGATCCCCATGACCACGTCGCCGAACATCTGCATGAAC
>Ga0351853_1036_pt1 | contig 20885 bp, 7 predicted proteins | sample BONcelHFGM3001C8_FD_206799 | JGI IMG/M metagenome (GOLD analysis project Ga0351853, IMG submission 206799) | Enriched cells from coal bed in the Powder River Basin, Montana, United States - BONCAT cells FGM rep2 HSBNCT.FGM.300.1.C8 ... | reverse complement strand
AGTAAGTCGGTTACAGGGCTTTCGAGCGCAACTACCTATTATGTAGTGGCTTATGCTATAAACAGTGAAGGAACCGCATACGGGAGCGTGCAATCCTTTACAACAACAGCTCCGCCAACCGTTTCAACAACTGCCATCACTACTTATAACAGTACTTCTGCTACAATGGGCGGTAATGTTACTGCCGACGGCGATGCTACAGTCACCGAACGTGGGGTTGTTTATTCGACAAGCGACAATACCCCGACCATCGGAGAAACTGGTGTTTCGCAGGATGTGAACGGTACAACAGGAACAGGAGCGTTTAGTAAGTCGGTTACAGGGCTTTCGAGCGCAACTACCTATTATGTAGTGGCTTATGCTATAAACAGTGAAGGAACCGCATACGGGAGCGTGCAATCATTTTCAACCAGCACTATACCCACATTAACAACATCTTCAATTACCTCATTTGATGGCACTTCTGCAACCGTTGGTGGGAATATTACAGATGACGGTGGTGCTCCGGTCACTGAAAGAGGAATCGTGTATGCTGCAACAGACAATACGCCACTCATTGATGAAGCCGGTGTGATAAAGACTACACACGGCACTGCAGAAACGGGTGTTTACAGCATTGTGATTTCCGATTTGGCAAGGGGAACTACTTACTTTGTAAGATCTTTTGCCACAAACAGTGCCGGAACAGCATACGGCGATGTTGAATCATTTACCACAAAAGACTTAGCTACCGTCACTACCTCAACTGCCGGGTCTTTGAAAATCCATTCGGTAACACTGGGTGGCAATGTAACTGATGATGGCGACTTAACGGTTTCAGCGTGTGGGATTGTGTTTTCACTTACCGATGCAACACCTACAATAGCTGAAGGTGCATTGCAAATAGGAATCGGATCAGGGACAGGGATTTTTAATGAAAGCATATCAGGCTTAGCAGCAGGCACACTTTATTATTTCAACAGCTATGCTATAAACCCCGAAGGAATCAGCTACGGTACAGCTGGTTCATTTACAACGGCAGCTTTTTCAACCTTTACCGGAACAGCAAACTGGAATTCAGACGCCAACTGGAGTGCAGGTGTACCATTAACGGGCGGAACAGCTGTCATTGAAGGAAGTCCGACTGTCAGTGAAGAGCATGTCACAGTTGATAACATGACAATCCTCAGCGGTTCGGTTCACCTGAGTCATGGTTTAAAATTGACGGTTATACAGAACCTGAGTGTTGATCAAAACAGCGGGGGGATCATTGTAGATGGAAATTGAGGTGTTCTTAATAGATAAATACAGAAAATATAAAAGTTGATGTGACAAGCACTAAATTTGTATTAGAAACATATATTTGAATTCACTGTTGTCCGGTTAAAATATGAGATTCTTCGCTAACGCTCAGAATGACTGTAATTTATGTAGATTTACAAGGGGAGGGTGCTTGGTGGCGGCTTCGCCGCCACCAAGCACCCTCCCAGTTTTTCTAAAACACTGTCATTCTGAACGTAACGAAGTGGAGTGAAGAATCTCTAATACATTTTCAAGATTTATCCGGACAGCAGTGATTTGAATTATTTATTTGGTAAAATCCAGATTCGCAAATGCTTAAGAAAGTATTTAAAATTTAACATAAAAAGAACTGTTAAAGAAAGATGCCATGAAAAGGAAATTTTGGATGATGCTAATTGTTTATTCGATTGCATTCAGTGGTCTTTTTGCTCAAAACGTCGGATTAAATGGCGATGGAACACCTCCCGACCCATCAGCCCTGCTCGATGTAAAATCAACCACCAAGGGCTTTCTCGGTCCAAGAATGACCATGGCTCAACGCAATGCCATCGAAACGCCTGCAACAGGGCTATTGGTTTTTCAGACCGACAACAACCCGGGTTATTATGTATATGATGGAACATCCTGGTTTAATATTTCATCCCGGGCGTCAGGCCTGAGTACCGGAGAATTGCAATATTGGGATGGATCGGGCTGGATAGGCATTGAAGCTGGACAACCGGGCCAGTTTTTGCAGGTGAATTCTTCTGGCGTTCCACAATGGGCTGGAAATGAATTTGCTACTGTTGTCACCGGGCCTGTGTCATCCATCGGTTTTATGTCGGCAAAATGTGAAGGAGATGTAACAGATGATGGGGGCGACAGCGAAATTGACAGGGGATTTTGCTGGAGCACTTCCCCCGCGCCTACAATTGCTGACAGTAAAGTGTATAGCGGAACAGGGGAGGGTGTTTTCAATGAATATGCAACTCAACTCATTCCATCAATGCTCTATTACGTAAGAGCATTTGCGCGCAACGATGCTGGTGTCGCATACGGTGTAGAAGCATCATTTACAACATTAAATACACCAATTATAGGCGAGAGTTATCTGGGTGGCGTGCTTGCTTATGTGTTTCAAAGTGGCGATCCCGGCTATGTGGAAGGCGAGTTTCATGGCTTGATTGCTGCCCCAACCGATCAAAGTACGGGTGCGCCGTGGGGGTGTTCAGGAACAACCATTGGTGGCACCTCAAGCGCTCTTGGTGCCGGCCCGACAAACACAGTTGCTATAATGAATGGCTGCGCTACTGCAGGAATTGCGGCCCGTTTGTGTGGCGATTTGGAACTAAACGGCTATGATGACTGGTATCTGCCAAGTATAAATGAACTTACGAAACTTTTTAACAACCGTTTTGCAATTGGTGGATTTAACACTGTCAACGGAATTTATTGGGATTCACTAGAAGGTTCACCAACACAAGGACATGTAAAGGAGTTTTTTAGTAACAATATGTATTATCCACTAAAAACAGAGCTGTATCATGTAAGGGCAGTCAGGTCATTTTAATAAGAAGGTTTAGTACATAAAAATTACATTTCTATGCAGGCTATTTATAGTAGAGAAGATTTACAAATCCTACCTTTATGAAAATATTGTCTTTTGTGATTGTTATCAGTACATTTATATGTGCTGTTTACCTTGCCTTTCATTGCAAAGCCTTAAGACTTCACTATAAACTGGCTTAGAACTTAATTCACATCGTTCTTTTTAAATATTTTTCTTTTTTGTTTGATTTGTAAGTTATTAAGTGATATTTTTTTAAAAAATTGTTTTTTTAAAAGTTAAAACTAAGGGAGAAGTTTATTGTTCTTAGATACTTATTATTCAGTAATATAGATATAATTAGGGTCTGCTGAAAAAGTGATTATATGTTGAAGGTTAGTGAATTAAAGTTAATTTTGGACAAATAAATGCAAGGTATAATGACTAAGACCCAAAAAAAGCGTGCATTTGCTCCGCAATATGTAAGTCCAAAACAACTTGTTTTAGAAGGATTTGAGACCCCATTCGAACGAGCTTTAGACAAAACTAATCGTTGGGTTGTCTTATCCCATTTGATTCCTTGGGACGAAATCTGCTCGCTTTATTACAAAAGTGTTAAACAAAGTGCTACAGGACGTCCTGCGTTGAATCCACGGATAGTTCTTGGATCATTGATTATCAAACATCTATGTAATTTGGATGACAGAGAAGCTGTGGATTCAATTTCAGAAAATGTTTACATGCAATACTTTTTAGGGTATTCGAGTTTCACTAGTGAAGCTCCTTTTGATGCTTCTTTGTTTGTTGAATTCAGAAAACGGCTGGGCATCGATGCAGTAAATTCGATGAACGAAAAGATAGTCGAACTTAAAGCAAAATTATCCTCACAATCGGATACCGATAATTCAAGCAACGAAGATCAGGGTGAACAGCCACCAAATAAAGGAAAAATAATTTTTGATGCCACAGCATGTCCACAAGATATTGCCTATCCAACAGATTTGAATCTTTTGAATGATTCAAGAGAAAAATCAGAGCAACTGATTGATTTGCTTTATGATTCAGGCTTACATCAAACAAAACCTAGAACATACAGAAAAATAGCACGAAAAAGATATCTAAGAACAGCTCAAAAAAAGAACAAAACCAGAAAAGAAATCCGCAAAGCAGTTAGAGTGCAATTGGCTTATCTCAAGCGCAATCTTTCCTCCATTAATATCCTATTAGACTCATATTCAAGCATTCCACTCAAAGCACAAGAACTCAAATATCTAATGGTTATTCAAACACTTTATAACCAACAACAGCAAATGTATGACGCCAAAACGCATAGCATTGAAGATAGAATAGTAAGCATTCATCAGCCACATGTTCGCCCCATCGTTCGCGGCAAAAGTCAAGCAAAAGTTGAATTTGGATCAAAAATACATGTTTCACTCATTGATGGAATTTCATTCTTAGACGAATTAAGTTGGGATGCCTTTAATGAAGGCGGTCACCTGATGGCGTACGTTTACAAATACTTTGTTAGATTTGGATTTTACCCAAAAGAGCTTTTGGCAGATAAAATTTATTGCACCCGTGAAAACAGAGCGTCACTCAAATTACTAAACATCAAACTCATAGCCAAGCCATTAGGACGACCACCGGCAGTGTCAATTCACTTAAGTTCGGGAGAGCGTAATCCAATTGAAGGAAAATTTGGGCAAGCTAAAACAGGTTATGGATTAAACCGAATCAAAGCAAGGCTCAGAGGAACTTCAGAAACATGGATTGCCTGCATCATTTTGGTGCTCAACCTCGTCAAATTGGCGGGGGTGGCACTCCCATGTCTTATTGATAAATTGATGAATAGTTTTTCAGCAAAGTATTCGTTTGTAAGATTGATGAAAATTACAGACGATTATTTTAGTCAACTATTATATTCATCCAAATTACTGAATAGAAACTTGATTTAGATTAAAATGTAGCCTGAGTTTTTCAGCAGACCCTAATTAATAAAGTTTTCAAAGGGTTTGTGCCAGAACACTTAAGACCTTTTAATAAAGTGGAGATATGTAATGTGATTTTAATCATAAAATGAATTTATTCAAATGTCAAAAAAAATGCATAAATATTTTCTAAATATTATAAAAATGAAAAACTTATTTGCTTTAAAAAATTCATATCGATCTGTTTTAAGATTGGTTTTTATACTTCTGATCACCACTAGCGTATATCGTGTGACTGCTCAATGTGATCCACCAACGATAACAGGATTCTCAGCTTATGAAGGTTCAGTAAATACCTCAATACTCATCAATGGGAGTCATTTCAGCGCTGTTTTAACTGAAAATACTGTTTGGTTTGATGGAGTTAAGGCAGTTGTGACAGACGCAACAACATCAACGCTCACAGTTACAATACCTACCGGAGCTGGAAATCCTGTACGTGTTTATACCACTTGCGGAATGGCTCAAAGCATTGAATATTTCAATGTTGTCAGTTCAAGCCTTGGACCCCTCACTTCTGCCAGTTTTACCAGTCCAACAATATCTTATGGCTTTGCCATCAAAAATGGCAGTTATAATGGTATTGGGCTTCATTCGTTTACCAATCTGAAGTATGCTGATCTTGACGGGGATGGAAAACCTGATGCCTTGCTTGGCAGGATGGGCGTTTATGTTCAGCTTAATACTACCGTTACCCCTGGAACTATCAGCGAAGGAACAATAGTAGGTAATCAGGTGTATGGCGCAAGTTTTGAAACAAGGTATTACAATGGCAGCGGTCAGAACCTCGTTTACGAAATTCCGAACTACAATACGAACAATGCGCAGGAAGGTGATGTAGCTTATGGAGATATTAATGGGGATGGAAAACTTGATATTGCATCCTGTGTTTATCGTCCTGCAAATATTGACAGACTCGTTATTCACATAAACATTAGTACGCCGGGAACGATCTCTTTTTCAAGTTCTTCATGGGCTACCTCTGGCAAATGGGCCAGATGGGTGCGTTTGGCTGATTTTGATAATGATGGAAAACTTGATGCATTGGTTTCGACCAGTGGTGGCGGTGGCTGTGTTTTCCGAAATACTTCTGCAGGAGGTTCCGTATCTTTTGCTACCTTGCAGCAGCTCAGCCTGCTCGATGCTGAGTCTTATATCGAAGTAGCTGATTTGGATAAAGATGGAAAAGTTGATATAATGTGCCGGCAATGGCAAGGTGCTGTAAAAGTATTTCGAAACACATCGACAGGAGCGGGAAATATTAGTTTTTCTGCTGCCAATGTACTCAATATACACACAGGTGGAACCTGGCATTTTGCGGTGGATGATCTTGATGGTGATGGCAAGCTGGACATAGCAGCGCCTTGTGCTGATGGCAAAATTTCCATCCTCAGAAACACCTCCACATCAGGATCGTTATCATTTGATTCCTATCAAAACTTTACAACCAATGTGGCACTTGGAACAGGTTTTGTAAGCATTGGTAATCTTGATGGTGACGCTTTGCCCGACCTCGCATTTGTTCCAAATGGAGACTACAAATGCTTTGTGGCAAAAAATACAACATCTGGCTCAGCGATTTCTTTTGATGCACCAATAACACTCAATCCCACATCCACGTTGCCTCAATACACTGCAGGTGTGGCGATTGGCGACTTTGATGGTGACGGAGACAATGATGTGGCCACCATATCACAATATACCAATGGAATTAATTATTTCTCAAACGGCTATACCGGTAGTGTCACCTGGACCGGTGTCACAAACACTAATTGGAGCACACCTTCTAACTGGAGTCCTGCCGTGGTTCCTACTGCAAGCATTGATGCTGTTATACCTGATGGTTTAAGCAATTATCCTGTAGTTTCATCATCTACGAATGCTCAGGTAAAAAACTTAACAAATAATGCAACTTCTACAAAAAGGATTACTGTTGATGTCGGTGGCAAATTAACAGTGAATGGAACATACACAGCAGTCAACGGATCCGAAATAAAGGTACTTTCAAATAATTGATCGCTATTGCATAAGCACAATTTATAGTGGCTTGCTTTGTATTAGTCAATGACGTAAATCGCTGATTTATATGAATTTGATATCTCACTAAATCTAATAGATTGGTAGATGGAAGTTATTTTAAATGCTTTATACCAGATTTCTTACGTTTATCTTATCGTGAAATTTGGTTTAACAGCTTAATAATCGGACTCTTTCATAAGATAGCAACTTTGTTAAAAACAGATTATGAAGTGTTATGCTGGCTTGACTACCTATGTTTATTCTTTAACCTAAAGACTTTTTAATAAAACCCAACACATACGATTAGATTGAACAATTATCCGCCAGAAATGGAGAAATTGGGTCGTATTATTTGGTATTTGCTAGACATTGTATTCCTTCAAAGAATAGTTGTGTGAAAAATGTTTCTGAAGGTACTTGATACGGACTTGATACGGAGCAAGTGCGATCAAGCGTAGGAAGACCAAAAAAAGTCATAAAACGAAAATTTTACTATTTAAAACTTAATTGGAGGATGCTTTTGATGTAGCACAATCAAAAATAGGAATCAGATAGAGTCAGATATATAATCAAAAGGGCTGCATTTTTTGGATTAATCTCTATTGCTTTTTTAGCGAAGCAGTTATTATTTTCAATTTTTTTTCTCATTTCATGGATTCTAAAAGTTTTCCAATCTATCAAATCTTCAATCAATCTCGCAAAAGTATTCTCGGTGCTATTTTTTTGTGCTTAAAGCTCCTGAATTTCATATTTTGATTTTCTTTAAAAAATACGTATATATCACTATTTCAATGATATGAATTGTTTAAAAAATATCGATTTTACCATTAATATAAGTAATTAGATACCTGAATAGTAGATAATTATAGTTACTTATAAATACGTATAATATTAATTACTGCTTTTCTTTAAAAAATCTGTATAATACTGTATATCAATATATTAAATATATACGTTTTTTCTATGGATGATAGATGAGACTTGAGTAAATGCAGGTATAACATATTGTATATCAATTATATAAATGATAAGCAGAAGAAAATCCAATGATTTTTGATGACTAAAATTTTGCATTGCCCTATACCTATATAATATCTTCGCCGATAATTGATTTTATATCAATAAAAAGTGAAAAACACAAACAAAGCAAAATTTTAAAGATATGATAAGAGCAGAATCTAGTTTCGTAATTGTGATCGATAAAGATGTTCATCATGCTGGTGAAGTAAAAGCTTTTTTACTATCTGATGGTTTTAAGGTGAGGATTTCAAAGGATGTACCATCGTTGTTAAAGAGCAATATTCGAATACCTAATGTCATTGCTGTACTTTTTGATTATAACAATGATGATGATCAACTAAGCCAAAACCTTAAGGCATTAAAAGAACAATTTGGCACTGATACCCTTATGATTTTAATGCATGAATTCAGTGTTGAAGCTCTGAAGGCTGCAGTTGTAGCCGGTTTCAATGAGTTTCTTGCAAAGCCTGTTGGTAGGGATGAGCTTTACTCCTTGCTCAACCGGAAAAGAGCAGGATCCATTCCTAAGAAGATTTCTATGACAATAAAACTTGAAGCAACTTTTTTAGAAGAATAATTAATACAATCCCAAAATTCAACAATATCATTAATATGAAAAAGTTCTACCCAATTACTACACGAAATGGTTTTAGGTGGCAAAACATTTTGCTGGCTTTGCTTTTGATAATGAGCCAGAGCCTGTTTGCCCAGACCTACAGTCTTCCAATCGAAGGCAATGATGCTGTAAGATGTGGTGCTGGAGAGCTAACGCTCACAGTTACCTGGTCAGGTACAGCGCTTAACCCCAGTAATATAAAATGGTATACGCAACCATTTTATGGCACACCTATCGCCACAGGCATGAGTTACACAACCCCTTACATCGAATTCACGCAGGCGTATTATGTGGATTATATCGGTGATGGAGGTTGCTCACAATGCGACAGGCTTCTTGTTAGAGCTGTAATTGCCGATCAGGTTATTACACCACAGGTAACTTATTCCAGTTTGGTGTTTTGCAACTCAGCAGATCAAAGTTTTACCCCAACAGTGGTCGGTGCTAATGATGGTACCTTTTCAATCAGTCCAGTAGTTGGGGGTAGTTCGTTTAACACTTCTACTGGTGTTTTTAACCCCTCGGGTTTGACGGCAGGCGTTTATGTTGTTACTTTCACTCCTGAAAATGTCATTGGTTGTGATAGTAATCCTGTTACAGTTAATTTAACAGTAACTAGCGCTCCCGTACAACCGAGCATATATTATACTTCTCCAAGTTATTGCAGCAGCAACGATCCAGTTTCAGTTTCTCAAACTGGTGCAAATGGTGGTAGTTATAGCGCCAGCCCAAGCGGTTTGACCATTAACAGCATGAGCGGTTTGATTACGCCTTCAACCAGCCAGACAGGTAATTATACAGTCACCTATCTGGTTCCAGGCGGTGGTGGTTGTGCACCTGTTTCGGCCACAACCGAGGTAGACATTATGCGTTTGCCAGTGATCACAACTTTTACATATCCCACACCCATATGTGGTGTGCTTGCTGACCTACAAGTACCAACACTCGCGATTGAGCATGATTATTCGCCCAGTCTTACACCATACACTTACAGCGGAAACGGCTCACTTGATCTCGATCCTTCCACCGGTGCTATTGATCCTTCGGATAGTGAAGCCGGCGACTATACAATCACTTATACCATTCCTGCAGCATCGCCCTGTGGCGCTGTCACAGCTTCATTTGATCTGGTCATTTTACCAGTTTCATTGGCAACAGTTTCGGCCGACAAAACACAAGAATATAAGAACAGAACTGAACCAGTTGTTACATTTACCGGTTCTGTTGGCCCCGCTCCTTACACCTTTACTTATAGACTTGATATTGGAACAGGAAACAACACAGTACAAGGTGCACTCACCACTATCACAACAGCTAGTGCCTTAACAGCCACAGCCACAGTAGCACAATCAACCGAAGTGGTCGGTGTTTTTACCTATGTACTTATTTCGGTAGAAGATGCCAATGGTTGCACAACACCAATTTCGAACCAATCGATCCAGATTTCAATTGTTGAAACTCCAGATATTGGTTTTATCTATGCATCTTCACCATATTGCACAAATTCGGGAACGGCAACACCAAGCGGCAGTATTTTGGGCACATTCTCATACACTGGCACAGGTTTAACTCTGAATAGCACAAATGGTGAGGTTACCTTGGCAAGCAGTACAGCAGGTACCTATGAAGTGGTGCAGACACTGAACGGATATACTTCGTCAGCAGTTATTGTTATCACGCGGTTGCCAATAGCCACTTTTAGCTATGCAAATGCCTCTTATTGTCCTTCGGTAGGCACTGTTTCTCCATCAGTGACTAACGACATTGGAATCTTTACATCCAATGATCCAGAAATGATCTTTGCTGAAGGTGCATCAGCTGGAACGATTGATGCCATTTTCACCCCTGCAGGCACATATACCATCACCAACACAGTTCAAGCTGCAAATGGCTGTTCTGTTGTTAGTGCCTCAACAATTATTACAATCAATGCAGTTCCAAACTATACCGGACAGCGTGCTTATGTGATTTGCAGTGGCGAAACAACTGCCATTACACATTCAGCTGATATTGATGGTACAACATTCTCATGGACCATTTCGGATGTTACAGGAAGTATAACTGGATCAAGTGCAGGCTCAGGTGGATCTATCACTCAAACTCTCACCAATCCCAGTAATACTGCCATTGGATCAGTTACCTATATGGTTACACCAACAGGCGGAAGTTGTGGTGCAGGTGTACCCGTTCCGGTTGTTGTGACAGTGAATCCAAGGCCGGCAGTGCCCACGGCTGAAAATCTGACCGTTACCTATGATGGAACACAACACATTGCAAGCGCTACATCTTCAACTATGTCTTCAAATAGTGAGGATGCAGTAATTGACTGGTATACAGCTGCTACAGGTGGTGTTGGAACTGTAACACCCACCGGAACTGATTTTGGAACTTATACTGCTTATGCTGAAGCCAGATATGAATCAACTGGTTGCACAAGTACTGCAAGAACACTTGTCACCCTAACCATCAATAAGAAAGAACTCACCGTGGTGAACGCTGCCATTACACAAAAAGCATACGACGGAAATACCACAGCTGCCATCACAGGAGCCCAGCTTAGCGGCATCGTCAATCCGGATGTTGTGGCAATTGGGGATGAAACCAGCGGAGTTTTTGCCAGCAAAAATGTTGGAACAGGGATTTCTGTAACAACCACCATGAGCATTTCGGGTGATGATGTTGCCAATTACTATCTGACACAACCCACCCTCACCGGCAATATCGTTCAGAAAGCATTAACAGCTGCCTCAACAATTGCAGACAAGGTGTATGACGGTACAGCCACAGCAGGACCCATAACTCTGGGTGCAATTACAGGACTGGTTGAACCAGAAACCTTAACAATAGCTACCTCGGCAACCAATTATGCAGATGCGAATGTTGCAGACGGCAAGAGCACGACCATATCCTATACATTGTCGAATGGCACAAATGGTGGACTGGCAACCAATTACAGCATGGCAGATCTGACAACCAGCGGAAATATTACCCCACGACCATTGACTGCAAGCAGTACCATTTCGGATAAAACATATGATGGTTTAGCAGCTACAGGTACAGTAAATCTGGGAACAGTCAGCAACCTTGTTTTAGAAGAAAGCCTTTCCATCACACCATCAGCAGCCAATTTTGCCAATGCCAATGTGGCTGATGGAAAAACGACTACAATATCATATGTTTTGGCTAATGGGGTAGGTGGTCTTGCTGCCAATTACAGTATGGCCAGCATTGCTGCAACAGGTGATATCAACCCCTTGTTGCTAACAATAAACAATCCTACATTAACCTTATCGAAAGTATATGATGGAAATACAACTGCGGCAGTAACAGCAAACGCCTTTACCAACAAAGTGGGCACCGATGATGTGACGATCAATACGGTGACAGCAAATTATGATACAAAAGATGTTGGCACCGGAAAAACGATCACCGTTGTTTATACCATTGAAGGAACAGCGTCAGGTAACTATACCAAACCTGTTGATTATGTTGTGAATACAGGTGAAATCACACCCGCTCCATTAACAGCAGCCACCACCGTGGCCTCCAAGGTTTACAATGGATCGGCTGTCACAGGAGCTGTTACTCTGGGTACTGTTACAGGTTATATTAATTCGGAAACCTTGACGATTACGCCAACAGCCAGCAACTATGCCAATGCCAATGTAGGAACTGCCAAGGCAACCACCATCAGCTACGCACTTACTAATGGAGGCAGTGGAGGAGTTGCAACCAATTACAGCATGGCTAACCTCAATACTTCAGGAAATATTACAGCTGTGACGCTAACCGTTACTGCCAATAATACCCTAAGGGGAGTAGGTGAGTCAACACCAGCATATAGTTACACGATGTCAGGATTTGTCAACAGCGAATCAGAAACTGGCTTACGCACTGCTTCAGCATTGAGTGGGGCTGTAACTTTCACTGACAATACAGGTGGCTCAACAGCTGCTGGTTCATATACCATCACACCTGTTGTTTCGGCACTGTCAGCTACAAACTATAACTTTACTGGAACAACCGGAACGTTAAGCATCGTTAATGTAATTGTGGAGGCCACAGCCGGAACAGCCCGGTCAGGCTACAGCACCTTAGCTGCAGCTTACACAGCCATCAATGGTGGAACGCATCAAGGTGTAATTACCGTACATATCTACACAAGTACCACAGAAACTGCTTCCGCAACCTTGAATTCAAGTGGAACAGGATCAGCATTATACACTTCGGTAACCATTGTACCACACGTTAATGTTACGATAACCGGTTCAGCAAGTCCGTTAATGATTTTAGGCAATTAATCAATTAGTAGAATAACAAAAGGCGGGGCGAAAGCCCTGCCATAAAACACAAATAAAATGAAAAGTAATATATCACGGTTCAGTCTCTATTTCGGTTTGCTACTGATTCTGATCAGTCAATCATTGATAGCACAAAATCTTACTGATTATGCAATTATTGATCTCAATGCGCCGAATCAAAGTGTACTGCTTGAGCAGTATTCAGGAAATCCTCAGGTGTTTTTCAACGAAAGCCAGAAACCCGCTCTTTATGTTCACAACCAGATGTTGATGGGTAGAATGGTTAATAACTTGTTTGTTTATGTACAAACGCAACCTGGAGTATTGAATTACGGCGGGGGTGCAATTTCAAATGCTAATATTGACGACTATGCTGATGTTTTAAGTGGATGGTCGTCAGTTGTTAAAGGTAGTATTATCATTCATAGTGCAGATGTTTTTTCAGGTTCGGAAGGCGCGATGTTAAAAAGCAAGCTCGAGTCACTTACAGGGTGCACTGTTGTAATGAGTATGTCACTTCAACCTTTCAGTAATTAACCGGTGAAAATCGAAAAAAAACGAGAAATATGAATGCACATTTTCTACTTCATCAATTCATTGCAGTCAGGAAACCTGTAATTGCCGGACAAAGCATGACAGGTAAGACTATTCGCAATGCAAGCACCTTCAGGTATATCATGATCTTTTTGATCCTGATACTGTTTGGTGGCATCAACCTGGAGCTTAATGCTCAATCCTTTTCAGCAACACTATCCAGTAACCAAAAGTTTGCAAAACCATTGCCGGCTAGTTATGCTTGCGGTGGAACTTATGGATCCTTTACGAGTATTAATTCAAGCAGTACGTTATTTAGTTATGCCACACAGGCCTTTACTGTAAGTACTGCCGGTAATTATACTATAGAGGTGACTAGTAGTACTGCATCTGACCCTATGCTTTATATTTATACAAGTTTCAGCCCTTCGTCACCGAATAGTAATTTTAAAGTAGGTGACGATGATAGCGGAGCAGGATTATTGTCAAAAATCGGTGCTTGTGGTAATAATTTTTCCACTGGGACTTATGTAATTGTTGTAACAGCATATAATTCGGCAACTACATCCGGTACTGTTAACTTTACTATTTCCGGGGCAGGCACAACAACAGTTATGCCTACAGTCACAACTGCTTCTGCTAGTTCTGTTTCTTCAAGCAGTGCGGTGTTAGGGGGAAATGTTACCGCTGACGGAGGTGCTACTGTTACCTCAAGAGGTGTTGCCTATGGTACTTCTTCAAATCCGACTTCAGGCACATCAATTGGTTCAGGTACAGGAAGCTTTAGTGAAACAATTTCAGGCCTTACACCTGGTACGCTATATTACGCAAGAGCTTATGCAACCAACAGTGTTGGCACAAACTACGGCCCTCAGGTAACTTTTACCACTCAAAATTTCACCCCACCTAGCGTTACTACAAACAATACCACAAGTATAGAGCGAACAACAGCTACATTTAATGGCAATGTTGGTAGTACTGGTGGTCAGAATGTTTCAGCCGGTTTTCAGGTAAGCACCAACTCATCATTCTCAGGAGCAACGAGTGTAACTTCGACTAGTTCGATGGGTACCGGCAACTTCTCGTATGCTTATTCAGGTCTTACAGGATCAACACTGTATTATGTGAGGGCATGGGCCAGTAACAATGGCGGCACAACATATGCAAGTTCAACGAGCTTTTATACGGATCATACCATAACTTACACTGCAAATGCCAATGGATCGATTACTGGAACTACAACCCAATATATTGACCATAACGGAACAACTTCAGCAGTTACTGCTGTCCCAAATTCAGGATATCATTTTCTACGTTGGAGTGATAATAGCACTTCAAACCCCAGATCAGACGCTGGTATAACAAGCAGTTTCTCACGGTCGGCAACTTTTGAAGTTAATAGTTTGGAATTTACTTCTCAGCCTGGAACGACAATCGCCGGTCAAGGCATTAATTTTACGGTTCGTATAAAAAATTCGTATTCAAATACGATGACAAACAGCGACCGAACGATCACAGTTGCATTGGCATCAAACCCGGCCGGAGGAGCTCTTGCCGGAACGCTTACTGCTACTTCGGTGAATGGTGTGGCAAGCTTTACGCTTCCTTATATTCAGAAAACCGGAGTTTACACGATCACAGTTTCTGCATCTGGCTTAACTTCAGCGACTTCAAGCAGCTTTACGATTATACCGGCAGCTTTGAGTTATTTTACCGTTGACAACGTGACAACACCACATGAAGCCGGGCAGTTTACTTCTCCAAGGGTAACAGCATATGACATTTACAACAATATCAAGACAAATTACACTGGAACAGTTTCATTTAGCACGAACAACGTAAGTGTTAATCCAGCCAAAGCAACCGTTTTGCCGGCGAACTATACCTTTGCTTCATCTGATAACGGTGTAAAAACATTCGCCAACCAGATGAACCTAAAACAATATGGTACAGGATATTATGTAAGAGTAAATGACGGAACGGCCCAAGGCGAACAAACAAACATACAAGTAACATCTGCTCCGCTTAATTTCTATACCATAAAAGCAAACTCAAACTATCCTACTCATCCTGCTGATAACAACGTACTTGCCGGAACTACTTTTTCGGTAACAGCTTATCTTTATGATGAATTCGGAAATTTAAAACTCGACTTTACAGGCGGACTTGATGTAACATTTACAACAAATGCTAATCCATCGCCTCTTGGAAACCCTGCAGTTTTGGCTTCTGCAGCCAGCCGTACATTTACCAACGGAGTATCTATAATCAGTGGGTTCACATTTTACAATGCACAGGAAACACCAACTATAACCATAGTTGAATCTATGACAGGTTCAGCAGGTACAACACCCGTCATCACGGTATGGCCCGAAGTGCTTGCTAACTTCCTTGTGAAAGAAGAACCTGTTCAAAGTCACAGTATTGGTGGAGTACGTGTTATTTCAAACGAAAGCTTTAGCGTAAAAGTCACTGCGCGCGACCAATACAATAACATCAAACGTGATTATGTTGGTCACATCAATTTCAAATCTTCCAATGATGCAATTGTCCAATTTCCTAATGGACTTCAGAATTTCACCCTCTTAAATAATGGGATTCGCACTTTTACAAATGCCATTTCAATTCCAACAACAGGAAGTTATTGGCTTCGGGTAGCTGACTCACCTGATGCTTTCAAAACTGGTGAACTACAGAATATTGTAGTAGGGCCAAACGTGCAAAATGCAGGTAATTCTGAGCTTTTCTTTGCAAGCTATCCTTCAGTAACAACCTATCCGAGCACACCCGAAGTGGTGGCCGGCGATTTTATCAACGTCACCATCAGGCCACGCGATGCAGGAAACAACCTGCTATGCGACTGTCAAACGGTTTCGGTGATGCTAAATGGACAAAACACACACCGCAATGGAGCATTAGAATCAGGTGTGCCGGCATTGGTAACAATACCCGTAGTGGATAACCATGATGGAACTTATTCGGCTTTAGTACGCGTAGCGGATATGGCCATCACCAATGTGATTACTGCAAGTGTAAATGGAACAGTGCTAACAGATCAGCTCAATGTGGTTGTAAACCAGCCTGATTTGGCATCACTTGCCACATCAGTCATTACTGCTGATCCAACTGCCATTACAGCGGATGAGTTTTCAGTGGTAACCGTTCAATTGAGAGACCAATTCCTAAATAACAGGAGTACCGACGATGGTACAGTTAACTTAACTATAACAAATCTGACCAATGGTATTATTTTGGGCGAAACCACCGGATCATCAAATATTGAAGTTGCATACACAACAGCTGGTAAATATGTTGCCACTTTCCGAATGAACGGAATTGGCCTTGGAACTGCAACCATTGTAGGTGCATTTACCAATGGCGTTGCTATCAATGGTAGCATTGTTGACAATGCAGATATTGTTGTTACACATGGTGTGGCAACACAATTGGCTGTTATTACACAACCTTCATCACTCGGAAACGCTGTTGCTGGTATTGCCTTCGACAGGCAACCTGTTATTCATATCAATGACCAATGGGGCAACCATGTTACAACAGGTGCCGGAAGCAGTTTGGACGTAAGTGCGATCAAAGAAACAGGCAACTCAACCTTGAAAGGAACACTCACAGCTACTGCAGCTGCCGGTGTTGCTACCTTTGGAAACCTAAACTATGAACTGGCCGAGTCAGGAGTTAGTATCGAGTTTTCAGCAACAGGTATCACTGAGATTGTTTCAGCACCTTTCATGGTCGTTCATAACATCCCTGACTACTTCGTGATGCAGATGGATGATCCTTCTGTATTACCAGTCGATGGCTATTATGATTTCACTGCCGGTATCACACAAAACATTAAAATTTCAGCTTTTGATACCTATGGAAACCCTGCAAACCGTTTCAGCGGTAACCGCGTGCTTACCTTTAGTGGTGCCGTTCCTTCACCTAATCCTGGTGAAGTACCGCGTGTAAACAGTACCAATTTCCCAGGAGCAACAACATTAAACTTCGTAGACGGGGTAGTAACTGCTGCGCTAACACTCTACAAAGAGGAGTTAGTTCAAATTGCAACAAATTATACTGCTGCTTATACTGATAGTTATGTTAATGGAAACATTAACATCAATGCATCTGATGCCAACAGACTTCCCGTAAGAGTAAGACAAAACACTCCTGCTTACTTTAGTGTAACAATAGCAGGAAATTTGACTGAAGTCACTGCAGGACAGTCATATACAGTAACTGTCAGTGCGTTTGACCATTATAACAATCCAGCAACTTTTTATACTGGAAACAAAGAGTTGGTATTTACTGGTGCTGGTGTTTCACCAGCTCCTTCAACCAGCCCAACTATTGGCGGAGAAGTGATTGGAAATAGTATTACGCTTAATTTCAATTCAAATGGACAAGCAACTGCTAGCATGATTCTATATAAAGCAGAGCAAGATATCAGTATATCCGTTGCTGAGACCGAATTGGATGGTGTTCAAACCCGTATAGGTTATAAACTTGATTTGGATGTAAATCATGGCGCTGCTGCTTACTTTGCAGTAACCGGTACTCCGGGTGCTATGACAGCAGGCACAACACAAGTAGTAACTGTTACAACATATGACACATGGAACAACCTGGCAACAGCATATGCTGGTGACAAAGCAATTGTTTTCAGTGGTGCTATTCCTTCACCGGATAATGCACCTGCCAATGGTTCGGCTCCCACTGTAACCAATAAATCTGCAAGTGCCATTTCCTTTGGAACCACCACCATGATGACCTTTGCTTCGGGTGCTGCAAGCGGCATCATGGCGCTCTACAAGGAAGAAGATATCCATATTTCGGCAACACAGGGCAGCATCACAACCCCTGTGATCACGGGTTATGATTATCGCCTGGCTGTGAATGTGGGTCATGCCGCTGCAAATTATTTTGCAGTGACAGGCACAAACTCAACCATGACCGCCGGCACAAGCCAAACCATTACAGCCACGCTGTATGACGTTTACAATAACATTGCCACAACCTACGATGGTGCGCACGACCTTACTTTTACAGGTGCCAATGTTTCCGAACTGAACAATACCCCCACATTGGCCACTGTTGATTTTGGATCAACTACCAGTCTTGTGTTTGCCGATGGTATTGCCTCCGGAACCATGTTCCTTTATAAGGCCGAAAATGCTGCTATAAAAGTAAGCAATGGATCACAAAGCACTTCCAACAGCTTTGATTGGGAAGTAACTGTAAATCCTAATGTGGCACACAACCTTGCCATTACCACCCAACCGGCGCACAGCACCACCGAAGCCATTGCAGGCATTGCCTTTAGCACGCAGCCTGTTGTGAGAATCAGGGATATTTATGGAAACCTGGTGGTTTCTGACAATACAACGGTGATCACAGCTGCCACCGGCAGCACCGGAACGGACAGTTTGTTTGGATCATCCACAGCAACATCCTCGGCTGGTGTAGCAAGTTTTGCAGGCTTGAATTACCAGAAGGCAGAGGATATGAACATTCTCTTCTCCTCAGGTAGCCTGCAAACTGTAACTTCAAGCAGCTTGAGTGTTGTACACAATGTACCAACGTATATGACTATCAGTGGTGCTTCGACTCAAACTGCCGGAGTGTCGCAAACAATTACAGTTAGAGCCTTTGATGAATACAATAACCTTGCTTTGCGTTTCGATGGTTCAAAGGCACTGACTTTTAGCGGGGCAAATGTTTCGCCATCACCTTCAACAAACCCGACGGTTTCAGCTACCGCTTTTGGTAGTGCAACCTCACTCAATTTCACGGATGGTGTTGCCACCGGAAGTATGAATCTTTACAAGGAAGAAACAACTTATGTAATTGCTAATCACACTGATGCAGCTTATGCAGATAGTTATACAGGTGCTGCCAATCTTTTGATAGCCGCAGCCAATCCCAACGGACTGGAAGTTGTTGTCAGTCAGGCTGCTCCTGCATATTTTGCTATCAGTGGCAATGGAACACAAATTGCCGGAACAAGCCAGACAATTACAGTGAGGGCATATGATGCCTTTAACAACCTGACGACAGATTATACTGGCAGTAAAATGCTTCGTTTCAGCGGGGCCAATGAGTCGCTGACACCTTCTACCAACCCAACCGTAAGTGCCATAGCTTTTGGAAATAATACCGCATTGACCTTTACCGATGGTGTTGCAACGATGGATATGACCTTATACAAGGACGAAGTAGCAGTAATAATTGCCACGGAAATCAGTGGTGGCACTGCCGGTCAAACTAATGGCACTGTAGGCATTACAACACCTGATAATGTTAGTGGGCATGTATACAGATTAACTGTTGATGTGAATCCGAATGATGCTTATTACTTTGCAGTTACAGGTAATAGTACCCAAACAGCAGGTGATGCCCAAACAATCACGGTTACTGCTTATGACCAATGGAACAATGTTGCTTTAGGCTATTCAGATTCAAAGAGCCTGACATTTAGCGGAGCATCAAGTTCACCAGGATCACCAAAAGCTGCTGTATCACCAACGGTGGCAGCCACAGCCTTTGGGTCAACCACAAGCCTAAGCTTCACAAGTGGTGTAGCTACCGGTTCGATGATCCTAACCCTGGTTGAAACTGCTTACATTAAAGTGCAACAAGGTTCAATAGCAACTTCTGATGATTACGACCTGCATGTGGTTGTGAATCACGCTGCTAACAATTACTTTGCAGTTACAGGAAACAGCACACAGACCGCCGGTGTGGCCCAGACCATTAACGTGACTATGTACGATGCATATAATAACATCGCTACTGCCTATGATGGTACAAAATCGCTACTTTTCAGCGGTGCTGTTGCTTCATTGTATGGCGATACACCAACTGTGAACAGTACCAACTTTGGTTCAGCAACCAATGTTGTGTTTAGCGCTGGGGTGGCTAATACAGCGCCATCAGCCTCGATGATTCTGACCAATGCTGTCAGCACTACCGTTACCGTTTCGGGTGATGGAATCAACACTGCAGCAGGTTTAGGTCTTACTGTTAATGTTGGTCATAACTTAGCAACAAATTTACGTATTGATCAGCAACCTTCATCTTATGTAAGAGCGGGAGATGCATTGGCACAGCAGCCGGTTATCAGCATTCGTGATGCGTATGGCAACCTTGTGGACGATGATGCAACCGAAATCACGGCATCAGCTAATGGCAACAGCCAGCTCATGGGCTCAAGAACCCTGACAGCTTTTGACGGTGTGGTGAACTTTAGCGGATTAAACTACACCCTGATGGAAACCATTACCATTGGGTTCACCTCGAGCCCGGCCCTCACAGCCCGTACATCAAATGCTGTTGTGGTGGATCACAATGCAACATACAAGTTTGAATTCACAACTGTGCCTGCTTATATCATTGCTGGCGGACAGCGTGGAGCTTACGTCGTGAATCGCTATGATGCTTATGACAACCTCGTTAATAACGTCGTGAATTCCGATGGAACCGATAATAACATTGCTGAAACGGTTTATCTGTACACAGATGGCTCGGTAACAAGTCCTTTTGTGAGCAATTTCTACAATGCTCTTGCAGCAGGTAGCATAATCACCAATATCAATATC
>Ga0351853_1123_pt1 | contig 21006 bp, 11 predicted proteins | sample BONcelHFGM3001C8_FD_206799 | JGI IMG/M metagenome (GOLD analysis project Ga0351853, IMG submission 206799) | Enriched cells from coal bed in the Powder River Basin, Montana, United States - BONCAT cells FGM rep2 HSBNCT.FGM.300.1.C8 ... | reverse complement strand
CACTGTGGATTGGAGCACTGTTGGGTCAGGAACAGTTTCTGTTTTAGAGACAGTTACATCTACCGGATGTTCAAAAACATCCTCTGTAACTATTACAAAAGCACCTGCATCTGTTGGAGGTACATTGTCTGGGACAAAAACAGTATGTGAGGGTTCAACAAGCGGAATATTGACATTGAATGGCTATGTTGGTTCAATTCTTAAGTGGCAATACTCCGACGATCTTACTAATTGGATTGATACAGCTTATGTTGCCACATCCTTTCTTTCAATGCCATTGACAGAAACCACCTATTTTCGAGCAATTGTTCAAAGCGGAGCATGTGCCATAGTTGCTTCTACTACTGCTACAATAACCGTAAACCCCACTCCAACCGTAATGGTTAATCAGCCTTCAAGTGTATGCCAACCGGCAACCGTTAACTTAACAGCAGCTGCAATTACACTTGGCAGCACAAGTGGTCTGATTTTTTCATATTGGACCAATGCTTTGGCAACAATCCCTTATTCAACACCATCTGCAGCTACTTCTGGAACATATTATATCAGAGGGGAGGCTGCATCAGGGTGCTCAGATATTCAACCTGTTACTGTTGTTATCAGCCCAAAACCAAATCTTTCTATTGTTCCTAATAGTTCATCCGTATGCTTTGATTCACCATTAAGCCTAAAGCTAAATGGGCAGGAAGGCTCAGTTTGGAGTTGGATTATACCTGATACTACAAACGTTAATCCAGTAGTTCTTTTCCCATCCGTAGGCACTCATGTTTTTTCTGCAACAGCCACTAATTTGGCTGGTTGTATTGATACTACTGAACTTTCAGTAACTGTTTTACCATTACCAGTTGTAAGTATAACTTCAACAGGTGGTCTGAATGCTTGCTCAGGACTTCCTAAAACTTTTACAGCGACTTTTAATACCAATTTTAGCTATAACTGGTATATTAATGATGTACTTGAGCCGGCTAGTACAACAAATGTTTTTTCTGATACTATAATCGGAATCCTTCCGGTTGAAGTAAAAGTGAGAGCAACCAATACTGTAACCGGGTGTTATATTTTCGACTCCGTGATGGTAATCCCAATTCAATCGCCTGTATTGAATATGGTTGCTACCAAATTACAACTTTGCAGAGGCGATCAAACTTTTATAACATTATCTTCATCAAGTACACCACCGGTTTATTTTGCGTGGGGCGATGGATTACAAGGTAATGTACTCACCAGAGGGTTTATTCCAACCCAAGACACTGCAATTTGGGCTGAGGCAATCAATTCAACAGGTTGCATAACTCAGAAAACAGTAAATATTCTCGTTAGAGATACACTTGCTTTTTCCATTAATGCATCTAATGGAAATGCAGTGGTTTGTTCAGGTAATGAAGTTACATTTTCAGGTCCTTCAGCTGTTAATTATACCTATCAGTGGTATGTAAATGCTGTGCCAATTGCAGGGGCAACCAATCAAACATTTATTAGAAACTTTACACAGAATTCAACAGTAAGACTAATTGTTACAGATACGCTAGTAGGCTGTTCTGGTTCAGCTTTTGTATCATTGGTTACGAAAAATGCACCAGTGGTCGATCTTGGCATTGACCTACAAGTATGTGAGGGGTACACTATTACCCTAACAGGACCAACTGGTGTTGATTACACATATAAGTGGTTCAGAAATGGAGAAGTCAATGCTTTAAGTGAAGTTAAAGTGCTCGATTTTAAAGTTCCAGCTGGTACAAATACTTTACGACTTGAGGTAACCTCCCCTGAGGGTTGTACAACAAGCGATCAGATCATTATCACTTCTAAGGCAATTCCATCTATTAACCTTAGCGCAAATAATAGTACAATTTGTTTGGGTAATAGTGTCATTTTAAGTTTATCAACTTCAGGTGCCACAGGAACCGTATGGTGGGATTATATAACTGGTATCAACCCTCGGACAATTGTACCGGCGTTTGGTGATTCTACGTATGTTTTTTGGGCTCAAGCAGCAAATGCATTGGGCTGTACTGCGCGTGATAGCGTGGAGGTTCATGTAAATCCCTTGCCAGTTGTTCAGTTAGCCGTTAATAGCACAAGTAATTCCATTTGTATAAATTCTACTGCTACAATAACAGGCCCCGAGGCAGTAGGACATTCTTATCAATGGTATATCGATAATGTTCCGGTAGGGTCTAATTCTCATCAACTTAGTTTCGTCATGACAAAAGATGTTGCCGTTAAGTTAAAGGTTACAAATGCCAATGGTTGTATTGCTGAATCATCTCCTCTTGCTCTTCAGGTGATTGATTTGCCTGGGATTGAACTATTACAAAGTAAATCTTCAATTTGTCTTGGCGAATCAGTGGTGCTATCAATTAATCAGCAGCAAATAAGTAGTTATATATGGCAAGATGGCCTTGGAGGAAATGTACCTATTAGAACTTTTATTCCAGAGAATCTTGGTGTTTTTGCTTTCAGTGCAACTGGTATTCACTCTACAACCGCATGTTTATCCGTTGATACAGCTTTTGTAACAGTAAATGCTTTGCCGGTTGCAAATATTAACACCCCTGCTTTAACAACTGTTTGTCAGGGTCAAAGCGTTACTCTGTCAACAACAACAGCCGGAAATACTTATGTGTGGCAAATTGAAGGCGATTCTGTTGGGGCTGGTTCCAGCTATGTTTTTAGTGGAGATGTTTCGAGTGAAATAACACTCGTTGTAACTAATGCTAATGGATGTGTTGCAACTGATGTTCAATTGATAACTGTTGAAGAGTCGCCTGTTGTTAATTTGGGGGGTAATAAGTTTGAGTGCCAGAATTCAATTATTGAACTTACAGGTCCTCAAAACGAGAACTACACCTATAAATGGTATGTCAATAATCAATTGATTGCCAACAATACCTTTGAATATTCATTTATTGTAACACAAACTGTTACCGTACGTCTTGAAGTCAAGGTTGGAAATTGCACGACTACTGATCAAATTGTGATAACACCACTGGCAATTCCTACTATAAATGTAACTGCGAATAATGCAGCAGTTTGTTTTGGAGAATCAGTAGTTCTTAATCTCAGCACTCAAAACGCCAGCTCATACGTTTGGTGGGATGGTTTCACAGGATTAACAACCAGAACTATAGTTCCGGTTGAAAATGATACCACACTGGCTTATTGGGCAGAAGCTATCAATGGCCTTGGTTGTAAATCACGTGATACGGTTTTGGTAAGAGTAAATCCTTTACCTTTAGTTCCATTGACTGTTGCAGGAGGTTCAAATATAATTTGCTTCAATGCAGTAGCAACTGTTCAGGGTCCTCAAGTTGCTGGACATCAATACGAATGGTTTATTGATGATGTGGCCACAGGGACCAATACATATCAACTTAGCTTCATTGTCACTAAAGATGTAACTGTTAAACTTCATGTTACCAATGCTAATGGATGTAAAAACACAAATCAAATAGCTGTTCAATCGCGAAATTTACCCGGAATTCAACTAAGTCCTGATAGTCTGGAAGTTTGTTTAGGTAATACATACACCCTTTCAATCAACAACCAAAATGTGAATTCTTACTCTTGGTTCGATGGGTTGGCAGGTAATTTATTACAACGAACTTTTGAAGCAAATACCACAGGATCATTCAGTTATTGGGTTGAAGGAATGAACGGCTTTGGCTGCATTTCACGTGACACTGCTTTTATTACTGTTAATGCACTTCCTGATATCTTTATCCTTGCTCCTGGTGGAACAACTGTTTGCCAGGGTGAAGAAATAACACTTGTAGGTTCGGGTCAGGAAGATGATTTATACGAGTGGTATGTAAATGGTTTAATTGTCAATAATACCTCAACTTACACCTTTGTTGCTGATCAAACTTCGGACGTTAGCCTTATTGTTACAAATGTTGCCGGTTGCCAACAAACCGACGTTATTACAATAAATGTTTTAGATGCACCTGAGGTGGATCTTGGAGCTGATTTACAAGTTTGTGAGGGTTATCCGCTAACATTTACCGGACCTTTGGATGCAAATCATAGCTATGCATGGTTTGTTAATAATGTCCTTGTGAGTACCGATTCGGCTTATACCTTTATATTAAATGGGAACATCAATCTTCGTCTCGATGTCATTTCTCCTGATGGATGCTCTGCATCTGATGCTATTGCCATTACAACCTTGCCTTCACCAACTATAAATGTATCTCCTGATAATACAGAGTTTTGTTTGGGTGAAACGGCTACATTGAGTCTTACCACCAATGGAAGTTCGTATATTTGGTGGGATGGCTTAGGAACAAATGTTCCAACCCGAAGCTTTACCCCATCAGAAGGTGATTCAACCTATGCCTATTGGGCTCAGGCTGTAAATTCAATTGGTTGTACAAGCAGAGATACTGCTTATGTAAAAGTCAATAATCATCCAGAGATTGATATTGCAATACAAGGTTTAGCAAATACATTCTGCTTTGGTAGTCAAGCTACTATAGTTGGTCCTTCAGTGGAAGGGTACTCGTATCAATGGTATGTAAATGGAATGGAGGCAGGAGAAAACAGCGACAGGCTTATTTTCACTGTTACCTCTGAATCACTTGTTAAACTCGAAGTTACTGATGCAAACGGATGTTTTGGAGCTGACTCACTTACTGTATTTATGCACACAGCACCTGGAATTTTACTATCACCTGATAGTCTGGATATTTGTATTGGTGAATCTTTTACACTCACCATTAACCCGGTTAATGTGTTGGCTTTTGCATGGTGGGACGGGTTAGCAGGAAATCAAACCAGCCGTACGATCGTACCAACAATACCCGACATGACCTATGTGTATTGGGCGCAGGGTATCAATTCAATTGGGTGTATTTCTTATGACACGGCTTATATTACAGTCCACAGTTTACCTGCTGCTGTTTTATTAACGCCATTAGGAACATCTATCTGTCAGGGTGAGACCATGATTCTCCAAACACCGGTTGAAGAAGGTTATACTTATGAATGGATTGTAAATGGCGAAACGCTTTCAACCGAAGCTCAGTTGGAGTTTGTGGCCGAAACTTCAGTTAGTGTTACATTAATCGTAACTAATGAATTCAATTGTTCAACATCAGAAACAGTTGAAATAGAAGTGTTTACTACACCGGTTATTGCTTTCGGGGATGATATCTTTGCTTGTCTTAACTCAACAGTAGTTGTTTCAGGACCAGTTGGAACAGGATTCACATACCAATGGCTTCTCAATGGTATGAATACAGGCGTAACATCGCCGGTCTTTGAATATGAAGTGGTTGATACGGTATCCATTGTTCTTAATATGAATACGGCAAATGGATGTGTGGCCAGTGATACAATTGTTGTAACCCCACTTATAACTCCTAAAGTTACTATTGATGCTTCAACGGAGGAAATTTGTTTGGGGGAATCCGTTATACTAACAGCAACTGCTGTTGACGCTGTTGCTTTTAAATGGTGGGATGGTTTCACAAATCCTGTACGTAACATAACTCCTCAAACAAGTGGCATACATCACTATTGGGCTGAAGTGACAAGTTCCGCAAACTGTATGTCACGCGACAGTATATCCATATTAGTACATCCAAATCCTGAGATTCTCTTAGCAATTTTTGAAGGAGCCAATGAAGTTTGTGAAGGTGGCAGCATTGTCTTTGCTGTCAGCGATAATGCCGGAATTGAAATTGATTATGTCGTTTGGGATAAAGAGGTGACAGTACCCATGGGAAATGAACCAATTTTATTTTTCGAAAAATCATTTAACGAAAGCGGATGGTTCTTTGCCGAAATGATAAGCGTCAATGGCTGTTCAGTGAGTGATAGTATATTTATTACTGTAGAACCTTTACCTGAAATGACGATCAGCAATGACATTACGGTTTGTAGCGGTGAAACAGTTGTGCTTGAGTCAACAGGGGGTATTTTATGTATATGGAGTGATGATACCGGCATCGTTGGAGCTGGTTATACGTTCGAAATCCAGGCAACTGAAACAAAAACCTATGTCGCCACAGTTATAGGTGAAGGAAATTTGGGGTGTACGCAGTCTGACAGCGTTACAGTAACGGTTAATCCATTGCCCACAGTGACGGTTCAAGCCTCCCAGCAAAATGTTTGTGGAGGCACCCCAATTGTGCTGGTCGCTTCAGGAGCAAATAGTTATGTGTGGTCAACAGGACAGACAGGTGCTGTGATTACTGTGTACCCTTTTCAAACTACAACATATTCAGTAACTGGTATAAATCAAAGTGGCTGCTCTAAAATTGCACTTGTAACTGTTACTATTATCCCAACACCTATCGTAACTTTGTCTGGTTTAGATGAATTGTATTGTACCAATGCCGAACCGGTTACACTAACAGGTACTCCTGCAGGTGGAATTTATAGTGGAGGCAATGGTGTTATTGGAGGTAAATTCTATCCTTCAATCGCAGGACAAGGCGTACATCAGGTTGTTTACAGTTATGTAAATTCATTTGGATGTACAGGTTCCGACACACTTCAAACGACAGTAGTTGGGATTTCGGAGGTTTTAAACCTGGGTGAGAATGCTATTATTTGTCCGCACGAAGAAGTTGTGTTTGATGCTGGCCCTGGTTACCAGAAATATTTCTGGTCGACAGGTGATACCACCAGAACAACAACTATTAGCGGTAACACCTATTTTGCAGGAACAACACGCACCATCACCGTGATAGCTACAGTTCAGGAATGTTCTGTAATGGGTAGTGTTGAGCTTACAATTCGTAATGATTGCTATATTGGTATTGATGAGATTGAAACAAAAGAAGATATGGTTTTGATCCCTAATCCTAGCCGAGGTGAATTCATTATTCAACACAAAGGTGGAGAAGGCGAATTGCAGGTAAGTATCTTTGATGGTCGTTCAGGAAATGTTTATGCCGGAACGTTTGAAACTTGTACAGAAGATGGCCGTCAGTGTAAAGTTGATCTTTCTCACTTACCCAAAGGAGTTTATATGGTAAGTATTATTAGTGGTGACCGCCGATTTGTTAGGAAAATGGTCATTATGTAAAAGACTTTTTCGTTGCCTATTTTTGCTACTTTTGCAGCAAAAATAGGCAATGGCAAAAGTTTTAGGAATAGGGAATGCACTTGTTGACATTCTAACATTGGTGGAAGATGAAAGCTTATTGGAAACACTTAAGCTTCCTAAAGGCAGCATGCAGTTGGTAGATGGATCTACAGCTATTCACGTTTCATCTACAACCCAAAATCTCAATAAATCAAAGGCTTCCGGTGGATCTGCTGCGAATACCATTCATGGGTTAGCAAGACTTGGGGTTGAGACTGCATTTATTGGTCATGTGGGAATTGATGAAACCGGCGATTTTTTCCGTCAGGATATGGAGAAAGCTACAATAAAACCTGTGCTTTTTACAAGCAGTACACCCACCGGTATCGCTAATGGGATCATCACAAAAGATGGTGAACGAACCTTTGCAACTTATTTGGGAGCAGCGATCGAATTGTCAGCCGAACACTTGGATGATTCACTTTTTCATGGGTATGATTACTTCTATATCGAAGGTTATCTGGTTCAAAATGAGAAGCTTTTGATAAGATCTCTTGATTTGGCAAAAAAAAGTGGAGCAAAGATTGTTCTTGATTTAGCAAGTTATAATATTGTTGAAGCCAATCGTGAACTCCTCGAAACGATTCTAACAAACTATGTTGATATCGTTTTTGCCAATGAAGAAGAAGCAAAGGCATTTACTAAAAGTGAACCGGAGGAAGCTGTTAAGCTTCTGGCGGAAAGATGTGAACTTGCCGTTGTAAAAATTGGCGCAAAAGGTTCCTTGATTCGTAAGGGCAATTATGAAGTAAAAGTTGACGCCATCTCAGCAACAGTATTTGATACCACAGGAGCCGGTGATTTGTTTGCAGCAGGGTTTTTGTATGGACTCATTGAGGGATATGACCTCGAAAAAGCTGGAATGATAGGCTCGGTACTTGCGGGAAATGTGGTTGAAGTTATTGGCCCTAAAATGGATGTTGATCGATGGAACAACATTCAGCAAAAGATTGCAACACTATAGATTTACCGCAAACAAGCATTTAACTGTTTAGAAGTTTTTAATTTCTTAACATTCAGATAACGTTGTTTTCTTCCAGAGTTTAACTCCATCTTTCAGCTACAAACTATTGCTGATCATTGGTCAGGTTGGATGTGGTAAACACAACTTCAGTGCCTTATCGTTAGCAATAGAGGCTGTCAGGCATTTTTAAAACCTTTGCCAGACGTGCAATTAGCGGCTTATTCAGCATCAATTTAAATAAGAAGGCATGTTTTTTTATTCAGCCGAAAAGATTAAATTTGCTCCCTTTATTAATGAGCTTAAGTGTTAATTAAACAGAGATTTATATGAAGATTTTCCAAACAGATGAGATCAGAAATGTAGCCCTGATTGGTGCAGCCAAATCGGGGAAAACGACCTTGGCCGAAAATATGCTTTTTGAGGGCAAGGTCATTAATCGAAAAGGATCGGTAGATGATAAAAATACAGTTTCTGATTACCGCCCGATTGAAATGGAACGCCAAATTTCAGTCAACGCTTCCTTGTTACATACCCTTCACGAAGGAAAAAAAATCAATATTCTTGATGCTCCGGGTTTCAGCGACTATACCGGCGATATTCTTTCATCAGTTAGTGTAGCTGATACCGCTATATTTACTGTCAACGGACAAAATGGGGTTGAAGCCACTACTGAAAATGCATGGCGTCAAGCTGAGAAAACTGCAAAACCTGTAGTGTTTTTCATCAATCAACTCGATCATCACAATGCCAATTTTGATGAAGCTGTTAAACAGCTTAAAGATTATTTTGGCGACAAAGTAACGCTTACACAATACCCTGTTAAAACCGGTGAAGGTTTTGATAGTATTATCGACTTGATGCTTATGAAAATGCTCAAGTTTAAACAAGGTGGCGGAGCTCCTGAAGTTCTTGATATCCCAGCCGGTGAAATTGAAAAGGCTGAAAAACTTCATCGCAGCCTGATAGAAAATGCTGCTGAAGGTGACGAAGCCTTGATGGAAAAATATTTTGAAACCGACAACCTCGACCTGAACGAAGTCCGCCACGGTATTCAGATGGGGATGATTTCAAGAAGTATTTTCCCAGTTTTCTGCGGTGCCTCAAAACATGGCATTGGAGTACATCGTTTAATGGATTTTATTGTTTTCACTTGCCCTGCTCCATTTTGTATGCCGGCTCGTAAAACAACAAGTGGGAAGGAATTTCATTGCAAAAGTTCAGAACCAGCAGCTTTATTCATTTTTAAACTGGCCAATGAACAACATTTGGGTGAAGTTTCTATGATAAAAGCTTATGGTGGTGAAATTTTTGAAGGCCAGGATTTAATCAATCCACGTACTGGAAACAAAGAAAGGATTTCACAACTTTTGATTGTAAACGGTAAAACCCGTGAAAAAATTGAACGTATTGTTGCTGGTGATATCGCTGTAACCATCAAATTGAAAGATGCACGCGCCAATGATACCCTCATTGATGCTAAGTTTGCTGATGCAGGATTTGAACCTATCGTTTATCCTGATCCAATCTTTACTACAGCAGTAAAAGCCGCTAGTTCAACCGATGATGAAAAGCTTGGAAGCATTCTTCAGGATATGCATCGCAGTGATCCAACTTTCAACGCAGGCCTTTCACGTGAGTTGCGCCAGCTCATCATTCAATGTCAGGGTGAGTATCACATGAATACTGTCAAATGGTATCTTGATCATGTGTATAAACTTGATGCGGAATTCTATTCCCCAAAAATTGCTTATCGTGAAACCATCACCAAAGCTGCCAGAGCCGATTATCGCCACAAGAAACAGTCTGGTGGATCAGGCCAGTTTGGTGAGGTACACATGATGATTCAGCCATATTTTGAAGGATATAAAGACCCAACTGATTTTCCTGTTCGTGGAAAAGAAGAACATATTTTGAGCTGGGGAGGCAAATTGATTTTCAACAACTGTATCGTTGGAGGTTCAATTGATGCACGTTTTATGCCAGCTATCCTCAAAGGGATTATGGAACGTTTGGAAGAAGGCCCGCTAACTGGTTCATATGCACGCGACATCGTTGTTTATGTTTATGATGGTAAAATGCACCCTGTTGATTCAAATGAAATTTCATTTAAACTAGCCGGTCGTCATGCCTTTATTGCTGCTTTCAAAAATGCAGGACCTAAAATTATGGAGCCAATTTACGATATGGCTGTTCGTATGCCTGAAGAAATGATGGGTTCAGTTATGACCGACTTACAGGGTCGTCGTGCTGTAATCATGGGAATGGATTCGGATAACAAATATCAGATTATCAGAGCTAAGGTGCCTTTGGCTGAAATGGATCGTTACAGCACATCGCTAAGCGCTATCACAAGTGGGCGTGGAACCTTTACAATGAAATATGCTGAGTATGCTCAGGTGCCAAGTGATGTACAGGCCAAGCTGCTAAAAGAATACGAAGAAAAACTCAAAGAGGACGAATAGTCACTAATTTGTCTATACAAAAAAAGCGAGGCTTCATAAGTCTCGCTTTTTTTATGTTTAATGGTTTTCAAAGCCATTTATATTCTCCTGAAAGGTTTAATGCCATTAGTGTTTAGATGAAGCCTAAAGCGATCAATCATTTTATTGAACAAGTCGATGTCAATAGGTTTTAAGAGGTAATCGAATGTGCCATAATTTTTTGCACGCTCTGTGTATTTTGAATAAGCGGTGATAAAAACAACCTCAAACTTACGGATAGGAAATCGTTCCAACAGATCGAAACCTGATCCGCGAGGCATATCAATATCCAATAATACCAAATCGGGTTCAGTAGATTTGATAAGATCCCATGCCTTATCAATTAAATTTGCTGTAGCAACAACTTCGACACCTTTACAAAACTCCTTGATTATTAACTCAATGGAAGCCACTGCATCGGGCTCATCATCCACAATTGCAACTCTGATAGGTTTATTCATTTTCTGTATAATTTATTGCAAAACCAGGAAAAACGATGATTGCCTTTGTCCCTGAAGGCAAAAGGCTTTCATCAACTAAATCTTCGTAGTATAGTCGTATTGATGTATTTGAACTTTGATTGATCAAAGATATTCTTTTTTGAATAATACTGATCCCCAAAGATTTTCTTTCGAGTGTACCTATGAATCTTCCGGCTGCCGCACGTCCAATGCCATTGTCTTCCACAACACACAGTAAATCATTGGTTTTTCTATCGAAACGAATGTTAAGTTTGCCATGATCAGGGCTGTTCATCAGTCCGTGTTTTATGGCATTTTCGATTAAGGGCTGGATAAAAAATACTGGAATCATTGTTTTTGTTTGATCAATTGTAGGGTCGCATTCAAAACTGAAAGAGAAACGATCCTTAAAACGAGCCGCCTCAACTTCGATATATAAAGTTAGTGATTCAATTTCATTCAAAATACTTATACGCTCCTGCTGTGAGTTATTAAGCATCATGCGCATAAGGTTGGAAAATTTTGAAAGGAAACGACTTGATGCTAATTTATCATTTTCAAGGATATACTTTTGAACTGTGTTTAAAGCGTTAAAAAGGAAATGTGGGTTCATCTGATTTGCTAATGCGTCCTGATGAAATCTATTGATATCAGCTATCAACTTCCTTTTCTTGTTCTGCTGTTGAATGTAAAGTCGTAAAAATAGAAAAGTTATTGCCAGAGTCCCTGTTATAATCACCACATAGAACCACCATTTTTGCCAGTATGGTTTCAGAATTGTAAAGCTGAAAGCCGCTGGTTCTGCACTCCATATCCCATTTGTATTTAATACTTCCACTTCAAACCTGTACGAACCAGCTGGTAGATAAGGGTATTGAGCACTTGTCAATTGGTTGACAACCCATTCGCTTTCCAAACCAAGTAATCGATGTCGATAGGTTTGCTTTCCGGTTTTAAGGAAAGAAATACCAAAATATTCAAAACTAAGACTATTGTTATCAAAAGGAATATCAATAGCAGTTGCCACATCTACAGTTGAATTCTTTACTTTGACAGTTCTGATAAGTATGGGCATTTCAAAATCAGATGTTTTGTGAACAATGTCTCTTATAAGGCTTATTCCACTTTTTGATAACACAATCAATTCGCTTTCTGTTGGGATCAATTGAAGTATTTCTTTACTCGTCATTTCCATCGCGCCCAATTGGCGAAGTATAGTGATCGTGTTGTTATTGAGTCTTTTTTCAAGCACCGAAAGTCCATTATTTGAACCAATGATCAAGTGATTTTCGTAAAAACTAATTACTTTAATCGAATTAGAAATAAGGCCATCGTCCATGGTAAACTGGCGCAAAGTGTCGGGTGTTAAAAGCAATAGACCATTACCTCGAGTTCCGATCCAAAGAGTATCACCTATAGCTTTCAGGGCTGTTATGCGCTCTTTTAGTAAGGGATACTGCTTACCATAGTTAATAAATTCGCCATTTTTGAGTTGAAAAAGACCCCTTGTTGCACCAAGCCAAATATTACTTTTTGCATCCACCTCAATACTTTCGATACGTTCATAAAATGTTCCTTTTAAAGAACTGTGAAAAGTTGTTATCCCATTTATATTAATATTACTAACACCAACAAATTGACCCACCCATAACGTGCTATCAGCAGGATTTAACGCTAACGACTTAACGGCAGGAGAATCAATATTACTCTTCCAATTATTTATGAAACGATAAAGATGAACCTTTCCGTTTTCAATGTAAACCAGTTTCCGGTCAGTAGCTACCCATATCCGCTTACGATAGGGGTCAGCAAGAATTTTCACAATAAATTCGCGTGAATCCATCGATAAATCATAATAGATAATCCCATCCGGACTATACATTCCTACTTTTCCTGAGAAAAATGTCATCCATAATCGGCCCTCCCAATCAAGGCTTAAATCGGACACCTGATCATCAGGCATTTTGTCAGATTTGGTAAGTATGGTGTGCTGCAGGTCGGGGATATAAAAAATTCCTTTATTGATGGAGGTTAGCCATATGCCGCCTTCATGGTCCTGTAGAAAATCAGATATAGACTCTCCCGGGAAATAATGATTTTTAATTTTTAAATCACAATCAAGCACATAAACACCTCCTGACAAAGTTAGTACCCAAATATTATTCTGTTTATCTGCATCAATTCCAACAATATACCTTGGACATTCGAACAGATTAGTTACTACTCCATGTTTTATTTTTGCTATTGTTTGCTGATAAGAAAGATAGAAAGCATCATTGCATGCGACTGCTGAAAGATTTTTTGGCAACCTTTTATGTGTATTCATTACTTGAATATCAACTCGATGTACTTGCTGATTGTGACGAATTTCAACACTATCAAATGCTAATTCACCAGGCCCTGAAAAAATGGCTTTTCCGGTTTTATCAAAAGAAAGTTTAAGAGTCTTGCTTTTTATAGCTTCAGTAGTTTTGGTATTCAGTATGCCATGAGCATCAATAGAAAAACACCCCACTCGCTGCAAATAAAAATGAGCTGTTTCATTTTCATCAATATGATAGGATTGAAATACTGCAAAATTAGAAACACTTTTTTGTCTTAAAAATTTCTCAAGCACATTGTTGTGAATATAAGGATAAGCCTTTCCGTTCAATAAGTAACCTAGTTTGCCATCATAGGTATTGAACCATGTACGGCCTTTATCATCATTCCTGAAGTAAAAGACTGAATTTTCGGGTAAGCCTTCCTGAACATCGAGCGTTTTGAACTGATACCCATCAAAACGAGCTAAGCCATGGTCGGTTGAAAACCATAAATACCCATCCTTATCCTGTGTTACGCTGTACACCTCCGAAGATGGCAAACCAAACCTCCCGTCGTAAATACGGTAATAAGGTGTCTGTGCCGACAGCTTTATTAAAATAATGAATAGAAGGAGTGAAATAAATGATTTTTTCATGAGGCAGAAAAACTATGACAAAGATACATTACCAAATCCATTATAACAATAAAACATAGGTAGGGTTGATTAGGAGTATTTTTTATTGATTTAAGTATCAAATAGAAACAAATTACCTAACGATACGTTTATGAAAGCAGGCTTGTGGCATCTCGACAATTTGAAAGAAACTATAAAAAAGAAAGAATTTAAAAAGTTGCTCAAAAAGGTTAATATTTATGATTGATATTCAAGCATATAATACTATATTTTTTATCTTATTTTTAGAACAGAATTAAAGGAAACAATAGCAGATGAAACAATTTTGGAACGAACGATTTACATCAGAGAGTTATATGTACGGAGAGCAGCCGAATGTTTTTTATAGGGACCAACTTGCTTATTTACAGCCAGGTAAATTGCTTTTGCCTGGTGAAGGAGAAGGGAGAAACGCTGTTTGTGCAGCTCGTAACGGTTGGGAGGTAACTGCTGTTGATTATAGTGAAGCAGGAAAAGATAAAGCCATGCTTCTTGCTCAAAAATATCAAACCCGACTTGAGAAATATCTTATTGAAGACCTCAATCATTTCACCCCAACAGACGCCTCGTTTAATGCTGTAGCATTGATTTTTTTGCATATGATTCCAGGCGAGCGTGTTAGCTTACACAAAAAACTTATCGACTCATTGCTGCCGGGTGGAGTCATCATTCTTGAGGCTTTCTCAAAAAATCAATTAAACTATCACTCTGGAGGTCCAAGAAATAAAGACATGCTATATGATATTGAATCTCTTAAGGAGGATTTTAAATTATTAAAAATTGAATTTATACAGGAAGAAATAGTTTTCCTTGAGGAGGGACTCCATCATCATGGTGAGGCTTCGGTATTAAGAATGGTTGCAAGAAAGCTATAAAAGAAAAGCTCTCTGAATGGCTGATTCACAAGGAATAATCGTCACGCATTTGCTTCATAACAAACAAAAGTCTGTTATTAAGATTTCGAACTATTACGAAAACTGAAGTACAACTTTCATTGTTTTTATAAGATTGCTCAATTTGTTTGATAGGAATGGCTAAATCGTCAATCCCAAAAATATCAAGTGAGGGCTTTAGTTTGTGAGCAGCTTTAGAAACAGATTCAAGATCGTTTGCCACACATGCTTCCATCATTTGACCAGAAAGTTCATTAGCTGATTTCAAGAAAATCCCGACCATTTCTTTGATGGTTTCTTCGTTATCGCCGATATAATCTATCAGTTTACGCAAGTTGTACGAACTATTAGTCTTTAAATCAATCATTTATAATTTATTTTCTTTTATCATCCGATAAATAGTTGATTTCCCAATGTCTAATTTTTTTGCAACAAGCACCACATTATTATCGAACTTATCAAGGTAGTAGCGAATAATTTTGGCGGTATATTCTTCCAACGTATTTTCTTCGAGAAGGAAATTTGAAGATGCATTAGTGGAGTTAAAAGAAATCTGATGCTCATCAATCTGATCGGAGTCGGTCAAAACAGCCGCGAGTTCCATTACTGCTTTTAATTCACGCACATTGCCCGGAAAGGAGTATTGCATAAGTTTCTGTTGAGCACTTTCGGAGATGCTAAGCTTAGCCATTTTGTTTTCCTGACAGAAATCGTCGACGAAAAATTTAGCCAGTATCAAAATATCATTGCTACGATACCGCAATGGAGGTAGCTCGATTGGTAATCCTAAAAGCCTGTAGTAGAGGTCTTCGCGGAAGTTGCCTTTTTGAACTTCTTCTGCCAGATTGCGATTTGTTGCCACAATTAATCGAACATCAATTTTAATTAAGTCGTTGCCCCCAACACGACTTAATTCACGCTCTTGAATAACCCTAAGCAGCTTGGATTGCATATGAAGGTCCATTTCTCCAATTTCGTCCAAAAAGATTGAGCCTCCCTGAGCTTGCTCAAATTTACCTGTTTTACGTGTAATGGCACCTGTGAAACTGCCTTTCTCATGTCCAAACATTTCGCTCTCAATCAGGTCGCGTGGGATTGCAGAAACGTTAACGGCAACAAAAGGTTTTTTTGCACGTGTTGAATTGTAATGAATTGCCTTGGCTACCAGTTCTTTACCTGTTCCTGTTTCTCCTGTTATTGATACAGTGATGTTGGTTTTTATGGCCTTTTCAATCAGACTGAAGATTTGTCTGATAGCAGGACTGTTTCCTTTTATGACATTTCTAAATTCGTATTTTCTACCTATTTCTTCTTTAAGGTAGCTAATTTCACTTTTCAGTAAAAGATTTTCACGAATCTTTTTAATGATATTCCACAACCTGTCTTTTACATCATCATCCTTGACAAAATAATCATAAGCTCCTTCTCGCAAAAGCGCCACAGCGGTTGAGATATCTTCTTGTCCCGAAACGATTACTACGGGAATTTCCGGATTTTCTTTTTTTATCTGCCTCATCACCTCTAAACCCGACATATCAGGTAAGCTATAATCAAGCGAAACCAAAGAAGGTGTCTTATAGAGGTTTTTCAGACATTCGGAACCGGCCTTAAACAAATGAACTTCATTGTCCGGATTCAATGAGAGATGGTGTTTTAGCATCTCACCATACAATGGGTCATCTTCAACAACAAATATCCTAAAACTTTCCATAAGCCTAATTTGAGGTTTTGTTAGCGTAAGCGAACAATCTATTATTCCAATGAAAAACAACCATTTAGGGTTTCTCGATTTTGGAAGTTGGACAAAATTAAGCACTTGTGTACCATTTTGCAAGTTTTTTATTAACTATTTTCCAATAATGGGAAGAAAGTAGGGAATTTGTAGTGAAAAACCTCAAGTTAACAATGCATTGTTGCATCAAAGATGTTTTTATCTAATAAATGACAAGAAAATATGTTTTTTGGAATAACTTTGCCCATTAATCCTATCGCAATGCCTCATTCGCAGAATCAATTCAGCTGGACAAAATTTTTATCTCGGTTTATTGGAATTTCTTTGTTGCTTATAATGGGATTTATCTTGGTTTTTTATTTATCTGCACCTTTTTATACGTTCAAACAACCTGAACAATTTACAGGAAAACTGATATATAATCCATATTCCCATATTTCAAACAAAATCCAGAAAGATTTTAGTTTCCAAATGAATGCACATCATTTTGCTGATGTTCTATTAAATGGTAAATTCAGGATAAACTTAAAGCATAATGATTCAATAGTTTATGCTCCTCAAAGCATGGATGTTAGTAATTTCCAGTTTATTCGCCAATTTATCGATTCAAGAGGTGATTTTCTGAATATCTACCGACATGGATATGGTATAACCAACGATCAACAATTATGCATCGGGGCAAGAAAAGTTGTTTGGACTGACTACCCTTTTTTTCAGAATCTGCGTCACAAACAAGATATTATAGACCGACTTTTACGTAGTAGTCGTTTAGTTGCATTATCTGACCCTTCGATTTCTTATTCAGAAAAAGAATTAAAATATTTGAGTGGTTATCAATTAATGGAGTTTACCAATGTTCAGGAAGAATCAGTCAATAGCTGGGATTTAGCTTTAAGCAATGGTCATCGCGTTAATCTTATGCTAAGCAATATCGAGTTTAAAGGGTTAATTATCAACGAATTAATGCTTCATTCTAATCATTTATTTACTAAAACTGACTCCCCTGATGCAGTTATTCAAGCGCTTGATCAGGGATCTTTTTTTTCGCTTACTCGTCCGGCAACTTTGGAGAATAGCATTACGATTCGTTTAAAAAGTGCCTCAGTTGAACGCGATACCTTTTTTGTTTTGGTGGAACCACTTGCAGCCTCATTTCGTTTTATTGGACAAGATGGCAAACTGCTTCAAAAAACTGATTCAACCGATCTGGCCGCTTATCCGATTCAAGATTCGGACAGTTACGTAAGAACAGAAATTACTTTTTATGATGGGAGTGTTATTTTTCTTAATCCCTTGAGTCGTCAGAAAGACCCTGAACAGGAACGACAAAAGCTATACACTTTTAATGCAACTCACACAGCACTCATGAGAGGTGTGTATATAGTTTTGATAATGTTGTTATTACAAATTATCTATAGGTGGCAGGTGAAAAAAATCAGAAAATAATTCATTCATTCATGCACTCATCTCCTTATAAAAACCGACTCTATTTTCTTTTATTCACAAGTTTTTTAATCAGAGCATTTCTTGCTGCCTGGCATGAGCTCGGGAATGATGAGGTGTATTATTATACTTATGCACTTTTCCCCGATTGGAGTCACTTTGATCATCCACCTATGATTGGTTGGATGATGCAAATATTTAGTCTTAACTTACTTTTTGACAGTGAGTTGTTCATTCGTCTTTCATCGGTAATGTTAATGACTGCCAACACATGGTTTGCATTTAAGATTGGAAAAACAATCAAAGATGAGCGAACTGGCTGGTATGCAGCATTGCTTTACACAAGTTCAGTTTATGCTTTTGTGATTACAGGATTTATGATCTTGCCCGATACACCTCAGAACTTTTTCTGGATGATAAGCCTGTGGCTGATGGCGTTAACTTTAAAGATTAAATTTCCTAATAAACAACTCGATTTGCTCTTAATTGCAATTGGAATTTCCATTGGGTTGGGTATGATTTCGAAATATACCAGTGTTTTCCTGTGGTTTGGTTTTGGACTTTATGTGCTTATATATCAGCGTGAATGGCTTAAAAGACCATCACTGTATCTGGCTGTTTTTCTTTCAGTAGCTTGTTTATTTCCGGTCGTTTGGTGGAATATTCAGAATGACTTTATCAGTTTTAGCTTTCAGGGAGAAAGGATTAATATCTTCAATGCTCCTTTAAGGCTCGATTTGTTTTTTACCGAGTTAGGAGGGCAAATTGTATACAATAATCCGGTGAATTTTGCCCTTATTGTGGCAGCTTTGATCGCGCTTTTTCGGAAACCTGTAGGGTTAGAAAAGAATTTTATACGTCTTTTCGCTTTGTTGGGGGTTCCGTTGATTATTCTTTTTCTCTTCTTTGCACTTTTCCGTTCGACGCTTCCTCATTGGACAGGCCCAGCTTATAACACCTTGTTGTTTCTTGCTGCTGCACGGCTTTCTTCGCTTCGAAAAGAGTGGTTGCCCCGTAGTATAAGCTTAGGTTTATTGGTTTTGCTACTCTTTATAACTTTGGGTAGTTTACAAATAAAATTTGGGTTGTTTCCAATAAACGACCCTCAACCATACCATCGGTTAGGGCGCAATGATGTTACTTTGGATATGGTTGGCTATCGAAAATTATTGCCTGCTTTTGAAAAGGTCAGAGCAAATCATATCCAATCGGGTACTATGGATGCTAATGATCGTATTGTTGGAGAAAATTGGTTTCCATTAGCCAATCTTGATTATTATGTAGCTCGTCCGTTGGGCATGAAAGTTGTTGGTATGGGTGAGCCTGAGCGTCTTCATAAATATTTATGGATTAATGAATTAAGAGGTGGGTTTCAAAAAGGTGATAATTTTTGGTATATCACCAATAGCCGCGATTACAAACATCCTGAGGAGGTTTATAGTTTGAAATTCGATCAAATTATTGCTGCTGACACAATCGAAATAGAAAGAGGAGGACAGGTTGCCAAAAGGTATTTTGTTTTCTTGCTCAAGGATTTGAAAGAAGTTCCTCCTGTTTATACCAAATGAAATTATAGGATAACACTTTAAAATTGGGTTAATTTCACAAATTATTGAAATAAAAAAAGGAAAAGACACCTCTGTTTTTTCCTTTTTTGATTTGAATAAACTCTTTCTTTTATCCTTTATAGGCTGGAATTCCAGTTATTTCGTGGCCTGTAATAAGTAGGTGCACATCATGTGTTCCTTCATATGTGATGACAGATTCGAGATTCATCATGTGACGCATCATCGGGAAATCGTTTGTAATACCCATTGCGCCAAGCACTTGACGCATTTCACGTGCAATATTAAGAGCCATTTCTACGTTATTACGTTTTGCCATTGATATTTGTGCAGGAGTAGCACGGCCTTCATTACGCAAAACACCGACACGCCAGGCAAGTAACTGTGCTTTGGTAATTTCGGTAAGCGCTTCAGCAAGTTTTTTTTGTTGAATCTGGAATCCACCGATTGGCTTGCCAAATTGATGTCTTTCGAGTGAATAGCGCAAAGCGGAATCGTAGCAATCCATTGCTGCACCTATAACACCCCATGCAATGCCAAATCGTGCTGAGCTCAGACAGCTCAATGGTCCGCGCAAACCTTTCACATTTGGCAGGAGGTTTTCTTTAGGAACTTTCACGTTATCGAATACAAGCTCACCTGTTACTGAAGCTCTTAATGACCATTTTCCATGTGTCTCAGGAGCAGTGAAACCCTCCATTCCTTTTTCAACAATTAAACCTCTGATTACATCATGTTCATCTTTAGCCCAAACAACAGCAACATCGGCAATTGAAGAGTTTGTAATCCACATCTTTGCGCCGTTCAGTAGGTAATGGTCGCCCATGTCTTTAAAACGGGTAATCATGCTGCCTGGATCTGAACCATAGTTAGGTTCTGTAAGGCCAAAACAGCCAATGAGTTCTCCGGCGGCTAACTTAGGCAGATACTTCATTTTCTGCTCTTCTGTTCCAAAACTGTAAATAGGATACATTACAAGTGATGTCTGTACCGAGGCCATTGATCTCACGCCTGAATCACCTCTTTCAAGTTCCTGCATGATGATACCATAGGCTACATAATCCATTCCCGCACCGCCATAAGCTTCGGGAATGAATGGACCAAATGCACCAATTTCACCTAACTCTTTGATTAGATGACGAGGAAAGATAGCTTTTTCAAAATTTTCTTCGATGGTGGGCTTTACCGAACGGTTGACCCAATCGCGAACTGCTGCCCTTACGATTTTGTGTTCTTCAGTAAATAAGTCGTCCACTAAATAGTGATCCGGCGCTGTAAATTGAATTGATGATGCCATTTTTATTTCTTTATCGGTTTGAAAAATTAGTTAGGCGATAAAATTACTGCTTTCTTTCGTTCGTTAAAAAAAACTACCTCCTACCTCGATAATAAAGA
>Ga0351853_1118_pt2 | contig 21038 bp, 14 predicted proteins | sample BONcelHFGM3001C8_FD_206799 | JGI IMG/M metagenome (GOLD analysis project Ga0351853, IMG submission 206799) | Enriched cells from coal bed in the Powder River Basin, Montana, United States - BONCAT cells FGM rep2 HSBNCT.FGM.300.1.C8 ... | reverse complement strand
GTCCCTTAACGAGCGAAACCCTTGTCACTAGTTGCCAGCGAGTTATGTCGGGGACTCTAGTGAGACTGCCGGTGTTAAACCGGAGGAAGGTGGGGATGACGTCAAGTCCTCATGGCCTTTATGTCTAGGGCTGCACACGTCCTACAATGGTGCATACAAAGGGAAGCAAACCTGCGAGGGCAAGCAAATCCCAAAAAGTGCGCCTCAGTTCGGATTGCAGGCTGCAACTCGCCTGCATGAAGCCGGAATCGCTAGTAATCGCGGGTCAGCATACCGCGGTGAATGTGTTCCTGAGCCTTGTACACACCGCCCGTCAAGCCACGAAAGTGGGGGGCCGACGAAGTCGCCGAGCTAACCCTCTGGGAGGCAAGCGCCGAATCGGAACTCCGCGATTGGGACTAAGTCGTAACAAGGTAGCCGTAGGGGAACCTGCGGCTGGATCACCTCCTTTCTAAGGATTTTCGTCATCAGGTGGCGACATCTGGTGACCAAAATTGTGGGGCCGGTCCTCTCAAAACTGGAAGCATCACACCTCGCCTTCTTCGGAAGGGCACTACCATAGTTATACCCAGGCCCGCCGGAACTCTCGTTCCGGCGGGTCTGTTTTGTTGTCCTCATCCCTCCCGGGCTTCATCCATCTGCAAACTCGTTCCCCACTCCCAACTCGAGAACCGATCCCGGAGTTCGCGCCGGTATCGCTTCTGCCTCGATACCCCTTGTCGCGGTGCCCCGAGAGGCGTATCACTAGAGTAGAGGGGCGTGCACGAAATTCTCAGGAATCCCTCCATGCGTGACTCTCAGCCAGACCCGAGAATTTCCACCCCTGAAATCGAGGCCATGACCGTTTGGCCGTCCATCGCAGCCTTTCCCTTGGGCCGGAAGGTCGGGCAACTCTGCAGCATTTCCACGGGAATCGGCAAATTCTTCACCCTCGGCAAACTGATGGCGTTGCTGACCATCCCCCTGAGTCTGGCCCTCTATTTCCGGCGACTGGCTCCCGGTGCGGCACGGCGCTACGTTCTGACAGACAGGCGAGTCCTGGTTCTGATGGGCCTCGGGGCTGAGGTGGAGGCGGAGGCCGTCGATCTGCGTGATTTCGATTCGATCCATGTCGACGTTCTGCCCGGCCAGGCCTTCTTCCGAGCCGGCGACCTCATTTTCTTGTCCGACGGCAAAGAAGTCCTGCGTCTGCCGGGCGTCCAGCATCCTGAGGGCTTCCGGCAGGCGTGCTTACGTGGGCAGGCCGCGGTGATCTCCGTCAGCCGGGCGCTTGCGAAATCGCGTTCCGCAGTCTAAAGTAGACCTTGTGGGGGGGGCGGCTTGTGTCCCCCTTGGGCCAATCGGTCTGGCTGACCGCCACGCGGGAGAGTGATCGTGCCACTGAAGGACACATTCAAGTCCCTTCTCGGCGGAGGGGGCGGCAAGCTCAACGTGAAGAATCGTTTCGAGCTGTTGCGAGAAGCAATCTCGGGTACGATGTCCAGTGTCTATATGGCTCGCGACCGGAAAGAAGACCGGATCGTGGCCTTGAAGATCCTCGATCCCGAGAAGACAGCGTTTCTCGAAGGACGCTTTAAGGGACTGAAGAAGCCCACCGAAGGCGAAATTGCCGTTCAGTTCGATCATCCTAACATCGTCAAGACTTACGAGTACGGCCTGACAACGGACGGAGCCCAATATCTCATCATGGAGTATCTCCGAGGGTCCGGCCTGAACAGCGTGCTCGCGAGGAAAGACAATTCCCTCGAAGGTCGCAGAGTGGATCTGATTCGCCAGGCCGCGACGGGCTTGAAAGTCGTCCACGAAACGGGATTCATCCATCGCGACATCTGTCCACGAAACCTTCTTTTCTCCGACGACGGCACGACTCTGAAGCTCACCGATTTCGGCCTGACCGTCCCGGCCCAAGGGGCCTTCCTCCAGCCCGGAAATCGTACCGGCACTCCAAACTACATGGCGCCCGAGTTGGTGCGCCGGCGACCCACCAGTCAAACGCTCGATGTATTTGCTTTTGGAGTAACAATTTACGAGCTGTGCACGGGCCAGTTGCCGTGGATGAGCGGGGACACCGGCCAGGCGGCAATGACCCACGACACGCCGCCCACTCCGATCACGACCTACCGCCCGAAGATTCACCCCGTCCTGGCCGATGCGATCCACTCCTGCCTGATCGCCGATCCGGCCAAGCGGTGTCCTTCGATGGATGCGTTTCTGGAGTCGATCGAGGGCGTCGAGAGCGAAGACGCCTCTTAGTGGCTGTCACCTGCCGGGCGTCAACAGCTTGAGGACTGGCGATCGGCAGGCAGATGCAAGGAACCGAGGGCGCTCCTTGATCCGAAGCTCCGCGCCGCCTATACTGATTGGTTTCACATCCACGGCAAGAGAATCGCGGGCCCGACCCAAGTCCTGTGTTCCGCAACCCTTCTGGCGGAACAACGAAGGTTCCGACGGCTCCAGGCCGATATGAATCCCATTCTCGCCTGACAATCAGTCCGCAATACGACGGTCCGAATATCTCCCCCCGAACGGTGGTGATAGGGCGAGCAAATATACCACGAGAAGGACTCCCAAGCATGACGATGGACAAGAGCCTCCATGTGAGCAAAGGGCTCATTCGCGCCCGGAGCGTATTGACCCGCGCGGAGCGGATCGAGCGTTTGAAGACTGCGGACCGTTGGCAGGAGGGTGATTCGCCTTTCGGTCTCAGCAAGGTCCGCGTTTACAAACTCACCTTGAAAAAGAAGAAGAAGAAGAAAGAAGAGGAAGGCGAAGGCGAAGGCGACACGAAAAAGAAGAAGTAGTCGCCCGAATCGCTCGTTTCCACTTCTCCTTCACTTCGCTGTGGCCGGCGAGTTCGGGGGGCGTTTCCTATGCGCGTGACCCTGGAATATGGACGCGACGGGCTGGACGTTTCGCTCCCCGACGCCAACGTCGTCAAGTGTCTCGGATATCGATCCGCCCAGCCGATTCCCGATCCGGCCGGTGCGATTCGCCTTGCTCTGGCCGCGCCGGATGGTTCCGCGCCTCTCGCACACTTGGTCCAAGGCCGTAAGGACGCCTGCGTCGTAATCAGCGACGTGACGCGGCCGGTACCCAATGCTGTTCTGCTTCCGCCCATCCTCGAGACGCTCGAAGCCGGCGGGATTCCTCGCGACAAGATCCTTATTCTCGTGGCAACCGGGCTCCACCGTCCCAACCTGGGAAAAGAACTCGAAGAAATGGTCGGTGCGGAAATCGCCCGGACCTATCGAGTCGAGAACCACGATGGCCTGAACCCGGAGGCCCACACCCGTCTGGGCGAGAGTCCCCGCGGCGTGCCGGTCTGGATCGATTCGCGATACGTCGAAGCTGACCTGAAGATCACGACCGGCCTGATTGAACCCCATTTTATGGCAGGCTTTTCCGGAGGCCGAAAGCTGGTTTGTCCCGGGCTGGCCGCAATTGAGACGGTCCGCGTCTGGCACGGGCCAAAATTCCTCGAACATCCCAACGCTTGTGCCGGTGTGCTCGACGAAAACCCCGTCCACGAAGAAAACACCTGGATTGCCCGCCGCGCCGGGTGCGACTTCATCGTCAACACGGTCATCGACGCCCAACGCCGGATCCTGAAAGTCGTTGCCGGCGACATGGAAGACGCCTTTCACGAAGGGGTGGCGTTCGTTCGTTCGCTCGTCGTCGACACCGTGCCCGAGCCGGTCGACGTCGTTGTAACCAGTTCGGCCGGCTATCCCCTCGACACGACCTTCTACCAGTCGGTCAAAGGGATGGTGGCTGCCGGCGACATCGTCAAACCCGGCGGAACCGTCATTCTGGCCGCCGGCATGAGCCAGGGCGTCGGCAGCGAACCATTTCAGCGACTTTTCAACGAGAATTCCTCCATCGACCAGTTCATGGATCGCATCTTGCACAGCGACTACTTCGTCATGGACCAGTGGCAACTCGAAGAATTGGCCAAAATCCTCCGGAAGGCACGAGTGGTCGTTGTCAGCGACGGCCTGCCCGCCGAAACGCTCCGGAAGCTCTTTGTCGAGGCGGCTCCGTCTGTGGAAGACGCAGTGGCCGAATGCCTGGCCCGCTACGGCTCCAGCGCATCCATTGCGGTCGTTCCCAAGGGCCCCTACGTCATCGCCCAAGTGGGGTAGCCTCGCGGCGTGCGACGACCTGTCGTCGCTTTCTTTCTTCGTGCCCATCCGCGTGATCCGTGGTCCCTCCCCGTCGGCTTCTGGTGTTTTCCAACTTCTTGTGCTACGGTCTGACCGACGCCGACCTGGCGATTCTTCATCAACTCCCGCAGCTCGAATCGCTCAAGCTGTCAAGCTGCAAGACCCCGAGCCTTGTTCGATGCCCTGTCACTCTAAATCTTCGCCCCATCCCGGTCAAACAACAACACCAGCGCCGGCAGTAGTAACAGATCCGCCAGCACCGCGCAGCCGAGGACGAACACGAGATACGTCCCCATGAATCGGATGGAAAGATAACTGGAAAACGCAAACGGCAGCAGCCCGCATCCGAGGATCACCGTCGTGCGAATGATGGCACTGCCTGTGTAGTTGAAGGTTCGCTCCAGTGCATCGCGCACATTGGCAGACCGGCGCCGTTCGATATCGTAGCGATGGAGGAAATGGATCGTATCGTCGACCGCCAGGCCGAGACTGATAATGGCCACGCCGAGAATATCGGTATCGATCGTCTCGCTTGTGACGGCGAGGATACCGCCGAGCAAGGCCAGCGGCAGAATGTTGGGGAGCATCGCGATCAGGCCCAGGCGAATCGAACGCACGCCGAGAGTGATCACGATCATCACCGACACGAAACACAGCGCGAATCCCTGGATCTGGCTCAGCAGGATCTCGCGGGCGGCCCGGCCCACCACGACGTAGAAACCCGACGATGTGATCGTCGCGTTGTCGGGAAGGCACTCCCGGGCGATCCGCTCGACCCGGTCGGCCAGCCCCGCAACCTGCATGATCCGGGTGGAAGTAACCTGGACGGCAACGCGAAGTAGCCTCCTGTCGGGCGAGACGAACCCCTCAACGGTTTCCGGTTCGATCCGGTGCAGCAGTGCAACGGTGGCGGCCGCTTCTGCCTTGGTTTCCGGCAGCTCTCGCTCGGGATCCGAACCCAGCAAGTTGTCGGCGAGCTGAAATACGGTCGTGATCGAAGTGACCTTCTGCACTTCGGGCACGGCTGCCAGCCGACGCTCCAACTGGACAAGTCCTTCCAGGGTCGCCATGTCAAATGTCTCACTCGGCTCCGTGCGGAGAACAATCTCGATCGAGGTCGTTCCGGCGATCTCGGTGTGAAAGAAGTCGATGCTCTCGCGAATCGGATGGCCGGCAACGAATCTTGCCGGCAAGTCGGCGTCGAGATGAGTCCTCATGGCAACGCTGGCCGCAGCGACAAAGATGAGAACATGAACGGCAATGACGGTTCGCGGCCTGCTGAGACTCCAGCGGCGGCAAACGGCGACAAGCCAATCCAGCGGTCGATTGACCCGGGACGGTCTCTTCCTGGCCGCCACGGGCGGCTTCAGGATCATCAGCGCCATCGGAACGAGAGTGATCGCAAGCAACAACGCGCCGGCCACTCCCACGGCACAGGCGATTGCCAGGTGGCGAACCGCCACGGCCGGTACGACGGCCAGCGACAGGAAACCGATGAATGTCGTCAGGCTGGTCAGCAGGCAGGCACCTCCCACTTCCTGAACGGCCCGGGCAACGGCGTCGCGGCGGTTCAGCCCCTCGCGAAGTTCGGCCGAATAGGCACTCACCAGGTGGATGGTATCGGCCGTGCTGAGGATCAGAATCAGACCCGGCGTCGCCGCCACCAGGAGCGTGATTTCGCCGAAGATCGCGGCGGTCAGCCCGAGGGTCCAGGCGATGGCGATCCCGGCGATGAGCAGGGTGAGCAGCACGTAGCTGAGACGGCGGTAGATCCCGTAGACCAGCAGGCTGACCACCAGGGTGACGACCGGAAGAATCCACACGATGGCACGGATCACTTCTTCGTACATCCAGTCCTGGATGATCAAAGTTCCCACGCAATACGTGCCGTTTCGGCCAAGTCCATGCTCGTGAAGCACCCGCTCGATCTTCTGCCGGATTCCCGACTGCGGCATGTTGAGCAGACTGGAGGATTCCGCAAGCCAGACGAGCATGGTCTGGGCGTCGCCGCCGCGCGAAACCAGGTAGCCGGCGATAGGATCGGAACGCATTTCGGATTCCAGTCGAGCGAGATCGACGCCCGCCTGCCTGGATTCGGACTCGGGCCAATAGAACTCGGGGGTGATCTCGCGAACATCCAGGTCGGGAACAACCCCGCGAGCCAGGCGGCCGCGGATCACAGAACGTGCAGCCACTTCTTTGGCCGAGAGCGTGCGATCCGGCGTAAGGCGAACGGCGTCGGCGACCGAGAGCACCCGGCCGATCTCGGGCAACTCTTCGAGAGCCCGTGCCGCGGCCCGGATATGGTTCAGGGTATTGAGCGTAAAAAGCGTGTCGCCTTCCCGGGTGGCCACATAAATCAGGTCGTCGCTTCCTCCGCCAAATTGAGAGGCGCGGTCCACGTAGGCCCGATACTCGGCCTCGTCGGGCATGAGCCCCTGCAAAAGGGAAACCCGAAGCGGTGTACGCCAGACAACGGCAATCGCCACGACGGCTACAAGAGCATAGCAGGACAGTATCGGGAGACGATTTGCCAGAAGCCGGTCGGCAAACGTTTCGGGAATCCTGAGACGGTGCAGCATAGGGGCCGAAATGAGGGGCAAGGTACTTTGTACCACTAACCTCAAAGATCGTGAAGTTTTTCACAAAGATCCGCGACCAACGGGAGCAGACCATTCCAGCCGAGCGGTAGCTCGTATTGGCTGGCGGCCCTGCCGCCCTGTACCACTAACCTCAAAGATCGTGAAGTTTTTCACAAAGCTCGCGACCAACGGGAGCAGACCATTCCAGCCGAGCGGTAGCTCGTATTGGCTGGCGGCCCTGCCGCCCTGTACCACTAACCTCAAAGATCGTGAAGTTTTTCACAAAGCTCGCGACCAACGGGAGCAGGCCATTCCAGCCGAGCGGTAGCTCGTATTGGCTGGCGGCCCTGCCGCCCTGTGTTACCCGTTCAGGATACCAGAATTCCGTGTCGAGGGAATAATTCGGCATCACGGCGCATCTGAACCAGTAAAGACGTTGGCTGTAACAAATCCGCACACTCATTCGTCAACCTTTTGAAAGCGTTGCTGAAAACTCCTGCCGTTCCACAAAAACAGCCGCGATTCGCATCGGGCCGTGGCGGCAACGTCGCCTGGGAATAGTCTACGCAGCCTCCCCCATTTGTCACGAGGAGCTACCGCTATGCGCCGATTCACGAGTCACTTTGCTCTCATCGGCCTGTTTCTGCTGGCATCGGGTTGTGGCACGGCCGCTCCCGACTCGACGCTCACAAGCGCACCGGAATCGCTCTCCGGCCCGGCTTGGGCACACGACGAGCCGGCCGCCGGCTTTGCAGCGAGTCCGTCCGCAGCAGAGGTGGCCGGCACGAGCGGTCCCGGGAGCGACATCGTTCGTAGCGAAGACCCGAGACACAAATCCGGCACGACTCACGATCGCGACCGTCCCCGGGCGGAAAAGCCGCTCCGTCGCCAGGACCGACCCTCCGGACAACTGACCGCCGGTAGCATCGACGACGTGGAACGATCCGCCGAATTCTGCCAGTTTCTCGACCAGGCGTTGGCCTCCGGCCTGTTCGCGGGCGTCGTGAAAGACGCTCGCCCGAGGGTCATGCTTCACGTAACAACGCCCGACGGGCTTCCGATCGGCGGCGCCGAGTTGACCGTCGAGACGCCCGCCGGGCAAGGCAGCGTATTGCAGTTGACCACCGGTAGCGACGGCCGGGCCATGCTGAGTGTGTCGGATCTGGACGTGCAGGCCCAACTCTGTCAAGTCACCGTCCGCCCGCCGGACGGGAGCCGGCCGGTTCGCAGGGAACTGTCGTTCGAGAAGGAGGTCTGCCGGATCGTTGTCGATGACTATGAGGCACAGCGGCCTCAGCAGCTCGATCTGGCGTTGATCATCGACACGACCGGCAGCATGGGCGATGAGCTTGAATACCTGAAGGCGGAACTCGACGACATCGTCGCCCGGCTGCGGGAAACGTTCCCCAACGTGGACCAGCGTTTCGCATTGATCGTCTATCGCGATCAGGGGGATGAATATGTCTCGCGCCGATTCGATTTCACCCGATCCCTGGACGATCTCCGCGGCGAATTGTCGCGGCAGCGTGCTGCCGGCGGCGGCGACATGCCCGAGGCGGTTCACGTTGCGCTGGAGCAGGCGGCCGGACTGGACTGGCGGCCGGGCAACGTGGCGCGAGTTGCCTTCCTTGTCGGCGACGCCCCGCCCCACGACTGCGACATCCTCGCCGCCTTCGAGGCCACTATCGGCCTGCGGGCCGGCGGCGTTCGGCTCTACCCGGTGGCCTCCAGCGGCATCGACCTGAAGGCCGAGTTCGTCATGCGATCGGCCGCCTTTCTCACCATGGGCCAATATCTGTTCCTCACTGACCACTCGGGCATCGGCAATGCCCACGCCAAGCCGCACACTTCGCAGTACTTCGTCGAGCACCTCGACCAGTTGATGGTCCGCATGATCACCTCAGAACTCTGCGGCCGCCGCCTGCAGCCCGACGAAGTGCTCGCCATCGAACGGGGCGACATGGCCCTCCCCTACGGTCCCGGTCCGATTCTGCCCGGCCAGGAGCAAGACCTGCAAGGAACGCCCCAATCCCAGCGGGCCGCATCCCTATCGCTGCCCGAAGGAACCGGCCTGTGGCTGACCCTTGGCGCCGCCCTCCTTGGCGTCTGCGTCTACGATTCCATCCGATCCCGCCAGGAGGCGTGAATCAGGCAGCCCGGCTCGTCCCGCACCACCTCAATCGGTCTCGTCTCGCCAACCAGGCTTCGTCTCTTAGCCGGGCTTTTCGCCTCCATTTCATCGCGATTGCTTCAGAAAACCGCACAACCTCCTTCACTTCAACGCAAACCCCTCCCGTCGCAGCGCCGCGGTTAAGTGATGGAGAGTCGGATACTTGGACTTCAATTTCGCCGCCTGTTTTTCCGCCAACCCGGCTTGCTTGGTCCCGGCCACAGCCTCACGCAACTCGGCCAGCAATTTGCTGGCCTTCTTGTAGGAGGCTGTGCTCCGCTCGTCCACAAGCCGCTCCGCTTCCTTGAGAAAAGACGAAGGATCCGCGGCCATCTTCTTCACCTTGGCGGCTCGCTGACGAGCGGACTTGGCGGCAGCCTTGGCCTTCTGCTTCTGATGGATCGATTCGGCAGTCTCCCACAGTTGAGCAATCGTCCGGTTCAGCCTCTCGATGGGCCAGGACGCAGTCTTCGATTCTTCCCGGAACTTCATCAAAACCTCGGATCGAATCACCGAACTCGACTCCCCCAACAGTCCGGCAAGCCATCTGTCCTTCATCGTCTGCGGTTGGACGGCAATCCAACTCTTGAAATGGGCTTCCCGGTCCACCGCAGGCGGTTCTTGAGGGCCATCCTGAGCCGCCGCCTCGATCAGCTCATCGCTGAGTCCATAGAATTCGGTCAGTGCGAGCTGCGCATCGGTCAACTTGTCCAGGCCGGCGGGCACCGGTGCCTCGATCGTTTCGTCGGGATCATGATTGCCGTCGCAAGCCACCGCCAGATGGGCAAGATATAGCGGGCGCAAGTCCCCCTCCAGAATCTCTCCTCGCAACGGAACAAGGCGGTCGAGCAGGTTACCCAGACCCCAAAGGTCGTCGAGATCATCCGGCTCGTAGAACGGGCTGATCGAAAGGATGCCACCTCGCCCCTTCTTTTCTTTCCTGCCTTTTCTGGAAATCCCTTGGACGCCCCGGTGGCTGCGAATTCATCCCCCGCTGAGGTGTCGGTCCGCGTTTCACCGGACCTGTTCCCGGATCGTTGGCCCCCTTTGGATTGCCGGCGGTTCAAGAACCGGCTATCCTGCAAAGCAATGGTGACCAAGGAGTACGCCATGGCCAAGAAAAGCAGCAAGTCCGGCGCGAGTCGCTCGCCGCGTGCCCAGTCAAAGATCCTGGATACGATAACCGCGGACGACGCGTTGACGATCCTCCGGCATCTGGCAACGCACGATGCCAGAATGGCCGAGCGCATCGCCGACACTGCGATGGAACTCCTCTGCGATGCCGATCTGGACGTCGACGGCATCGCCGCGGACGTGCAGTGGGAACTCGAATCGTTGGACGTCGAGGACGTTTGGGACCGCTCCGGATCCACGAGACACGGATATGTCGATTCCGGCGATGCGGCGTGGGAGATGTTCGAGGAAGCACTCCAGCCGTTTCAGGAAGAAATGAAAAGGTACAAGCAGCTCTCCAGGCGGCGAGAAGTCAAGCTCTTCTGTATGGGCCTCCTCAAGGGCCTTTACATTTTCGACAAGGAATCGAAGTCCGAGTACAAGAACTGGGCAGAAGATGCCCCCTACGGTTTCTTCCGGAGGCTACGGCAAGAGTGGCAGGAGTGGAACAAGAGCCAGAGAGATCTTGAGGCCATGAACAGGTTCTTAGCCCGGAACTGCCCCGATTGGGCTTGAGCGGTCCTCAAGATTCCTGATTCGCCCATCCATCGAATTAGCCTCGTCTTTGAGGTGAGGAATGTTTTCGCCAACGGCCGACCCCGCAAGTCTAGCCGAACCGACGGGCGCCATCGAGCCCGGCGGAGGCCCGACGTGGAGTCGTGCCCCGGCTTTCGTTATAATCAAGACCCCGTTGATAGGAGAACTCGCCCATGTCACATCAGCCTCAAACGAAATCGAGACTGTTCCAAGCCGTCACCCGCCGCGACCTGCTCAAAACCGGTGGGGCTGCGGCCGCCGCCTCCGTCTTGGCCGGTGTCGCCCTGCCCAAGGTCCATGCCGCCGAAAACAACACGATCCAATTGGCCCTCATCGGCAGCGGGAGCCGCGGCTCCGGGGCCGTGGGTAACGCGATTGGTGCGGCAAGTGCAGTCGGTTGCTCCGTCAAGCTGGTCGCCATGGCCGACATCCAGGAGACGCGGTTGACGGCCTCGCACAAAGCGCTGTCGGAACAGTTTGGCGACCATATCGATGTCCCTGCCGAACGCCGGTTCGCCGGGTTCGATGCCTACCGCAAAGCCATCGATTGCCTCAAGCCGGGCGATATCGCCATGCTCACCGCCCATGCCGGCTTCCGCCGAGTGCACTTTGACTACGCCGTCGACAAAGGCATGCACGTCTTCATGGAAAAGTCCTTCGCTCCCGATCCCGGCGGCCTGAAACGTATGCTACGGGCGGGCGAACGCGCCAAAAAACAGAACCTGAAAATCGTCTCCGGACTCATGTGCCGCCATTCGCCGAACCGCCAGGCTCTCATCAAGAAAATCCGCGATGGCGAGCTGGGCGACATCACCTACATGCAGGCCTATCGCCTGGGCAGCGGCGGCGTGCTGCCGCCCTGCCCGCCCGATCGGAACGAACTGCTCTGGCAGGCGACCAAGCCCGGTTCGAGCCATCTGCTCTGGGCAGCCTCCGGACTGATGATCGAACTCTTGATCCACCAGATCGACGAGTGCTGCTGGATCAAGGATTCGTGGCCCGTCATGGTCCATGGCGTCGGCGGGCGGATTCCCGAGAAAAAAGACTGCGGGCAGAACCATCACGCCTACTCGATGGAGTACACTTTCGCCGACGGGGCCGTGGCCCGCGTCGACAACCGCAACATCGCCAAGTGCTACGGCGATTTCGTTACCTACCTGCACGGAACCAGCTGTGCAGCCCAGTTCTCGGGGGCAATCCATAAGAGCGACGCACATATCTTCAAGGACCAGCGGCTCGACCCGAACAACATCGTCTGGCAAGCCGAACCGGAAACCAGGCCGCTTCACCAATACGAGTGGGAAGTGCTGCTCGATGCGATCCTCAACGACAAGCCCCACAACGAAACCGAGCGTGCAATCTACGCCAACCTCGCCGCCGTCATGGGACGCGCCGCCGTGCACTCCGGACAGATCATCACTTGGGAAAAGGCCATGGCCTCCGATTTCGAGTTCGTCTCCAACGTCGACGATCTCGACCACGACAGCCCCGCCCCCGTCCAGGCCGATGAAGAAGGTCGCTACCCCGCACCCACTCCTGGCCAGTGGACCGAAATCTGAACTCCCCTCTCCCCGCGCAGCGCGGGGAAGGGCCAGGGAGGCGGGCGATGCTCCGATCGACGTGACTAATCGATTTCACACGACTTGAAACTTGAAAAAAGTTGGACGAATAACACCTAAGCTCTTCTTTTTCAAGCACTTGTGTCACGCCAAGTTTTCCGCAAGCCTCCCAAACCCGCCGCCTGTCTCAAATAGGGTGATACATGGAAATGCTCCTCATCGTTGCCGCCTTGGCCGCCGGCCACACCATCACCTACGACGGCTCCACAATGCCGGGCGAGGCTCGGCCGCCATGGTCGTGTCATGAAACCGAGAACTGCTCCCTTGCGGTCGAAGACGGCGTCTTGCACATCCAGGACAAAGGCACTTCTCAAGGAGAACTCCAGTTCATCAGCTTCCCCTGGGGAGCGATCCCCGATCGACCTCATGCCGTGGAGGCTCGCGTCAAGGTCGCAAGCTGTTCCGGATCGGCGGGCGTGACCCTGCTCGCCGCCGACGGCGTCCGCGAGATCGGTCTGACGCTCTATCCCGATCGGATCGAAATCCATCGGCTCGACGTTCGAGCCGCAGTCGACCTGTCGAGGGATTTCCACGTGGTGCGGATCGAAATGATCGGCGACGACGCCCTCGTCAAGGTCGACGACAAAGTGCTCATCGACCTGGCCGCCAAATCCACCGGCGACGCCCACGCCGGCCGAAACATCGTCGGCTTCGGCAGCCTCAGTTCGGCCGCGACCGGCGAGGCCTGGTGGGACTACGTCACCTGGACCGCTCAGCAGCCGGAAGTGAACGTCTGGCCGAATGCCACGCACCACGTCGTCTACAAGCAGGAAGACGTCTACGCCTGCTTTCCCAGCCTCCACCAGTATGACGACGGAACGCTCGTCACCAGTTTCGGAACCCGCGCGCGGCGCAGCCACATCGACAACACGGGCGGCTCCACCCGGATGGTCAGCCGCGACGGAGGCGTCACATGGGAGAAAGCGGGTAGCGACGTGCCCAGCCATGATCCCCAGACGGTTCGGGCCGACGGCAACCTGGCACTCGCCAATGCCATTGGCTGGCGCTACGTCGACGAAAGCGAGTCGGACCGGCTGAAGGCCGAAGGACGCACCGTGAGATCGGTCCGCCCGGGCACGGTTGCCTATCTGAGCGGCGCTCGGTCAATGGTTCGTACTATCAACGGCGAAACGATCCGGCCGTGGCGGGAGATCGAGGTCCCGCAGGGTGGAGGAATGATGACCTTTCACCAAGCCGCTACGTTGAATGTCGGCGGCGTACGCCTGGTAGCCATCTATGGAACCGGCCCTGAGAATCAGCGAAGCGCTTACGTGTTGCGAAGCGAAGACGACGGCGACTCCTGGATATGCGTGCCGATGGCACTCGGCGACGAACAGATGAGCTATAACGAAACGGCGCTCGGCGTCAACGCCGACAACCATGTGATCGCACTCCTGCGGACCGCGGAATCCGCCGATAATAATCGGGCCGGCTATCTCTACCAGGCTACGTCCACCGACCAGGGACAGACCTGGTCGGAACCCGCCAATACCGGCATCTGGGGATACCCGGCCCATCTGCTCCGGCTGCCTGATGATCGCCTGGTTGCGACCTACGGAGTGCGGCGTGCTCCCATGGGAATCCGCGCCTGCCTGAGCCGCGATGGCGGAAAGACCTGGGACGTCGACCATGAGATCGTCCTGCGGGCCGACGGATTCGGCAGCGGCAGCGATCTCGGATACCCCATCACCCAACGCCTTGCCGACGGGACCTTGGCGACGATCTACTACTTCAACGGAATCGACAATATCACGCACATTTGCCTGACACGCTGGACGCCGCCGGAGAAATGACCCATGAACCACGTCGAACGCTTTCGATCCCTCATGAACTTCCAGCCCGTGGACAGGCTCCCGCGCTGGGAGTGGGCCATGTGGTGGGACGAAACGATCGCAAATTGGAGAAAGCAAGGCCTGCCGGCAGAGTTTGAGTCTGTCTTCGACATAGCGCAACATTTCGGGCTCGATCCCTACCAGCAGTTTTGGTTCTCGACCACCGACGACACGATCGAAGCCGTCCAGCACCACGTCGAAGGAATCGTCTCCAACATCGATGACTACCTCCGCCTGCGGCCCAAGTTCTTTCCGGACCACACGCGGGCAATCGAGTCGATGCGCCCCTGGGCCGCTCGCCAGGACCGGGGCGAAGCGGTCGTCTGGATCACGCTGGAAGGCTATTTCTGGTTCCCCCGCACGCTCATGGGCTTCACCAAGATCAGCCTCGCTTTCTACGACCAGCCTGAATTGATCCATCAGATCAACCAGGATCTGACGGACTTTAACCTCCGGATCCTGGACCGGGTCGAAAAGACCTGCGTTCCCACCTTCGCAACAATCGCCGAGGACATGTCCTACAACAACGGCCCGATGATCTCCGAAAGCTGCTTCGACCAGTTCATCGCTCCGTATTATCGGCAGATCGTCCCGCGCCTGCAGGAGATGAACGCCGTGACCCTGGTCGACACCGATGGCGACGTGACGCTCATGGTGCCGTGGCTGATGCGCGAGGGAATCCGAGGCGTGCTGCCCCTCGAACGCCAGGCCGGCGTCGACGGCATGGCCTTGCGCCAGGCCTGTCCGGAAATCTGCCTCGTGGGACATTTCGACAAGATGGTGATGAACAAGGGCGAACAGGCGATACGTGCCGAATTCGAACGCTTGCTGCCGCTGATGCGATCCGGGGGCTTCATTCCCAGCGTCGACCACCAGACACCTCCACACGTAACCCTCCAAGAGTATGGCATTTACCGCCGCTTACTGGACGAGTATACGGCCGCAGTCCGCTGACAAGCATCCACTGGGGGGCATGCCCTTGAGCCCCAGGCGACGGGGCGCGGTGATTGACCGTCCGGCTGATCGCCTTTCCAACGTCCCCTCACGACCCCCGCAATCCGTACAGACGGAATGTCTGTGCCAATTCTTGCGACAGTCGCCGTCGTCTCCGATGTTAATTGTGGAACTGTCCAGAAGAATAACAGATTTGCCGGGCGCAGCCGTGCCTGCCGTTCGATCCTGGGGGGAGAATTCGATGAGATTGGCCATCCTTGTATGCGGTTTTGCTTTCATTGCCGGTCCGGTGTTCGCGCAGAAGAGCGGCGTCAATATGCCGGCCCCCTCTCCCGAGCCCATGTTGCTGCGAAGTGCCCCGCATGCTCAGAAACTGGCCGGAAATGCGGTCCAAGCCACAAGTCAGGACTCCGACCAGCACCTCGACCGCCAGGTCAGCGCCACCCAGCAGTTGATCCAGGCCGAAGAACGCCGCCTACAGAGCCAGTTCGCCCAGATCGAAAAGCTGCGAAGTGCGGCGATTGACAAGCAGGATCAGAAAGAGCTGGCCCGTATCGAACAAATCGAAAAGCAGGTGGTTGCGGAATATCAGAAGCGGGTCGAACAGATCCTTCTCGGGGCCCAGGCCCAGATTCAGGCAACCACCGTGCATGTGCAGACCGGTCAGGTCCAGACAGATGGTGCTGCACAACCGGCCACGACCAACCGTACCCAGCCACAACCAACTCAAACACAGCGAACCAAGACGCAGTCGACCGGAACCGCTGGAGCTCAGAACAACCAACAGCAGAATCGCACGCCGAACCAATCGACTCAGCAGCGCAAAAGCCCCAGCTTCTGGCCCTTCACCCGATAGAACATTGCGTCGGAACCCTGCCAAATCGCCAGCACCAACCCGAATCGTAAGCGAGGACAGCGGATCCTGCCATGTTCTTCTCGCTCGCACCTCGGGTTCGTATCCTGAATCATTTCCGCCGAGGCATCCCGGCGAATTTCTGAACTCAGTTTGCCGCCGGACAGTCCATTGACGTTCTTGCGTCGAACCGGCGGACAGTTCACACGGCTCCCTTCAGACAACTCATCTCGCCCTGGCATGTCGCTGGTGTCCTGGCCGGAAGATGTCCGTGCGGATCCTCGCGGCAACGTCAACAGCGCTCGATCGCAGAAAGTCGGCGAAGCCCCCGCTTGATATCGGGGTCCGGCAGTGCGACAATCCAGCACGGTTCCGGTTCTCTTGTCCCTAGGAGCGCTGATATGAAATACACCAGATGTCTGCTGCTGGCTGGCCTTACCCTGACAATTGCCGGTGCGACCAGCCTCGGAGCGGAGTCCCCTGCCCGGGAGCCGTTCATGGGCGCGTACATCCACTTGCCCGCGTGGTTCCGTGGCACGTCCGACAACGCGGCCCGCGAGCGCGCCATCGTCGAAAACCTGGATCGCTTTCGCGACTCCGGACTGCGGGTCCTGATGCCGTTCGTGACGACTACCAGCGGACAGGCCGAGTATCCGAGCCAGGTGATTCCCGACAGAGTCTGGGGAACCTGGGATCCGTTGGCTGTGATGGTCCGCGAGGCCCACCAGCGCGGCTTGCAGGTCTATCCGGTGGTGTGCGTGCTGGCCTGCGGGCACAAACAGCCCGGAGGCATTCTCAAGACCCATCCCCAGTGGGCCCTGCGCGACAAAGATGGCCAGCCCCTGGGATTCATCTCGCCCGGAAACCCGGAGGCCCGCGCCTGGGTCGTCTCGATGCTCAAAGAGATTGCCACCACCTACCAGCCCGACGGCATTCTGCTCGACTATTGCCGGTTTCCCGGCACCGAGCGGCAGATGGACCCCGTCGCCCAGGCTCGCTTCGAAGCCTCTCATCCCGCCGATCAATTTCCCCCGGGCAGCACCCAGTACAACGACCAGTTCGTCAAGTTCAAACGCGAATGCCTGACCGAGTTGGTGGGCCAGATCAGCGCCGAGTTGCGAGCCCTCAAACCCGCACCGCGGATTGCCGTCTACATGTGGGGTGCCCACGAACTCAAGGGCACCCGCGACTGGCGGACCTGGGCCGATCGCGGATACCTCGACATGCTCAACCACACCGGCTACTCCTATCGCGAGCAATATGGCGAGAAGTACCTCACCGTTCTCGACGAGCGATTCCGGGCCGCGGCCGAGGTTCTCAAAGAAATCGACAAACCAGTCGAATTCACGATCTGCGTGGGGATCTCCACGAGCCACGGCAAGATTCGGGAAGCCAAGGAGCTCAAAGACTACCTCGACATCGGCCGGCGCCACGGCGTCCACGGCGCAGCGTTTTTCACCTGGGATACGCTCCAGCCCTACCTGCCCGAGGTGAAAGAGGCCGGTTACCTGGAACAATTCACCGCCAACGTGCAGCCGCGGCCTCGTTGAGGCGAAAACTGGAATAACGTACGGTACGACCGGCCTTTGGTTTGGGTTTTGGGGTGGCTGGGGTGGAGCGACAGCGAGCCCTTAGCCCGACAAACCTGGGGGCTCACTGTCGCTCCACGTCAGCCACCCGACCCAGAATCCCATCAATGACTGAGCCGCAAGCTTTCGCTTCAAGCGGTCGAAGTCGAAGAGGAGCCAACCGATGGCGAGAATGCGGACGAAGAATGTGCTCTGCTTTGTGGCGTGGCTGTTCGTGTCGGCCATCGTAGCGATCGACGGTGATCATCGAGCCTGCGCCGCAGAGCCGGCCTGCATCGATTTCGAACAGGGCGACGACCTCTCGCAGTACGAGCGCCTGGACTGGGGTTCGCTCGAAGCAGCCGTGGTGCCGGGTGGAATCGACGGCAAGGGGCATTGCCTGCAGCTTCACAACCCCACGCCGGCAACCACCTGCGGTTTGCGGCTCAAGGGGCCGGTGACGCTCAGGCAGAATCTCCTGCTGTCGTTCGACTACCGCGCGGAGATCGAACCGGGCATCGAAGGGGCTTACCTGGGAATGATCTTCTACGTCGACGGGGAGCAGTGGTTCTGGCACAGCGATCAGTTTTCCGCCGAGTGGCGCCATGCCGAGGTGCCTTTGGGCAGCCTGCCGCCCTGGCAGGGACATGCCGTGCGGCCCGGACTGGTCTTCTCAGGAATCCAGCTTTACGGCCGCGTGAAGGACAAGACGCCGGTCAAAGGAGAGACGACAGCCCGCATGACGGTCTACCTGGACAACATTCAGATCGACGTGGCCCAACGGGAATCCGTCCTGACAGACCGCGTGCGCCAGTCGACGGCCAACCCGCCCATGTTCCATTGGCCCCGGCCCGACGCGGCTTGCACTGAGCGACTCCAGTATTCGCTGGACCCCAATTTTGCAGGTCCCACGACCGTTGCTGTCGACACGAAGTGGAACTTCTTCACGCCGCCCGAGCCGCTCCAGCCGGGCGACTGGTACTGGAGGGTGTGGCGCAGCAGCGAGTTGTCCGAAGGCTGGTCCGACATCGAGCGGATCGTGGTCTTGCCCGAGGCCCACCGCTTCACGACGCCGCCAATGCCGCTGGACCCGCTGGCCGGCGGGCGTCGCCCACGTCTGCTGCCTGTCGCCCGGCTGGCCGAGCCGGACCTGACCGAGGCGCGGAAGGCGCAGTTGGTCAAGAACGCCGAAAAACTCTACCGGGAAGGCGTGCCCGAACACCCAGGCGTGCACGTGCCCGGCGATCCGCGCTGGCCGACCTGGATCGACTGGTATGGAAAAGTGGCCGGCGGCATCACCGGCGGCACCGGTCGCCGCCTTGAACGGATCGGCAGTTACGCCATGCTCACTTGCGACCCGCAGGTGATCCAGTGGACGAAAGAACTCGCGCTGGAGGCCTGCCGCTGGGATCCGGAGGGCGGCAGCGCCATGCGCTACGGCGACATCGGGGCCCATCATCTGCTTCGCGGTCTGAACTGGTGCTACGACGCCTGCCGCAACACGATGTCGGCCAATGAGGAAGAATTGCTACGAGAGACGATCGTACGCCGGGCAGAGCAGTTCCACGAGCGGCTCAGTCCCTTTCGCGGCAGCGAGGCAAACAACCACTCCTGGCTCCAGGCATTCGGGTTGGCCGAGTCGGGGATCGTACTGGCAGGCGAATACGACGAGGCCGGCCAGTGGGCCGAACTGGTCCGCCAACTTTACCTGGGGCGTTTTCTTTGCTGCCTCGGCCGGCAGGGCGAGAACAACGAGGGGATCTCCTACTGGGGCTACGGCCTGGGGTTCATCGTCGGTTATGCCGACATGATGCAGGCCGTTTGCGATATCGATCTCTACCAGCACCCCTGGCTGCGGCAAACCGCCCGCTTCCCCATGTACTGTGCCCCGCCGAATGCCTGGGCCGTCTCGTTCGCCGACACCGGCAAGCCTAACCATTCCATGCGTGGGCCCGCCGAGACCCGCTGGGTTCGCGAGTTGGCCCTCCGCACCGGCGATCCCTACGCGCTCTGGTATTCGGGCGAACAAGAGCCGATCGGCGGCCTCACTCCCAAGCCGCCCATCGACCTGGCGCCGTCCATTCACTACGAGCACATCGGCTGGGTGATCTTCAACACCTCCCTGGTCGACGGACGCGAAGGAGCCGCCGTGGCCCTCCACAGCGGGCGCTACTTCGCCGGGCACCAACACCCCGACCAGAACAGCTTCGTGATCCACGCCTACGGTGAGAAGCTGGCCATCGACGGAGGCTACTATGACTGGTATGGCAGCCCGCACTTCAAAGCCTATTCGATGACCACGCTGGCTCACAATACCCTGCTGGTCGACGGCACCGGCCAGGCCGTTTGCAAGGGAGGTGCCGACGGTCGCATCACTACCTTTTTCGATTCGCCCGGCTACGGCTACTCCGTCGGCGACGCCTCCAACCCGGAGATCTACGACGGGAAACTCTCTCGCTTCGATCGCAGGGTGCTGTTTATCAAGCCCGGCTTCGTCGTAGTTCACGACCTCGTCGCATCCACGGCAGAAACCCCGCGCTACGACTGGATGCTTCATGCCGTGACGCCGATCGTGACCGACAACGCCGACGACTCCTTCAGAGTGACTTGCCCGAACGCAGCCCTGCGCGGACGGTTTCTTGCACCCTCGAATGTGAACCTGAACGTCACCTCGGGTTTTCCCGTCGAGCCGGTCGACGGCTACAGCACCCGGCCGGTGCCGCCCGAGAAGTACGTTCCCGAATGGCATCTCTACGCGACGCCCCAGCAGCCGGCCTCACGGGAAGAGTTCCTGGCCGTAATGCAGATCCAGCGGCTGGGCGAGCAGCCCGACCCCGAGGCGGTGATCGAACCTGTCGAGGCGACAGACGCCCACGGCATACGCATCCAGGTGGGCGGTCACACTCACTTGGTCCTCACCCGCGAGGGAAGTACCGAGGGCCCCCTTCGCTGCGACAGCCTGGAAACCGACGGGCAACTCGCCGCCGTGGAACTTGCCAGCGACCGAACCATCCTCCGCGCCATGGCTATCGGCGCGACGAAGCTCCGCTGCGATGGTCAGATGCTACTCGATGTAGACATACCGCAGGACTGGGCGAAAGAGCGTCCATGAAGTGCACGCCACTCCGTAAGTCGTGGCGATTGCAGCGCAAGTCTATGAGGAAGTACCCATGCAAATGACACCGTGGTTTGGGTTTCTCAGAGCCATCTCAATACGATTCGATCTCATCAACCGCAACCCCCAGTCGCTTCGCAATGGCTGCCAGCGTTCGTGAGCGTATCGCGCCCCTGGTCACTTCTTCGCGTTCGATTCTCGCAACGGTCTTTTCTGAAAGCCCCGGGAAGTCCGACCTTCCGACTCTCTTCTGCAGTCGTAGCCGGCGCAACGATGCGCCAAACGTCTTCTGCGATGCGATTCGTCGCCTCTTCAGTCGTCTGCGATACGCCGCGTCATACTCGTAGAGTATGGCGTCAACCGCGGCTTCGTACTTGCCAAGCCGTTCCGTTTGGCCGCAGTCTGTGATCGCGAAGTCCGAAAAATCGGGAACAACGCCGTTACCGCCCGGCGGAAGCGCAGAAAACGGGAC
>Ga0351853_1117_pt1 | contig 21311 bp, 11 predicted proteins | sample BONcelHFGM3001C8_FD_206799 | JGI IMG/M metagenome (GOLD analysis project Ga0351853, IMG submission 206799) | Enriched cells from coal bed in the Powder River Basin, Montana, United States - BONCAT cells FGM rep2 HSBNCT.FGM.300.1.C8 ... | reverse complement strand
CGTGGTGGGGATCTTCCAGTCGCCGTCGTAGGGAAAAAAGTAGTTGCCCGGGGCGCCGTGGCCGTTACCGGCGATGTTGACGTCGAAGCCGTGATGCTCCGGCAGCGAAAACGGCTGGCTGCCGAGGTGCCACTTGCCGATGCTGGCTGTGCGATAACCCGCCTCACGCAACGCCTCTGCGAGCGTGGACTCCTCCAGCGGCAGTGCGCGAACGAATCGCCCGCTCTGCAGCCGCGCCTTCGGATTCCAGCGTCCGGACGGCAACCAGTCGGTAAGCAGCAATCGCGCCGGGTACTTGCCGGTCAGTATGGCGGCGCGCGTGGGCGAACAGACGGCGCAGGCAGCGTAGGCATCAGTGAACCGTGCCCCTTCGCGTGCCAAACGGTCAATGTTGGGCGTCTGGTAGAACGTGCTGCCCTGGCAGCCGAGGTCACGCCAGCCGAGGTCGTCGATCAGGAACAGCACGATGTTGGGTCTGCTCGCGGGCGTGGGCATGTCGGCGGCGTCGAGCGCGGCCGGCGAGGCCAGTAACAGGGTAGTCAACAGCGTGACGGCGTGTTTCATGGTTGTGGCCTTTCGTGTCATCATTCTATTCCATCTTGGCCAGTGCGGCTCAGCCTATTCATGTAGCTTCCAGGCAAACACAGAATTCCCCGAGCCCAGTTCCAAGGCCTTCGTGCCGTCCTGGGCGCCCGCCACCGCGATCCCCTGCGTCTGGGCCACCGGCTGGCCCGACTCGGTGATGCCCTCTGGCTTGCCTACGGGCAGCACGAGCGTGGCCGTGGTGTTCTTGGGGGTGGACACATCTGGCGTCACCGCTCCGCCCTGCTTCCTCCACGACACGGCGATCCGCCCCTGCACGGAATCGGAACTGGCCGACAGCCAGTCCATGTCCGGCGGGGTGTACGGGCGCACGATAGCGTGCTGGAAGCCGGGTTCGGCAGGATCGCACTGGATTCCCGCCAGGCAGGTCATGTGATCCCAGCGAGGATGACGATTCTGATCGTCTTCTCCTCGCGCAGTATCGCGACCCATCCGTGTTTTTTCAAGGGATAATCAGTTAGAATCGGAAATCATCCAGGATGGGATCATTGCCAGAAGAGCAGTGACCATCAGCGATGGAAAGGGGACGAAACATGGATCGACGGGAGTTTTCGAAGCGGATGCTGCTCGCCGGGGCGGGTACGGGCCTGGGGTCGCCGGCGGCCGCCGCGGGCGACAGGAGCGAGGACTATTATGAAGAGCCAGCCAAACGACTGCCGATTCGCTCGTTTGACGTGGTGGTGGCCGGCGGCGGCACCGGCGGAGTGGTCGCGGCGATTGCAGCCGCTCGGCAGGGTGCCAAGACGGCACTGATCGAACTGAAGGGCTATCCGGGCGGGACCGTCACCGAGGGCGGTACGGCCCTGCACAGCTACTACAACCTCTGGAAAGCATTTCCCGGCGTCGAGAAGCGACAGGTTGTCAAGGGAATTGCCCAGGAGATCATCGATCGTCTGATGCAGGTGGGCGGCTGCACGGGCCACGCCGAGATGCTGGAACACTACACCTACGATTCGGTCTGCACGGCGATCGATACGGAACTGTACAAACTGGTCGCATTCGAGATGCTGGTCGAGGCGGGCGTCGAGGTCTTTGTGAACACGCGGGTGGCCGGCGCGATCGTGGACGGGCCGCGTGTCCGCGGCGCGATCGTCGAGAGCCGCGCGGGACGCGAGGCGTTCTATGCCAAATCGTTCGTCGATTGCACCGCGTATGGCGACCTCGCGGCGCAGGCCGGAGCCAAATACACCGAACCCAACGACTATCCCGTGTGCAACAGCGTCGGCATCGGGAACGTCGACATCGACAAGTACCACGAGTTCTTCCGGGCACACAAGCTTTCTGGCCAACTGGCCAGAGGCGTGCGCAGCGGTCAGCCGGATTTGATCGTCCGTGCGGGGGCCGATACGTCACAGATCGACATACCGGAGCTGGCCGAGGCGGCGCGGGCCATCGGCATGTCCTTCATCACGACGACCGTCCACGACAACTACTTGATGTTCATCAAGTGCAATCTCAAGTTACCGATCAGCCCGACCGATCGGGACGAGGTGAGCAAGGCCGAGCTGGAGATCCGCCGCCGGATGGCCAAGGCCGTCGAACTGTTCCGCGAGTATATTCCGGGCTGTGAAAAGGCATTCATGGCCCGCACGAGTCCGAGCCTGTGCATTCGCCGGGGCCGGTTCATCGAGTGCGATTACGACATCACGCACGAAGACGTGATCGAGGCTCGTCACTTCGATGATGAGGTGATGGTCTACGGCTTCCACGACAAGGCCCCCCGCCTTCAGATCCAAGGCGGCGGAACCTATGGTGTTCCCTACAAAGCCCTGTGCGTCAAGGGGATCCAGAATCTGTTTGCCTGTGGTATGATGATCACCTCGGATCGCCGCGCCCATATGTCCACACGCAACACCGTCTGCTGCATGGGCCAAGGCCAGGGCGCCGGCACCGCCGCCGCGCTGTGTGCCGCCCGCAACTGCGGCACCCGCGACTTGCCCTACGGCACGCTCCGCGACGTCCTGAACCATGCTGGCGTGTACTTCGAAACCTAAGGAGCAGATATTTCAGCAACAAGTTCCAGGAGCGCAAAGATCGGTCTCTGTTTGGGGATATTGATCGTCGTGGGACTCTGCGCAGGGACGGCGCGTGCCGCGGACTCCCGTGTGGAGATCAGCGGCAAGCTGGCCAAATGGCATCCGGTCACGTTGACGTTTGCCGGGCCGGAAACCAGCGAGCGGGCGATGCCGAACCCGTTCACGGACTACCGGCTGGACGTGACGCTCGTTGCCCGGAGCGGCCAGCATTACGTCGTGCCGGGGTTCTACGCGGCCGACGGAAATGCAGCCATCACCGCCGCCGAATCGGGCGACAAGTGGCGAGTCCATTTCTCGGCCGACGAAGCGGGCCCGTGGTCGTATCGCGTGCGGTTTCTGCACGGCACGGGCGTGGCGCTGGCCGACGATCCGCAGGGTGACAGCGCCGGCTTCATGGACGATATGGAAGGTACGGTCGAGATCGGGCCGGCGGACAAGCCCGGCAACGGATTCTACGGCAAAGGCCGCTTGCAGTACGTCGGCGAGCGATATCAACGGTTTGCCGAGACCGGCGAGTATTTTCTGAAAGTCGGCGCCGACGCCCCGGAGAACCTGTTCGCCTACGAAGACTTTGACGCGACACCGAACGTGGGCAAGCGGCGCAAGACCTGGGCGCCGCACTTGCAGGATTACCACAGCGAGGCGGACGACCTGCTCTGGGGACCGAATCGCGACAAGGGCAAGGCATTGCTTGGAGCCGTCAACTACCTGTCGGGCAAGGGCATGAACGCGTTCTCGTTCCTGACCTTCAACGTGGCCGGCGATGACGAGAACGTGTTCATGCACTTGGTGAAGAAGGATTTGGCGGATTACGAAGCCAATCACGGGAAGAACACGCCCGACAAAGCTTGGACGACCAGCGTCGAGCGGCTGCGCGTCGATGTTTCGAAAACGGACCAGTGGGACCGCGTCATGCGGTACGCCGACCGCAAGGGCATGTTCCTGCACTTCAAGACGTCGGAAGCCGAGAACTGCAAGCTGATGGACGGCGGCGAACTGGTGCGCGACGCCGCGGAGCGCGGTCCCCGTGCCGCGTACGCGTGGCTGCTCAAGGAGGCCGCCCAAGGCCGCCTGCTGTACAACGACGACACGCCCATGCGGATCCTGGAGTTGACCGCCCGCCTCCACCGGAACGAACCAGTGCATGAGGACGATCCGCAGCGGCGGGGCGTTTTTACCACGACCATCCTGTCCGAGGCGGATGGCCGCCCCACGATCTCGCTGTTCTTCACCGGGGCGCGGCACTCCGGCGAGAACCTCCGCGCGCTGTTGGCCGAGCGGCTCGCGGGACTGCCGCCTCCGATGCAGATGTGCGACGCGCTGGCGCGCAACCTGCCGCGCGACCTGGAGACGACCGTGGCCAATTGCCTGAGCCACGGGCGGCGGAACTTCTATGAACTGGCGGAGACGTTTCCGGCGGAGGTCCAGCACGTCCTCGCCTGTTTGAAGGAAGTGTACCGGATCGACGGGCAGGCCAAAAAGCAAGGCCTCTCGCCGCACGCTCGCTTGCGCCTGCACCAAGAGCACAGCGGACCGGTGATGGAGTCTTTACTCCAATGGCTCAACGCTCAGATCGACGAGCGGAAGGTCGAGCCCAACTCCTCCTTGGGCCAGGCGATCGCGTACATGCTCCGGCATTGGGAGAAGCTGACGCTGTTCCTCCGCGAGCCCGGCGCGCCGCTGGACAACAACGTCTGCGAGCAAGCGCTCAAGATGGCCATCCGCCACCGGAAGAACTCGCTCTTCTACAAGACGCAGCGTGGGGCGGAGGTGGGCGACCTGTACATGAGTTTGATCCACACCTGCGATCACGCCCAGGCCGACCCGTTCGACTACCTGACCGAGTTGCAGCGCCACCACCAGCGCGTCATCCAATCGCCTGGTGACTGGCTGCCGTGGAACTACCGGCAACAACTGGCCCGCACCCCGCCTCCATCACCGGACGCCTGAGTCGCTCACGCCCCCTCAGCCGGCGTGCCGCAGTCGCCCCGACGAGACCCTCCTCGCGTCCAGGGCATCCACTTGCCTCCCACCATCAGCCGTGGCCGCCGGAAATTCTCCACCCTGCGCACGTCTGCCGAAAGCACACGGAGAACTCCACCCTCGACACCTCTGATCCCGTAACCTCACAAGCCCCGCCCAACGTTACCAAAACAAACGCCAACGCAACTCCCTTGGCGAAGCCTTTGTCTTCAGCAAACATCCCTTAATCTCCTTCTGACATGTAGCGACCACTAACGGGCCAGCACGAGTACGGCCCAGTGGCCCGTGCCGGGAGTTTTCAATTCCAGCGTGCCGCCTCCGTTGACGCTTTGCGGTTCTTGTCATGCGGTGCGGCTGATACGAGCCATGTGTCTCTTCATTTCTTTCACCCTTCTTGCCGGTTTGGACGGGCCGCAGTTGTCACCTCGAACGAATCATCGAGGCCTAGAGAGCGGGCTTGAGTCCTTCCCATTTCACACTCCAGGAGCCGTCGTCGGGAAAGCCGGGTGCATTCCCTTCCGGACATCCATCCCAACCGGCGGCCATCATGGCTGCCGCATACAACAAACCGCCCCTGCCGGGAAAGTACCCTGCCCCGCTGGTGGAAAAGTGAAAATCAGGGTGCAGCAGGAAATCTACGGCGGTTTCACGCATTCCCAAACGCGCGGCGCACATCGCCATCATGGCGTAGTCCCAGCCCCATTTCAATTTGGGCCAAAGCTGGAGCGCTTTATCAAAGGTCCGTTGCATGGTCTCCAGGTCCACTCCATCGCCCGGAAGCATTCCATAGAGACCTGTGACCGACGGGTGGTCGGAAAGCCATTGGGGGGTTCCCCAAGGATCCACGGATGTGTCCCGCAAACCACTTTCGCGGGATACTGATTCCCACATAATATAGACACCGTCCCGCACCGGTATGGGTGAAAGGTGTTCCAAAACATAATCGTAGCGAGCATCGCGTGGCAGTCCAAGCCGCTCCCGCCAACGCTGGGCTATGCGCAGCCCGAAACGGAAGTAAGCTAAATCAAAGGCCGGATTGATGGTTTCAAAGTGTGGATTTTTTTCAGACATATCCTCGATTGGATATCCCAAAACGAGCCGCTCGGGATTCTCTTTGTCCTGGCTGGGAAAGGAGGCGAGAAAATCGGCGGTTTCGAAGACGACCTCGCGCCATTTGTTCAACGTTTCCACTGTGGGGTGCGCACGATAATCCATTTCGGCGAAAAAGATGGGATGAGGGTGTTGCCAGACCAGCCAGGAATGCGAGGTCCAGGGCCATTCCACCGGAGTGTTTCCCGTACATTTGAACCAACGCGCCCCCTTATATCGTTGTTTCCGGGCGGTTTCCTGCGCCCCCGAAAGATACCTCTGGTAAATATCAATGTAGCGGTTCAACAGGGGCCACCGGTCCCACAGCGCCCAATGCGTGCCGTGCCACCAGATCATTTCGAAGTGAAACCGGCCGTGCCAGGGATCTTTCCTCAAACCGGACTCTGGAGGAGGATAGGAGCCTGCTTCATTGACGGCCATGGCGTATTGCGATATGACAATACGGCGCTCCAGTTCCTTCCAGCGCGGATCGCTGCTGCCCGAAAGATCGATGGCACCGCCGCTATTCCAAAAGTCCGGCCAGTGTTTAGCGCACGCAGCGATTGTTTCTGTCGCCGATGGAAGCGTTTCGGGCAAGGCCCGCGGTGTAAAGGCGCAGACAAACTCAAACTGATCCGCCGCTTCCGGCGATAATAGGAACTCGTGTTTGGCCGGGTTTTCCAGTGTGCCTCCGCCTGCCCACATCAGACCTACGTGATATGAAGTGGCATCCGCTATTCTGGCTATATCGGCGCGCCGGGGGCCGCGCGACTGAATCGTTGAAGCATGCGCATCAGGCCGGTTAAAATCCCCGCTCTGATTGGGGTAGGGAAACGTCAGCTTGATTCGCAGGCGGCCGGCGGAGATAAGCGGGGAAGTAATCCGAACCGCTATGGCGTCCAGGGTTGGATGCACGCAGGTTTCCACGTTCACCGGCTGCCCGTCGATGTCGTATCGGCTGGTTAAAAGGCCCTTCCAGAGGTCCAGCGTCTGTTCGCGGTTCTGGAGGTCCTCCATACCCGCGGCAGAGCCGTTCTCCTTGAGAAATACCAGGCCTAGCCGGCCCAGGTTCGCTTTATGGGGGTTACTCATAAGCCATTTGCCAATTTCCGAACCGTTCTGCAGAGGATAGGGTCTCTCGCGGCCGTCATAACCCCGGTGAATGGGCCATTTATAATCGTCTATTGTCTGTCCAGCAGGCAGTGGATCGGAATGCCACCCCCAATGGGCCAGAATCGGGTTATTACTGAAGCTGATGAGGCCGGAGATGTCAGTTGTAATAGCGAACTCGCCGTTACCGACCTGCAGTTCTGACGAGGAGGTGACCGTTATGTTGTGCCGGGTCACCACGGCTTGTCGGTCGATGGCCAGGCGTTCTTGTCCGGTCGCGTCCGCTCCATACGCCATAGACACGGCTCCGGCCAGAAGGCCGCAGAGTAGCAGACTCGTTCTCATCATCATCGTTCCTTGCCTGTTACTCGTTCTGTCAAGGGGTACAGCACTCATTCTTGTTTCACTCACTTTCGTGCATGGGTTGTTCAGCAAGTTCGACTCTCCTATTTTTCGGCGTGGTTGAGTTCCAGATCGTGCTCGCCGAGTTCGCGGAAGTGGTCGAGCGCCAGGGATGCCAGGCGCAAACCGTCCGGGGTCAGGACGTTGGGGACGGGCGCAGATTGATGCCACTGGAGGAGACTGAACCTGTTACCGAGCAACGTGCGCGTGACGTTGAGGCCCCCTTCGCTCACCGGCAGCACGCTGGGCGGCGATTTACCTCTCTGTTGATACTGGTTCGCCATCAAAAGAACGTCGAGCGGCGCCTCGCCGGTGCAAACGATCTTGAATGCTTTCTTGTCTGGATCGTATCCTTCGCTTGGGTTATAGTATTGACTCATGACGCTTGACAGTTGGCCGTGGTAGTTGTTGACGGTGAAGTAGTTTTCGAATGAGGGACTCCCTTGGCCGCGAGTCCCGCAGATCTTCGGGCCGCTTATGGTCACGCGCCCCTCGGGCAGCGTGGGCGAGCCTTGGAGATGCGCGTACGGACCCTCACGCATCTGTTCTTCGTAGCAATCGCTGCCCACGAAGCTCTGGTTGTCCTCGATCCGGAACCTCGTTTGAGCGGTCTGTACGCCAAAGAAGCCCGATCGGTCGACCTGCGTGCCCCTGACCCGGATCATACCCATGCTGTGATGGCCGCCGACGTTGAAGAGTATTCGCGCGCTGGAGCAGTTGTTAAAGGACATTCCCCCGCCTCCGGAATAGGCATCCCAGATAGTCACCACAGAATCCTTCGACAGGCCCACGGCCTCGAAAGCTCCGTTCCCCGTGAACGTTTCTGGATTATTGGCACTGGGACCGCCACCCAGTTCCAGGTGCTCGTAGTGCATGCGGGAAGGTTGTGGGATGGTGCTCACCTGACGCAGCGCCACGACGCCTCCAGTGTGACGCATCGCCATGTGCTCCAGCGTCACGTTCTGCGGGTCCGAGACGAGGATGACGGGTCCGACCTTGTCGCCCCCCCAGCTGATACCTGTCGAGAAGATACCCGCGCCTTGCACGTAGTAGTTACCGCCGGTGATATTGATAGTCCTGCTGACCTGGTAATTTCCACGCGGCAGATACGCGACGGCCCCCCGGCCGTAATCGCGCGCGGCATCGATGGCCCTTTGTACGTCGCCGTTGAAGTCCCGCTTCACGTCGAACACCCGGGTGGGTATGGCGGCTTCGCTGCTGAAGAAGCTCTGCTGCGCTGAGCTGACCGAGCCGCCGCGCTGGCCCGGGGGAACCTCGATCACGTTTGTCGTCGTCCCGCCAAACAGCGCGGACGTACTCGTTTTGTTGTTGGAATGCACGACCGACTGACCGTTCAAGGGAATGGGCGGATTCGCCGACGGCGCATTGGTGAAGACACAGTCGAATATGAGCGTGGGAGTGCCCACCCTAATGGCGAAGTCTGGGTTGGTCCAGCCGGAGACGTGACAGTCCTGTATGGTAAATATGCTCCCCGACCCCTTGTGCTCCAAGAATGCGCGGGATCCCACGGAGGTGCAGCGACGCGCTGAGTTCCCGTGGATGCCACCGACGTCTATGATATCCACCTGCTTACTGCGCTCGAAGTGGCAGTTGCGGGCGTAGAAGTTCCCGTTGCGGTTCCAGATCCCATAGCCGCAGTCATAGAAATTGCAGCCGTCAATGGTCCAATTGAAGTCATTGTACCTCCAGATTGCCAAGCCTTTGCCGCAGTTGATGAACAGGCAGTTACGCCACTCGGAGCTATCCAGATAATCACCACCTTCTTCGGCAGTACCACAGCCGGCCTCCGTGAAGTTCATGAAGGCCGAGTGCTGATGCTTCGTATGGCTCGCTGCACCGGGCAAGTCTATCCAGGCTCGCGCCGCCTTACCCCGACCATCCCAGACGAGCCCGATGTAAGTGGAATAGCCCATACCCCTGCTATTGAACATGGTCCCGCCTGCGGGACCGTCCCACACGATCCGAGTGCTCCGTCCATGACCACGGATGTTTATCGGCGATCTTTCCCATCCCTGTTGGGTTCTATTCGTAACGGGCTCGATCACTCTGGTGATGCGGTAGGTACCGGGCGGCAAGTACACGGTGCTGAAAGCACCGTCCAGGTTGCGCGCCATGTTGCAGGCCGCCTGTATCGCCGCGGTATCATCCGCCACGCCATCACCCACCGCCCGCGGGGTGGCATCGGTCTTCACATTCAGCCAATCCGAACGCTTCTCCCAGTTCAGTTCCGGGAGTTGCGGGATATCCGGATTCGCGGCAACCACCGGCGCGTCCGCGCCATACGCCACGGACATCGCTCCGGCCAGAAGGCCGCACAATACCAGATTCATTCTCATCATCATTGTTCCTTTCCTATTCATTGTTCTTTCAAGGGTTGTAGATCTCATTCTTGCCTCGCTCACTTTCGTGCATATTTCCAGATTGCTTCCCACCGGTTGCTCCTAGACACCGAGAGTCGGGATAAAAAGTAGAACTGATAACATAATAGAGCCTCAATAGCATCAACGCTTGGTCTTCTTTTCCGGCTCTCCCTTGGGGGCGGGGTACCTGCCGTCGTCCTGCTGGCTGCGGGGTTCGACCCAGGCTTCGGCCATGAAATCGCTGATCTGCTTCGCGATGTTGGGATGCTGTGCGGCGAGGTCGTTTTTCTCGCCAATGTCCTTGCTCAGGTCGTAAAGCTTGACGGCCCCGGGCATTCCGATGCCCTTCCAGTGGCCCATCCGCACGGCCTGCCCATTCTCTTGCCAGAAAAGGTATTTGTGTGTCTCCTGCTTGCCCTTGCCGAGCAATGTCGGGACGATGGAGATGCCGTCGATGTCCTTGGGCACCTCTGCCAAAACCCCGGCCAGTTGGGCCAGCGTCGGCATGACGTCCGGAAAATACCACGGCAGATCGCTTACCTGTCCGGCCTGGATCCTGCCCGGCCAGCGCACGATCATCGGCACACGAATGCCCCCTTCGCTCAACAAGCCCTTGAACCCGGACATCTCGCCGCAGGAGTTGAGGGCCTCGTAAAACTGTCTGTCGGCCCCGTTGTCCGACGTGAAGAAGATAATCGTCCTCTCGTCGATCCCCAGCTCCTTCAGCAGGGCGAGAATCTCACCCACGTTCCTGTCCAGTATCGAAACCATCGCGGCTGCGACCTTCGCGATATCATCCCAGGGCTTGTCCTTGTAGAGCGCCCAAGCAGGGTCGTCCTCAGGGATCTCCCACGCGGCGTGCGGCAACGTCCACGGAGCGTAGCAGAAGAACGGCCGGTCCTTGTTCTCCTTGATGAACTTGACCGTCTCGTCGAAGATCGCGTAATGCGTGTAACGACTGTTCCTTTCGACCTTGCCTCTGTTGGCGGAGAACGTGTAATGTGTGAAGGGCTCGTTCAGATCGACCCTCTCGCTGTTGCGGTACAGGTGCGTGTAGTACGTGTGGGCGTGCCACTGGTTGTAGTAGCCGAAGAAGACATCGAAACCCTGCCGTTCGGCCGCGCCGTCCCGGCCCTGGTTTCCCAGTCCCCATTTGCCGACGCCGCCTGTCGCGTAGCCTGCCTTCTTGAGGACTTCGGCGACCGTGACGTCCTCGGGGAAGAGCGGAACGCCGCCGGTGTTTGAGCGCACGGGCGTGTGCCCCTTGTGATAGCCGGTCATCAAGGTACTGCGTGCGGGCGCGCAGTTGGGGGCGCCCGAATAGCAATCCGTAAACTTCATCCCCTCGGCACACATCCTGTCGATGTTCGGCGTAAGGATCTTCTTGCTCCCATAGCACCCCAGATCGTGATAGCCCATGTCATCAACCATGATGAAGATGATATTCGGTTTGGCGGACAGGTCTTGCGCGGCGGCAAAGCCCGGCAGCACGCTGGCGATGAGGCAGCAAGCCATCAAGACTGCGGCCGTCTGGCAAACAAACTGACGTCGGGTTGACATGGTAACTCTCTTTTTTTAAGGACTGACTCTAGGTGTCCGCATCGGGTTTTCGTTCACAGGCATCCTCAATCCCCCTCGTACATGCGATACACCAACGAGCCGGCGAGGGTTGGCAGCTCGAGCTTCACGCTGGAATGGGGCGAGACCGTGACCTGTCGGCGCAGGCCGGCCAAGGGCGCGAAGCCGCGGGTGGCAGTCAGGTTGGCGGTCTGCGGCGTTCCGCCGGGGTTGTGGATTTCGAGCAGCAGCCGATCCGCGCCGTCCTGGACGCAGGACATGAGCACATCCGGGTTGTCGCAATGGAACAACTCGCCGACGTGGATGCGGGTGTCGCCCAGCGTGGTGTTGACGCTGGTGACGGCGGCCTTCTCGAATACCGGCAGGATCAGCAGTTGTTTGCGGTCGAGATCGTAGCGGCCGGCGATGGCGTTGGCCGGCATCCCCTCGACCTTGACCAGCACATTGTGCGGCAGGTCATGCTTTTGTATGGCCACGGTCGCCCCGCCCTCGACCGCTTCCAGGTTCATCGTGTAGTTGATGTTGCGCAGACGACCCTGGGTCAGTTCGTAGGTGTATGCCGGGGTGCCGCCACCGACCGCGTAGTCGCGGATGAAGGCTTCGAGCCAGAGATTGTTGTTGTGTTCATCCCCCTCCCAGCATTTGTAGAGGGCCAGGTAACGAGCCGTCAACGTCTCGCCGGCCCGGAATCTGCGGCCGCCGCTGTCAATGAAAAGTCTTCCCTGAGTGCGGTGATAAAGCCACCCCAACGGGGTGTCGCCGATATTGATCAGCGCCGGAGCGCCGCCGAGATCGGTCCCCAAAAAGAAGTAGCCCCCGGCATCCAACACGCCACTGCGAAGCATCTCCTGTTCGGGTCCACGATCATCCACGCCGGTAAACGTTCCGCTCCTGTCTCGCGCCGCCACATAAATTGGTCCCCAGTTGGTGGATCTCCTGGTGGACAGAATATTTAACCGCCGCAGGTCGCAGTCCCGCTTGAACGTGACCACCAATTCATTGATCCGCACGGAGAAGGGGGCGCGATGACGGGGTCGCACCGCGCTGCCACGCACGACAATGTCCGCGTATTCCATGGGCGTCGGCAGCACGTGGCGAACTACTGCGTCTGCACCTTTTCTGTCGGGGAAGTCCGGGGGGAGGCGAAGGTACTGCTCTGGAAATTGAACGTCACCGATACCATAATCGACCGCATAGTCGAACGAGGTCAGAGGATTCTCCTTACGATAGGCCATAAAAGTCGGCTCGCGTGTGCCATCGGTGAATTCCATTACCGGGGAGGCATCGATAGCTGTCCCATGAATACTTGCGCCGTCAAAGCGCATGAAAGCTGGTGGAGTGCGCGGATTTCCCGCCCCGCCCCCGGCTCCCAGCCATTTCTTGTTCCAGTGACCTCCGGCCCAAGATCCGACTTCCACCAGATTCTGACGCTGTTCATCCCAGCCCCTGCTACTAATTGCGGAATCAATACCGTCATGATATGCCCATGCGTAGTTGCCGCCCTGCCAGGCCCAACGGGTTGCACCAACGGCGAAGCGGCCGTTCACGTCGGTCACCACTGGAATCAGGTGTAATTGTTTCTTAAGCTCATCGTCAATAAAACACCGGAAGGCCTTGTCGCCATTCGGCTTGAAGTGTCTTATGGCCTCGCCGGTCATGGCATCGATGATTTTCACGTCGGCGATTCCCGCCTCGCTGCGTGCCTCAAGTTCCACGCGCATACGTTGACGGCCGCGGCCGAAAGGGTCCCCGTGGCCGTTGACAATACCCCAATGCTCAATCACCGGGCCGCTGCTGATATACAAGGGATCACCGTGTCTCTGCGTATGGCCGTCTATGCGTTCGCGGACGGTCCTTAGGTTATCCGCTCGCACGATGGTCAGCGGCGTGTTCTGCACCGTATGCCGCAGGCGCCCAGGAGAACGCACCATGGCCAGGATCAAGGGCTTGAACTTCATCATCCGCCCCTGCAAGGAGCGATACGCGTCGAAGCCGTCGTCCACCAGCCGCCCGTCGTCGTAGGTCATGATGCACGCGGAAAAGGTAGCTCCTTTCGGGCGGAGCGTAAGAACCCGGGCAGTTGCGGGCGTTGATGACGATCTCCGTACCGCCGACGTTTTCATATTTCGTCTCGCAGTACTCGCCTTTTTCGTACTCAAAAGATTCGCCGTCGTCCTCAAACAGCGTGAATTCCGTGGAGCCATGTCCGTCAACAAAGCTCGACGCGCACCTTGGCGTTGTTTTCCAAATGGCCACTTCGCGGCAAATAATCAATTATTCCTAACGCAACGGACAGAAAACCCGTACCACTTACCGAAGTTGTCGCGGTACACATTCCCGCTGTTGCTGCTCATGCTCCTGCTCCAAGCGTTCGAGTCATCGTACTCAGTACTACTCCACCAGTCGCCGTAGTTGCCCAAATTGAGAAAGCTACCATCAAGGTAGTAGCGACCGCCGCCCGGAAAGGCCGAGAATTCGTAGTCGTCGGTTCCGTTACCGTTGTTACTCCATCCGCTTTTTGCCTTTAACCTGGTTCCCGGGTTAGTGCCCACGAAATTGGTAAGCTCTGTCCACTCGGCATCGCTGGGCAGGCGCCAGCCCTTGGGGCACACATTGCGAGCGGTTTGCCAGTCGTAAAGGTAGCCGTACTTCGCCACATTGCTGCTGTTATTATCGTAAGCCCAGTAGTTGCCACCATTGGGCTTAAAGGCAAGGTTTTCGGCCATCCAGACCTGACTGCCAAATTTAATAGTTTTGTAGGTCTTGCCATCGCGTGGGTCTGTGAATGTCCCTGTTTGCTGTTTTGTAACTGGAATAGTTGTCGGAGATTCACGCACGACCACAAGCTGGTCGATGTTCGCGCCGCCCTTGCCGGTTGTGGACAACCTGATGGTGTTGCTGCCGGCCTTGAGGGTCTGGACCGTCTGCACGGTCAGCCAGAGCTCGTTCCTGTCCTTGATTTTGTAACCAGATGGATATGCCCCCCCACCCGGAGTACGTAAGACCCGTGTGGTTGGAGACAAGGACATACTGTTCACGGCCGTTGTTCCGTTGATACTGAGCTGCATGGGCCGGTCTGACGTGTCATCGCCCGCGTAGCGGAACGAAAGGTGATAGATGCCCTCATCCGGCGCGTTCACGGTCCACTCTATATATCCTTCACCGCTGTTGAAATCAGCGAACCCCGTGCCGTACCACCACCGTCCGTCCGAACTTGTGGAACAGCCTGAAAGCGTGGCATCCTCGGCCTGGTAAATCCAGTAGTAGTTTTCCGTCCTGGGCGCAGGGCCTTTTGAAATCACGAAATCAACCGGTGTCCTGGTTCCGACAATAGTTCCGTAGGCAGGGTTCTGGTTCACCACCTGGCCCTGAACCGTTTCCTCGTCATACGCCTCGGTCACCTTGCCGATTGACAATTCCCCGCGGGTTATTTTCGACTCAGCAGATGCCTGGTCCAGACCGAACAGGTAAGGTGTCTCGGCTGTCGCGGAAACCGCGGTGATATTCATGCTGGCACTGGTCAGTCCCTCGGCGCTCGCGTTTAGTGAAATAGCGCCGACAGCCCCGGTGGATTGCAGCACCACGAGGCTTTTTTCCCGGTACGCCTTGGGCAGCCTGAAATCACTCCGGAGATCACTGTTGCCCGTGGCGATGATGGTAGCCGGGCCGGTCACGCTGAAAGTGAGATCGTTGGCCGCATCCGGGACCAGTGTGCCGCTGGCATCGGTCACATTGACCTCCACGTGCACGCGGTCTTTTTCATCGGCCCTGATGATGGACCGGTCCGGCGTCAGAACGATCTTGTTTGCCTCGCCCGCGGTCTTCACTTCGAACCGGCACACCGCCGAGCCGCCTATCCTGCCAACGGCCTTGATCGTTCCCGGTGCATAGTCCACCTTCCAGACCATGATGTAATCGTCGAACGCCATCCGGTATTTGATGCCCTGCGAAACACCGTTAATAAATAACTCCGCGCTCTCGCAATTGGAGTAGACCTTCACCGTGGTGGCCGGGTCTTCGGCCAGCGTGGGGTGGGTCCAGTGATCTGCCATATTGGGCCAGGACCACTGCCCCCCGCCTCCCTCCCCCACAACCCTGCTGTCCTCAACGATGACGTGTACCATGGGGTCAGTGGTCCACATGGACTTGCTCAGGTACGCGACCGGCTTGGGAAAGCCGGAGATATCCACACCTGCGGCTCTCCAGCCCTTGCTCGGCCATCCTGATTCGCCCAGGTACTCAATGCCGGTCCATTGGTACGACCCGACCACGTAGGGGTATGACATGACATCTATCCAGGGGTTGGCATTCTTCATAGCCGCATCACGCCAATACATGTTGGTCTCGGTTTGATTGATGATGACGTCCGGATAAGCAGCCCGGTAAATCGGGAACCACTCTGGTAAATAATTCTGCGAAACGATGTCCAGGACAGATGCTGGATTGACCTGGGTGGGTCCTAATCCGACGGTTACTTTGCGGTAGTCGTGCTGGTGGATCCAGTTTGCCATGGGTGTGTAAAATTTACTGAACTCGTCTATTTGATTGAATCTGCTCTCGTTGCCCACGCTCCACAGGTACACGCACGGGTGGTTGCGGTCGCGCAGTACCACGTTGCCGAGATCCCGATGCCAGTCGGCCTCCCAGTTCGGGTAGATGTCGCGCTCCCACTTATCATGCGTCTCATTCAACACGAGGAATCCCATCCGGTCGCACAGGTCCAGGAACTCGCGCGCCTGGCTGTTATGGCTGGTCCTGATGCCGTTGTATCCCAGACTTTTGAGCACCGCGAGCCGCCGCTCCCAGCTCCGCGCGTTGAAAGCCGCTCCCAGGATGCCCATATCGTGGTGCAGGTTCGCACCCTTGATTTTTATGCTTCTTCCGTTGAGAAGAAGCCCCTGCCCGCTGTCCCAGTCAATCGTGCGGATGCCGAACGGCGTTTCATAGGTATCAACCACCGTGCCGTCCACCCTCACTTCGCTGATTGCCTTGTACATATAGGGCATGGACGTGCTCCAGAGCTTCGGGCTGCCGACCGTCAGATCCTGGCTGAACTCGTGTGTCGCGCCCGCGGCGATCGACTGGGCCGATTCGCTGCTCGTCACCACCGCGCCGTCCACGTCGAGAATGGTCGTCTTGAGCGCGCAGCTCTGCGCAGTGGCGTTCTCATTATCGACTTTTGTCCTGACATTCACGCCCGCCGATGCCGCGGTCACATGGGGCGTCGTTATGTAGGTTCCCCAGAGACCAACGTGCACCTTGTCGAGCACCCTGAAGTACACGTGCCGGTAGATGCCGCCGCCCGAATACCAGCGCGTGCCGCCGCCGGTGTTCACTCGCACGGCCAGAACGTTATCGCCATTCCAGTCGATAAACGGGGTCAAATCGTACTGCAGTGGCGTATATCCGTAGCTGCACGTGCCGACCTCCGTGCCGTTGATGTACACCGTGCTGCGGTGCATGATGCCGTCGAACTCGACGAACACCTTCTTTCCGTTCTCGTCCGGTTTCATCGTGAAATGCTTGCGATACCACGCGGTTCCTCCCGGAAAGCTCCCTTGGGAACCGGGGTGCGTCTTATCCGGCGTGAGGGCGATGATCCAGTCGTGCGGAACGTTGACGGTCTGCCATGCGGCGTCGTCGAATCCGGCGTTCCGGGCTTCGGAAAAATCGCCCTGCGCAAATCTCCAGTTGTCGTCAAAACTCGAAACGCCTGCGAACGAAACCGAGGCAATCACCTCGTTGTCCGGGCTTTTCTCGGCCTGCGCGTCCGCGCCATACGCCATGGACGCCGCTCCGGCCACAAGGCCACAGAGTAGCAGACTCGTTCTCATCATCATCGCTCCTTTCGTTTTCCTTGTTCTGTCACTTCCCCTCGGTGTGTGTACAAGGCTTCGGCCTTGACCTCGGGATAGGCCTCCGCCCGGACGCCGCTATTGGCCGCCATCGCGGGCGTTTAGAACTTATTCACGGGACCGGGCTCGAAATGCCCAGAAGCATGCGCTCGCCGCTGTCGGGGAACTTCACCTGGATCACGCCTCCGCTGTAATACCAGCCGCTCCGGGCCGCATCCAGCCCGGCCTGCGATGATTTCTTCTCCAGTGCCATGCTCCCCAGAAAGACATCGCCCGGGTCGCCGTCATGATGCACGCGGAAAAGGGAGTTCCTTTGGGGCGGCCTGTAAGAACCCGGGCATTTGCGGGCGTTGATGATGATGTCCATGCCGCCGTAGTTTTCATATTTCGTCTCGCAGTACTCGCCTTTTTCGTACTCGAAGGATTCGCCGTCGTCCTCAAACAGCGTGAATTCCGTTGAGCCATGTCCGTAAATGTCGACGATCAGCGGATCAATCGGTTTTTCACCCACATAATTCATGTACGGCATCATGGGAATGATGGCGCCGCCCCTGACGAAAACAGCGCAGTCATCCTCCGGGGTTCCCGACAGGTCGATGGTCTGCTTGCCGTCATAGACCTTGTCGTTCCAGAAATAAATCCATTTACCCTCCGGCAGATAGACGGACTTATTGTTCTTGTATACTGGGCGATTACGCTCCGCGCTGGCCTTCGCATCATATTCATAGCCAAAGTCGACAAGGAGGTTCGGTCCGTAAAAAACCGCTTTGCCGATGGAATATGTCGCCGGGTCATCCTGGAATTCCAGCGCAATGGGGCGGACGTTGCCCACGCCCGTTTTGCGCTGTTCCCAAAGATTGGAGTAGACATAGGGGATGAGCTGGTAATGGAGTTTCAGATACCTTAAATAGTTTTCCGGAGAGTGCATGGCCCAGGGCACGTCGCCGCGAATCCATTCGTTATCGGTCCAGAAGGTCGCGAACGCATTCATAAAGAGGACCAGCGGATACGGATGCCAGGACGAATATTCGGGTCCATAATGCGAGGCGGTCCAGCCGCTGTTGGCCGCCATGTTGGGTTGGAGACTCAGGTCGTTATAGTGGAACACCGGCCACCGATGCGCGCCGGTATACAGATTGCCCTGCCACATGCAAAATCCCCGCTTGTTATAGGTCGCTTTATACTGCTTGTACAAGTGTTCATACAGGATGAAATAATAAGCGTTGCGGTACTGGCGCATGCTGGCCCCGGATTTGAGAGTGACAGACTCATCGGGTGTGCGGTGCGCATCATCCTTGAAGCCCGTCACACCCATGTCGAAATGGTTGGTTTTAAGCCAGCCGAAGTAAGTTTCTACAGCCCCGGGTATGGTAAAGTCCACTAAATTGCGCGCGCCGAGATAGGGTTGCATCAGTTTGAGCAGTGGTTCATCCCTTAAAGAACCGTACATCCAATGATTAATCCCAAACCCCTTCTTCACCATGCGGCTGGTCCATCCCTCCGGGTCGGGAAATACGGCAGGTGCATAGGTTAAACCGCCACGGTTCAGCGCCCATCCCGGTTCCGTGGACATGTAATCGCAAGCATAGCCCCTGGCCCTGAATTCATCGGCCACCGCCTCATAGTCCGCGGCCGACCAGATACGCCATTTGTCTTTGTCGGGACTCGTATCGAACCCCAGACCGCGATAGTGCATCCCGAGCGCCTTTTTCGGCGGCAAATCCGCGATGCCCGTCAACTCACAGTAACTCCCCATCATTTTTTTGATGGATGGCCCCCTGAAAAAATAGAAGTCAAGTTCACCCTCCGTTAAATCCAGCTTGATCCTGGATGGATGCGCCTTGCCGAAATCAAAAACGCTCCTGTACATGTTGTGCAGCAGGATGCCGTAGCCGGCGGTGCTCCAGTAAAGCGGATTGACGATCTCGTTTTCACCGGTCAGATTGTTTCTCCGGCCGAAGGCCTGCCAATTGGCGATATTGTGCCCCCGCAAGTCGAAATAAGCGAACTGCATCCCGCAACCGTAGAAATGCTCCTCCCTGCCCGATGCGTCGAGATCGAAACTCACCGACCTGGCCGAACCGTTCCACGACATGCGATCATCGTTGCTCTGGGTCGTGATGAGCGAGGTGTTGTCCTCTGTATAAAAATCCAGTTTGAAAGGCGACTTGACGGCCCGTATGACCATTTCGCCGGTGGCGATCTTGATATAGGTGCCCTCGTCGGTTACAGCGCCGCCCACATCGGGCCAGTCGTATTTGGCAATGATGTACGGTTCGTTGGCGATAAACTCTTCCCCTGGCGGGACCATGCGGATGCGGGCGAGATCCGTTTTACAGAGCTCGACGCGCACCTTGGCGCCGCCTTCCAGGGCGAAATTGATGTGGTTCCCGCTCACCGCGTGCGAAACGTAGTCGCCCACCGAAGTCTGCGCATGGGCAAGCTGGAAACCAAAAACCGCAACTGCGGCGGATGTCAGGATAGCCAACCTGCGCGTTAACTTCATGTAATCATATCTGTTCTTCATTTTCTTTACCCTTCCTTTCCGATTGTCATTTATTTGACGGCGGTTGTCTCAGAAAATCGTATTCGGAAGAAGTAACCACTTCTAAAAACGATTTGCGTTGGAACATAGGCCTGTTCTTGTTTTGTTCATACACTTTTTGTATACGCGCTTCTGGTTGGGGAGCACACGGCAACAGGAACATAGCATCTTTCAAATAAGACCCCATCCCTGGCAAGTCTATTCATATTTGGGGTAGGCACTGTTGGATCGCCGTAACAACCGAACCAGGGATTCATATCCTCAAAATAAATCCAAAGGATATTCGGTTTGGCGGACTGGTCTTGCGCTACTGCTAAGCCCAGCAGCAGGCTGGCGATGAGACCGCAAGCCATCAAAACTGCGGCCGTCCGGCGAATAAACTGACGTTGGTTTGACATAATCATTGGAAGCGTCCGAGTGCTAAGGAATTGCTTTTGGGGTGAAGGCCGTTGAAAGAGCCGGTGGACTGACCGGCCTGCCTGTCGTAGCTTTGGCGAAGCGGAGGTGGATAGCAAGGAGCGGCATGTGGTTTCCACGGTTTTTTGGAAATGAGGTTCAGGGTTTGGTAGGGAGTGAATGGTAGATGTCATCGAGTTTCGCGGTTTCGAGGGTTCCGTGGTGGATGATGACGGTGTACCTGAGAGTGATGGATTCGCCTTGTTTCAGGGTGTGGTTGCCTAAGGTCTTGTCGCCTTTGGATTCGAAGTCGTTGATGCCGAAGGGGTTGATGGCGAGGAGACCGTATTCGCGGGCGTGCCAGTGGGAGGGGTGGCGGAAGGATGTGGGGTGGTCGATGATGACGACGACGGCGGGTTTGCCGAGTTCGTCCGGGCCGGAGTAGGCGGCCCAGTTGGCGCGTTTGCCCCATGCCTTGGCATTGATATCGCCGTTGGAGTTGACGAGGGTGGATTTGGCCTCCCTGCCTTTGACGCGGAGGGTGCGATCGGTGCGAATGGCGAAGGTGCCTTCCTCGGTATCGCCAAGGACGACAGTTTCGGCAGTGGCGGTTAGTTTCGAGGTGAAGTCGATGCGAAGGGTTTCGGGGGAAGGGCGGGAAAAGGACTGGGTGCGTGTTTCCGAGAGGAGATCTTTGCCGTCAGCGGTCCAGATGAGATCGGCGGTGAAGCTGGCGGTGCCGTTTTCGATCTTTTTATCCGTGATTGATTTGATGGTGATGTCGGTGCCTTTGACTCTGGAGGTGGTCCAAAAATCGTAGCCGTTCACGCTGCCGTGGGCGAGCCATAAGCCGCGGTGGTGGGAGTGGCCTTTATCCTCTGTGGGGGCATCCTCCTCCATGGGCCAGTGGCGGGCGATGTTGGCGCCGGAGGGGGAGGTGAGGGGGTAGAGGTAGGGGAAGCGGTAGTCGTTGCGGAAGGCGGTGACGAGCTTCCCGTCATCGAGAAGCTGGAGGGTGCCGTCCTTTTCCGTGAAGCTGAAATCAGCAAGCGCGAGGTGGGAGGAGGCGAAGAGGAGGAGTGCCGCGGTGTGGAGTGTAAATAGGTTTTGCATGAGGTTTGTGCCCAGAGTAAGAAGTTTCTACGTTCTGCGAAGAAGTGTTTTGTTTTGTTCAAAGTGCCCGTTTAAAATCGGAATACCAAGGGGAGCGAGGACTCCCATGAACCTGTAAACAACCATCATGGCAGCGGGTGCATTTCTGTTGGGAAAAACCGCTACCAAACGGCCGTTGTGGGATTCATCATTCGCTCTTTCCGCAGTAGCCAATTGGCAC
>Ga0351853_1112_pt1 | contig 21639 bp, 23 predicted proteins | sample BONcelHFGM3001C8_FD_206799 | JGI IMG/M metagenome (GOLD analysis project Ga0351853, IMG submission 206799) | Enriched cells from coal bed in the Powder River Basin, Montana, United States - BONCAT cells FGM rep2 HSBNCT.FGM.300.1.C8 ... | reverse complement strand
CGCGCGCATAAGGTGCTTGGATAGCTGCCGAGCAGTTGTGCCTGCCTGGGTGGTTTAGGTTTGAAGGAGCAGGCGACCATCGTCGTGCGGCGATTTTCCGCCTACATTCGCGGTTGCGCCTCCCGTTGCTCCTTTTGCCGCAAATCAAGCTGGTTATAAACGATAAAGAAAAACCCTCAAGCCTTTACAGCTCAAGGGTTTCCGTCTTGGAAAATGCTTATATTGTTGATACAATCGGGGGTGGGTGCACTCTGAAACGGTGAATCGTGTAAGGATCCAAAAACGCCATGAGCATATCAGGATCGCTCATATTTTTTATGTTTTGGTTCGTATGGGTTACGAAGGCGGTACATAGAGGGAATTGAACGGTGACGTAGCTGATAGAGACTGTTACGTTACGTGAAAAAAAGTACGGATCACATTGCTCACAGTCTCATAAAGATTTTGGTTCGAGTATTGCTTGGCTTCTTCAAAGGGCATCGGTAGTCGATTGATGCTAAAGGCTGCTGTAAGCCCTTGTGCATATAGCGTATCGACGTTTCCTTGAATGCCGCCGCAAACCGCAATGACTGGAACAGCATGTGCTCTTGTCGCATTCAGAATACCACTGATGACCTTGCCAAACGCGCTTTGCTCATCCATGCGTCCCTCTCCTGTTAAAACCAATGACGCATCGGTCACGCGGTGGTGAAAACCCGCAACATCAAGTACTGTTTTTATACCGCTCTCCAGCTTTCCGCCAAGCAAAGCTACGGTTCCCGCGCCCATTCCACCGGCTGCGCCGACGCCGGGGATGGTGCGAATATCAATGCCAAGATCTTTCTCGATGATATCTGCCATATGGGACAAACCTTCATCCAGCGCTTTTACCATATCAGCATTTGCGCCCTTTTGAGGTCCATAAACAGCCGCGGCTCCATAGGGGCCGCATAATGGATTGGTCACATCACACATGGCCTGAAGCGCAATTCCGGCTTGAGCAACGCGTGATTGGCTGATATCAATATGATCAATCTCGATGAGTGTACGCCCTACCGGTATAAATGCATGCCCATCGCGTTTCAGGAACCGAACACCCAGCGCTGCCGCGGCGCCACAGCCGCCATCGTTCGTTGCGCTGCCACCCAATCCCAGGTATATCCGCTTTGCCCCATTTTGTATCGCGTTGCCGATCATTTCACCCACACCAAATGTACTGGCATTCATCACATCCGGCGTAGCTCCCATTAAGGGCAAGCCTGCTGCCATTGCGGTTTCCACAACAGCACTCTTATCGGGCAACCAACCATAAATTGCGTGAAGCTGTTCTCCTCTAGGGCCTTGCACTTTGACGGGTTTCCTCTCACCGCCGGTTGCCAGCAGAATTGCTTCGACCGTTCCTTCTCCGCCGTCTGCAATGGGTATTGTGACAACCTCGATGGTTGCATCCTGTGCAAGGATTGCTGCGCGCATGATTGTACATACTTCCATGGCGGTCAAGGTCCCCTTGAAGGAGTCTGGCGCAACAATTACTTTTTTCATGGTCATTGCCTTCCGTACTTGATCAATACGTGGTGGGTGCCATAGTATCAACGTGTCTTCTGCGCAAAACGCAACTGTTATTGGGGATCATAATCAACAACGATTCGATGGTCGATCACCTGAAAGACGAACTCCCTTACCGCCATGTGCAAAGGATGCACAAGGTAGGCCTGCAACGCTTCACGGCTTGTGAAAGCTTGATGCAGACACAGCTCGTAGAATGCTTTCTCACTGTTGAAGTTCATTCCTGTTTCGCAACTGATTACGCCGGGAATCGACTTGCTGATGGTACTGAACTTGCTTGCCAGCTCAAGGGCATTCTCTTGTCCCGTTTTCTCAAGTGCCATATCCTTCATTTTGAAGAAAACAACATGCTTAATCATTTTGTTCTTTCCCCCACACATTATTGAGCATTTCACCTCTGCTAAAAGCACGCAGATTATCAACCGCAATATCCATAAGCCTTTGGCGGCTTTCTATCGGTGCCCACGCAATATGCGGTGTGATAAGACAATTCTTCGCACGCAACAGCGGGTTGTCCGTTTTGATGGGCTCTGTTGAAACAACATCCATAGCGGCACCGGCAACCCTTCCGCTGTTTAGTGCATCGCAGAGGTCTTGCTCGACCACTAGCGGGCCTCGTGATGCGTTGATGATAAAGACGCTCTGTTTCATTTTTTGGATATTCTCGTTGCAGATAATCCCCTGCGTTTCCGGGAATAACGGGCAGTGGAGCGTAATCACATCCGAAGTGTGCAGCAGTTCGTCCAGCCCTGTATAAGTGGCAAGCGCTTTGCCAGCATCATTCTCATAAGCATCAAAGGCTAATACTTTCATGCCCAACGCCTTTGCAATGCTTGCCACAGCTTGCCCAATACGCCCAAAACCAATGATGCCTATTGTTTTCCCGGCAAGCTCCATCAAGGGGTGTTTCCAATAGCACCAGTCGATGTTGCTGCTCCATTCGCCTGCGTATACGCTGTCGCTGTGCGCCCCAACGTGGTGACACAGTTCAAGCAAGAGAGCAAACGTAAATTGCGCAACAGCCATCGTGCCATATGTGGGAATGTTGCAAACCGGTATATTTCTTGCCTTGGCCGCATTGACGTCCACCACATTGTATCCTGTTGCTAGAACGCCAATGTATTTCACACCAGGGCAAGCGATCAAAGTGCTCTCGGATATCGGGGTTTTGTTCGTGAGAACTGCATCCGCATCCCCGATCGCATGTACGATATCTTCAGGGTGAAGACGGTCATATACTTTGACATCTCCCAATGCTTCCAGTCCCGCCCACGACAGGTCGCCGGGGTTTAAGGTATAACCATCCAGAATAACGATTTTCATACGTGTCCCTCCACCATTGATTCGCACGCGGCAACGATCGCGTCAACGGTAATATTGTTCTTCATCAGCAAGCGCTCGTACGGCGCGGATTCGCCAAAACAGTCCTGAATGCCGATTCTTTGAACTCTTCCGCGGCCCGCCTCAGCAACGACCTCGCATACTGCACTGCCTAAGCCGTTCATGATGTTGTGATCCTCAACAGTGACAATCCCGCTCGTCTGCATGACCGCATCTTTGACCGCGTCTATATCCAAGGGCTTTATCGTATGCATATCAAGCAATCGGGCCATAATTCCTTTCTCCCGTAAAGCTTGGGCAGCCTTCATTGCAACCGACATGATATCGCCATTGGCAATGATCGTGACATCGTTGCCGTCCAGTAAAACTTTTGCTTTGCCAAGTTCAAACGTCTCATCTTCGTCGTAGATATCCAGCACAGGGTCGCGTGTGAAGCGAAGATAGACCGGCCCGTGATACAGGGCTGCGGCGCGTACCAGTTTGCGCGTAGAATGGTAGTCGCATCCCATCACAACGGTCATCCCCGGTATGGTTCTCATGATTCCCATATCCTCGATTCCTTGGTGGCTCGCCCCATCATTGGCTGGCGTTAAGCCGCCGTGAGAACAGGCAATTTTAACATTCAGGTTCGGATAGCATACTTCCTGACGGATCTGTTCGCACATGCGCATACTGCCAAAAACAGCATAGGTAGTCACAAAAGGAATCTTGCCACATGTAGCCAGGCCGGCGGCAACACCGCAAGCGTTTTGCTCTGCTATCCCTACGTTGATATGCTGGCCGGCAAGTTCGCAAGAAAAGGGGACGGTTTTGCAACTCTTTCCAATATCGCAATCCACCACATAAATCAAAGGGTTCTCTTGCCCCAGCGCAAGGATCTCATCTCCATAAGCATCCCTTGTAGGTCTGCAAGTCGCCTCACTCATTCAAAGCCCTCCTCAATATCCTGGATCGCTTTTGCATACTGCGTATCGTCAGGTGCCATCCCATGCCACATCACAACATTTTCCATGAATGAAACGCCTTTGCCCTTTACCGTTTTGCATACGATGCAATGGGGCTTTCCTTGATTGCTTGCACGGGTTCTGTCCAACGCATCCAGAAGCGTTTCCATATGATGACCATCCACTGTTTGTGCAGCACACCCAAAGGCCTCAAATTTCTGCGCTAAATCGAGTGTGGGCATTACGATTTCGCATGTATTGTCATTTTGCAAGCCGTTTTGATCCACGATGATGATGAGATTATCCAGCGCATACTTCGACGCCGTCTGGGTTGCCTCCCAAATCTGCCCTTCATCACACTCGCCATCCCCCAGCAGTGCAAAAACACGGTAAGCCATATGATCGCGCTTGGCGCGCAAGGCCATGCCGACCGCAACGCTCAACCCCTGGCCCAACGAACCCGTCGAGATATCGATGCCGGGACATTTTTTCATGTCGGGGTGTCCTTGCAGGATCGATCCTTCCTGGCGTAGCGTGCCCAACGTTTCCATGGGGAAGAAACCACGCATGGCGAGGCATGTATACAACACCGGGCAGCAATGACCCTTGGAAAGAACGAAGCGGTCGCGTTCATCCCAATGGGGATCCTCAGGCTGCACGTTCATTTCGCTGAAGTACAAAGCGGTCATGATGTCGGCGGCAGATAGGCTGCCGCCGGGATGACCGGATTTGGCCGTATGGATCATCGCAAGCACGTTTTTACGAACCGTCCTTGCCGTTTGTTCCAGATGAAGCGCTTTTTCTCGGTTGCTCATTACTTCAGCCCCTTGCGTCCATCATCGCCTTGATTTGTTCAAAGCCGGAATTGCCGATTTTGTACAAAGGGACTGCCACCGTGTCATGTTTGAGCAAACTCATGGAGATCTGCGCAAAAGCGATCACATCCACCTCACGAGCCAGCTGATAGAGCGCCTCATTCACCATTTCGTCATGCTTGGCGCGATCGCCGGCGCATAGCACATCAAATGCGCCTGTCGCCACGCGGTTGATCACCTCCACCTGCTTGCCGCATTCCTTCGCTTTTCGTTGAATGGTGCGGCCGATCGCGGCAGGGCTCGTGGGAAGCGTTGCCAAAACGCCGATTCTTACGCCATTGCGAACCGCCTCTTCGGCAACCGGTTCTTCAATGTTGAGGATCGGGATCGAGAGCAACGGTTTGATGAAAGCAGTTGCTTCATTGACTGACGTACAAGTGACAATCACGCCATCGGCGCCGCTTGCCTCAGCCGCCTTGGCATAGGCAAGCAAACGTGATGCGATTACAGGTGTCATCCGCCCTGCCAGTAGGGTGTCCTTAAGTAAGCTGTCGTCCATAATATTGTAGATACTGATATCCGGATTGGCCTCGGCAAAGGGTACGCCAAAGGGCTTGAAGATGATATCCATAAAATTGTTGACCGTATTGAGGGCATATAACTTCTTAGGCATGTTTTTTCTCCTTATACAATGCTGATTTTGGTGATCATGCGTCGAGATCGTTGCCGGATTCGTCATCTGTGTTGGTTTGCATGGCATCTTCCTGCGCCATCATGACACCTGCTGTTGTTACCTGTTTTTGCTTCTTGGTTTTGCGAACTTGGCGGAAAATGGTAAATACAATCACAACCAGGAACAGCAGCGAAATCGGATGCGTCAAAAAGATCATCGGGTTTCCGCTGCTCACCATCAGGCTGCGGCGGAAGTTTTCATCGATCATGCCACCCAATATGATGCCCAACACGATGGGGGCGGGCGAGTACTTCATTTTGTCCAGGAAATACCCAAGAATACCAAACACAAGCGCGATCACGATATCAAAGGCACGGTTGTTGATGGCATAAGCGCCAACGATGGACAACGTCGCGACGATGGGCATCAGATACACCTTGGGCACCTTGAGGATCTTCGTCATCGGTTTGGCCATGAGTATACCCGCCAACCAAAGCGCGAGCACCGCTAAGAACAGGAGCGCAGCGATGTAGTTGAGGAACGCAGGATTATCGCGCATGATCATCGGGCCGGGGCGGATGGAGTGGATCATGAGCGCCCCAAGCAGAACTGCGGCAGGCGGTGAGCCTGGTACCGCGAGCGTGAGCATGGGAATCAACGCGCCGCCGATGGCGGCATTGTTCGCTACTTCCGGCGCGATGCAGCCTTCATAACTGCCGGTTCCGAATTTCTCCGGGTGCTTACTCGTCTTCTTCGCAGTATCATAGCTGACCCACGCGGCCACGTCCTCGCCAACGCCGGGTAGCGCGCCAATGCCCAAACCGATCAGGCAGGATTGAATGACGAGTCGAACATTCTTAAACACGATCCTGAAAATTGATTCCTTTTCCTTTACGGTGTCTTTTACCTGACCAATCTTGATGTCGCCATCCTTCTGGGAAAAGGCCTTGATTACCTCCGGCACCGCATAGAACCCAATCATGGCGGGCACCAGCGAGATGCCGCCCATCAGTTCCACAATGCCTCCGTCAAATCGGGATGCGCCCTGCAACCTGTCCATGCCGATCATTGCAACCAGCAGGCCAAGTACGCCGCCAATCCACCCTTTCAAAGGAATATCCATGTTCACGATCGAGCCGCAGATGAGAACACCAAACAGAGCCAGCATAAAATACTCCGGTGATGTAAACAAAAGCGCAACCTTGGTCATCAAAGGGGAAATCAGCGCCAGTGCAAGGACTCCAAAAAACGTGCCAAAAACGGATGCGAGCCGTGTTACCTTAATGGCTGTTTCCGCTTTACCCTGCAACGCCAGCGGATGGCCATCCAATGCAGTGGCGGCTGCCGATGCCGTGCCGGGAATGTTCAGCAGAATGGCCGAAATGCTGCCGCCATAGATAGCCCCTACATACACGCCCATCAGGATTGCGAATGTATATACAACAGGGAACTTATAGGTGAGCCCCGTCAGTAAGGCAATGCCCATTGTGGCGGACAAACCGGGCAGCGCGCCGATGATTACGCCCAGTATCGTCGAACCAAACAGCACCGCGAGGACTGGAAAATTCAGAAGCTTGATGAACTCCTGAAATAGCCCCAAAATACCGTCCATTTTCATTCTCCTCTTCTGTCACTAGGGTAACGGGATCATTGCCAACACCCCAAACCCGACTGTAATCAAACCAGCTGCACAGGCTGCTACAAGAACGGATGCAAGGATTTTTTTCACTGTTTTTTGATTGAACGTGATCATCATCAACGCGAGAAACAGAAAGGTTGCGATCATGAAGGGGAATGCCTGAAATGCTGGAAAGAAATTGAAGTAGGCTCTGCAAAGGGGCATGAGTACAAAAATATACAGGCACAGCAACAGGGAAACGATGAAGAACGAGCGTGTCTCGCGCTGTTTCATCAGCTCAACGAACTTCGACCATTTGATGAAGTCAAAACCCGCGCCTTCTTTGCGGGCATTTCGATAAAGCATCAGCGCGCAAAAGAACAGAACGAGGGAGAGCAGAAAGGGCATGAGCGCAGGCGAAAGATACCAATTGACAATGTTGTCTTTAATCATATCGCCCGAGAGCTTTGCAAAATTGCGGCCAAAGGGATTGATAAACAACCCGATCGAAGTCAGAAAAACGTATACCGAAATCAACATCAAGAGTACCGCGAACACCAAATCCGTACGCCTAAGCGTTTTCTTTTCCACAGGAAAGCCTCCTTGACGAAATGGGGAAGGGGCGAAGCGGAGATGAGCCGCTCCGCCCCCAGTTGCCAACGAGGTTCACATCAGGGTTTTGCGATACCAAACTCATCGGGGCTGAACTTGGTCTGTCCCATGTCGTCCAGCACCCAGCAAAGCTTGCTTTCGATCTGGCCCATGATGGCTTGCGCTTCTTCGCCACACAGCGCATACAGCACACAAAGCTGATCGTTTGCGAACGTCTTGATTTCTTCGCTCTCCATCGCCTTTTTGAACGTATCCTGGAGGTAGGTGATGATGGCGGGGTCGGTATCCGCCGGCACTTTGAAACCAAGCATCTGGTTCAAGGGCAGGTACTGCGCAAGGGCGGGGACCGCATCGGTAACCGAGGGAATCATGCCGATCTCGGGGAACTCCCAGCCTTCAGTCTGCATGGCCGCCAACGGAATCAGGTCGCCAGCGCGTACAAAATCCTTCACTTCGCCAGCAGAAGCGACCACACAGTCGGCCTCGCCCGCCACGCAGCCCTTGATCGCGCTGCTGGAGCCGTCGTACGGAAGCCACTTAAACGGAACGCTGCCATAGGTGTCAAACAGCTTCGCCAGTGCAAACCAGAGCCCGCCGGAGGTGCCCGCGATGGATACACTTTCGGGGGTGGCGGTCAATGCTGCAAGCACTTCGTCAATCGTCTTGTAGCTCGCGTTTTTATTCACGCAGAGCAACCCCGGCGAGCCGGCGGCGATGAAGTAGCTCCAATCCTTGCTGGTCTGGAGCAGGCCAGTCATCACCGGAATGGTGAGCGGCGTTTCGGAAGTGCCGCAAAGGGTGTAGCCATCATGCGGGCTCATCCAAGCGTAGTTCACGCCAGTGGAACCAGCGCTACCGCCGGTCATGTTGGACGATACGATGGTTTGGCCCATGATCTCGCCCATGGCCTTCATGAGCGAGCGGTTCCAGACATCGGTGCCGCCGCCTGCGCCAAAGGGAATCACGTTATTGATCGGTCGAACGGGATAGTCCATGGCCAGCGCGCTGCCGACGATACTCAGCGCCATTGCGAGGGTAAGTACGAGGGCTGTCAGTTTCTTCATGAGTGGGTTCCTCCTTGTATTATTTATGGCACCCGCCATTTTGGAACGTGCTTTTCGTTAACTCGTATTGTAGTACGTCCTACGTATTATTGAAAGTAACTCAACATTTCCCCCAACACTTATTCGGTGCAACTATCTATATCTTCTGTCGAACGTTTTGCCGCCAGCTGGACAGACTGTTGGTTACCACCCTACGTATCTGACTTTCATCCCTGGCGATAAGGCAATCCACGATTTCTTGGTGGTGTTCATCTGCCATAGCAAAAAGCTCTTCCGTACGTATATTTTTCTCAATGGAACCTTCAAACAAACGATATACACCTGTTACTATGCGCGAAAGAAAACTGTTTCTTGAGCACTGCGTCAAGTACATATGAAACTGATAGTCCAATTTAGCAGCTCTACTGATTGATCCTTCAGCGAAAAAGGCACGCATCTGCTCAATCATCTCTTGAAGGTGATCAATATCATTCTGGGTGCATTTGCGAATGGCGTGTGAGAGAACCGCCTCGTCGAGCGTCTGTCGCAGTTCGATGATTTCCTCCTCCGTGCTCGATTCCATAATCAAAGAATAAATCACCGAGTCAAACATGCTGGGTTTCACTCGTTGGCAGATATAGGTGCCATCACCCCGCTTGATCTCTACGATACCTAACGCTGACAGTATCTTCATGGCTTCGCGTAACGAGTTACGACTTACGTGCAGTTCATCCATCAACTCAAATTCGCTGGGTAGCTTTTGACCCATCTTGAAGCGCCCAAGCGATATCATATTGGTGATCTGGGCAATCACCCGCTCAACAACAGTATCACTCTCAATGGGAATCATTTGCATACCTTGGCCCATCTCTGTTAACACGTCTTTATACCTCGTACGTCCTACGTTTATGCGTTGATTATATACGCCATCAACAAAAATTGCAAGTATTTTTTTGCGAAATTTTCACCAACCTTGAACATCTGTATCATCGAGAGAATTGAAGCCCTCCCGAAGCAATTTGAGCATCGTGGAGGGCTTCACCATTCCTGTCATAGTTTCCAAAAGACTACCCATTATTCGTTTGAAGCTGCAATAAGCGGCACCCATGAGTCTCCATATGGACAACAAATCGGTTTTCATAACAACCAAGCTCAGTATGCGCCCATAAATCCCTTAGCTCACATCTGTCACCCAACCCAATGGTTTGGATATCCATCTCGACATCGACAGGTATATTGTCCAAATTGAACACAGCCACACACAACTTATCGTCCAGCTTTGAAGTCCAAACAACTACGCGCGGATCATTCGAAAGCTTAGGCATTGGCTGCGGCGATGAACCGCGTTGATTGATTGCAAGGACTTCATCATTGGTAACCAATGCAAGTGTTGCCGAGTCGCAGTCAGACAGGTTTCCTCCAAAAAACAGGGGGGACCGCGCCATACACCAAAGCGTGATCATGGACCGCTGTTCTTCAAAAGTTAAGCGTGAATAGCGTTCCCCAACCCCATGTTCGGAGCCCCTAATCGACAAATGTCCAAGAGGAAGCATATCTGCATCAGGCCAATGGTTGTCCCCGATATAGGGCGCCCACAAGGCGCATTTGTGAAACACATCGCAAACATCCTCCCAGCGGTCCCAAAGATCGGCGGTGATTCGCCACATGTTTGCATGTCGGCATAGATGACTCGCATGTTCAACAGGCGTAGGTCCGCAGCTAAGACTCAATTGTATGGGTCGGCCACAGCGTGTAATTGCGGAGTGTATCATTTCAATCTCCGCTTTGCCCGCGTAGGAATCGGCACCAAATTCGGTAAACGATATATCATCTACCTTTAGAAAATCGACTTCCCATTCCGCATACAGCTGCAGTATCGAATCATAATAAGCCTGTGCGCCTGGGCGACTTTGTTGAATGCCATACATATCGGTATTCCAGGGACAGATGCTATAGGGATGTGCGATTTCGCGTGCGGTATTCGAGCTGTTCAGTATAGGCGTATTGTCATGCACCGCTTGCCGAGGAATGCCACGCATGATGTGAATGCCAAACAGCAGGCCAAGACCGTGAACATAATCAGCCAACGGTTTAAATCCTTTGCCGTCTACAGCAGAAGGAAATCGCGATTCCGCAGGAATCAAACGCCCATAGGCATCCATACATAAATCGGCAAATTTTCGGTATTGCGAGCCATTAGCCGCCGGTTCATACCACTGGATATCCACAACTACGTAACGCCACCCATGAGATGCAAGATTGCGCGCCATGTAGTCTGCGTTCGACTTTACTTCTGCCTCCGTAACGGATGCACCATAGCAATCCCAACTGTTCCATCCCATTGGAGGTGTGTTCATAGGGATTGAGTTACTTAATTGCACTATCCACCATTCCTTTAATAAAGTATTTCTGCAATGCCAGATAGAGCACCACAATTGGGATCAACCCCAGCAACGCTGCTGCCGCGGCGCCGCCCATGTTGCTTGATTGCTGAGAAAAAAACTGCGCCACAGAGGTTGCCACATTTCGCATGGCAGTTTTGGGAAGCATATAGAGCGACATCTGATAATCATTCCAGACAAACGTACCGGTAATGATCACAACGCTTGCCGTGACGGGCTTGACAAGCGGCACAATCACATACACGAAGATCTGCCGGAAACTCGCGCCGTCGATAAAAGCTGCCTCTTCCAGTGCGATTGGAATGGTGGATATGAAGTTGCGATATAGGAACACGCTTAATGGCAGCTGACCTGTAACCATGATCACAATGATGCCGGTATAGGTATTGACCCAGCCCCATCGGTTCATTTGCGTATAGAGCGGCACGAGTGTGGAAAGAGGCGGAACCATCATCACACCGATCACCAGAAGGCTGATGGTCGCGTTGAGTCGACTTCGGTTCCGCGCCAGTGGATACCCCGCAAGCGCGCCAAGCACAACGATGAACAACACCGATATAGTCGTAATGATCAGGGTATTTTTGATTGCATTGAGCATATTACCATTGATTAGCGCATTTTCGAAGTTATCCAAGAAAACCTTGTTGGGCAGCGCCCATTTGGAGGAGAGGTCGCGCTTGTACTTGAATGCTGTTGTGATGGTGATGTAAAATGGCGCAAGCTGGATAAGTATCATCAAAGCCAGCAAAAAGTACCCAACGCGTCGCATAGCTTTATCCATTCAATTTACGCTCCCATCTCTCAAAGCCGCGGTTGACAGCCAACGCCGCTAGGAGGATCATGAAAAAGAGCACAACGCCCAATGCCGAAGCGTAACCTGCCTTCTCCCCGCTAAAATAGACCAAGCTGATGTAGGTGCTCATACTGTTGGTGGCGTACCCTGGCCCGCCGTTGGTTAGAACCTTAATAATATCAAAAAGCTTCAGGCCCCCGATCAGGTTCATGGTTACACTGGTAACGATCGCGGGAAATAGCAGAGGAAACGTGATACGGCGAAAAATGTACCAGGCAGACGCGCCGTCAACCCTTGCGGCCTCGATGTACATGGTGGAAATATTTTGCAAACCTGTCAGGTATAAAATCATGGAAAGGCCCATGAACTGGATCGCGTTGATCAGCACAATCCACATCAGTGACATATTGGTATCGCTGAGCCAGGCGACTTTCTGACCGCCAAGCAGAAGCAGCACATCGTTGAGTGCGCCACCGTTATATTGCAATACCATGTAGTACATGCTGCCCATAATCACAGGTGATACCAACACCGGCATATAAAGGATGGCCCGCCACATATTCCGGCCGGCTACTCGCCCATCCAAGATAACCGCCAGCGCCATGCCCAGTATCTGTTGTAAAATTGTACATCCGACACCAAACAGAATTGTGTTGAACAGGATCGGCTGAAAGTAGAGATCCCTACCAATGTTGAGATAATTACCCAGCCCGGCGAATGTCCGCTCGACAGAATAGCCGTTCCAGTACTGAAAGGACATGAGAATCCCCGAGACAAGCGGATAAAAGGTAAACAGGGTAAAGAGAACCAGCGCTGGCAAGTATAGGACATTTGTCCAATTACGCCGCTTCTCCAAAGAAAGCGCTCGAATATGGACACGCCGACTTATTCGCATGGTGCTAACCTCCTGGGTACAGAGATATAACAGTAAGGCGGCAGCGCCTAACAAAGCAACCGCCGCCTCAGGTAACTTCCCTTACTTCTTCAGCTCTTGGTAATCAGCGGCAATCTGAGCCAACGCGACGTCTACAGTTTGCTGTTGCGTTACCACCATCTCTGTGGTAGAAACAATCGCATCCCACGCACCCGAGGGCATAAACACGCGGTCGAAGTAGGGCACGCCGGCATACGCGGAAGCCTTGTCAACCGATGCCTGCAAACTGCCAAGATCGCTTGTGGCGTTCGTAAGTCCACTCATCTGGCCGGACGCGCTTGCCAGCGCTGCCACATTTTCCGGCTGTGCGAGGAAACGAAGGAACGCTTTGCAGGTATCCACATTCGCGCCGTCTTTCCAAGCGCCGATGGCGTCTTTCTCGCCCACCACATAATACGGCTGGTTCTCCGCGGTAAACGCCGGAATCTGCATAAAGCCCAGTTTCGCGTCTGGCGCATACTCAAAGGCGGTCACAAGCACAAAATTCATGATGAAGGAGAAACCCGTTTCTCCCTGAGCCAAAGCGCGCGCAATATCATCCGAGGTGGCGGAGGAGTAATCAGCATTGAAGAAGCCATTGGTCGTAAATGTATTGACCATGTCCAGCACCTTGCGGTAGCTCTCCTGCGCGAAGGTGCCCGTCAGCATGCCCTCCAAGTCTGCCTGACTGAAGCAACCGGGCGCGATCCAATCCACGTAAAGCCCGGTCGGCCAGCGATCCTTGCCAGCGTTATAGATCGGGGTCTTGCCCGCATCCTTAAGCTTCCGGCAGCAAGTGATAAAATCATCCCAGGTCTTGATATCATCTGCGGTGTAGCCAACAGAGGCAAGTACATCCGCGTTGTAGAGGATGCCGGCGATATCGACATTGAGGGGCAACGCATAGATTTCGCCATTGGCGCCGCGCATCACGCCATCCAGCAGGAGACTAACGGAGGTTGCCCATTCCTCGGCAGAAAGATCCGTAAGGTAATCGGCATACCTGCCCAGCGACCAGCCGTGTGTCATCCACATATCCGGAGCATTTCCGCCAGCCAAGCGGGTTTTCACTTCGCCCTCATGATCCGTGCTGGAGGGGATCAATTCAATTGCGGGTGCATCCGGATTGGCAGCTGCAAATTGAGCCACCATGTCCTGGTACTGCATGTAAAGAGCGCTATCAATAGACGTGCCGGTCATGAACTCGATACTGTCTTCCGCCATTGCAGGCAGGGTGAACAGACTCGCGAGGAGTAGTACGCTAACCAGGAAACCAAGAAACCTTTTCATTGTGTTGCCTCCCTTACTCTTGTATTGCATTGGGCGATCATCTCGTCCGTATGTGTCATTCTTGCATATCAAACAGTATATTGTACAGTATATGTTTGAGGAAATCTGGTATGGTTTTATGAACGGTTGGTTTCATACGCGTGTCAATAATGACACGGACGCCTTCTCGATCAATATCGTTTTCAACATATGCTGCTGTAGATCGTTATAGCTTTGAATTTTGGCAAGTAAACTCTCGATCGCTATCTTGCCAATCAACCCATAAGGGTGATCAATGCTGGTTATGGGTACACGGTAAGCCGACCCGTACCTTGTATTGTCAAATGAAATGATGCTTAGGTTCTGTGGCACGGAAATACCCTCGCCAATCATGAAGTCAGCCAACTGAATAGCGCTATCATCGTTATAACAGACCACCGCCGTGCACTCCTTCAGGCGGGCTAGGATTATGCGCTGTGTGGCATGGTCGTGCATCAAGGTTTTTTCGTCCTGTGTGGCCAGCCAGATTATTTTTCGCTCATCGATATTGACGCCCTGTTCGATCAGGGCTCGTAAAACACCGTGATACCGCAGCGGGCCTTGCATATCGTCGGATTTGAAGATGCCGCCGACTTTGCTATGCCCCATTTTAATAAGGTGCATGCCGACCGCATAACCGGCCTGTTCATCATCCACCATCACATAGTCGTCCGTATCGATATGATGGCAACCATGGATAAAGATGAGTGGAATTTTCCGTTCACGAAATTTTTGATAGAGGTCATCGTTAAGCGATGGTAATGCGCTTTTGCTGGGTTCCAGGATCACGCCTGAGGCATAGCCCGCGAGTGCCTCCAGCAAGCATTGGCGCTCTTGGATAACAGTGTTGTGCGTGCAGCTGATGGATACAGAATAGCCGTTGGCACGCGCTGTTTGTTGAATTTTATCGATAATGGGAGGCATAGTATGGTTGTTGATGTACGCAGCGACCACTGCTATTGAGGCCCGATTAACGGGCTGAACAAGGGGTTTCTGTTCGCTGCTAATATAAAAGGAGCCTTTGCCATGAAGGGTTTGGATTAAGCCTTCTTGACTTAGTCGCATCATAGCTTCGCGTACGGTTTGCCTGCTGATGGAGAACATATCCATCAGCTGCTTTTCTGATTGCAGCTTATCACCGTGTTTATAAGTCCCATTCCAAATCTCGTTCTGGATATAATCGATGACGAGTTGGTACTTGAGCTTTCGACTCATATATGTCTCCTCTTGTTTTTGATGATTATACAACATGATTGTCAATCAGGCAACAAACAGTTACGGATGAGTTGTTCGCTCGAAAGGTAATGAGTATACTTGCTTGGTTCGCGTTTCTCAACTTAAATACCAGTACATATTGAACACGATGAGCTTACCCGGCTGGATTTTCAATTTCTTGAGCGCCATGGATAAGAATGCAGAAAATGTAAATATTGAGAAATAAGGCTTGTATCCTTGATATTTCGTCCACATCTAGTTGGCTTGCGATGATAATACTCGTATTGTCATTATAATAAGCGCGGAAGTATTACGGATGTGCCTTTTGACATGCTAGACACACACAGATATAATAAGCAGGCATTAAACGATTACATATTATCACAATGTATCGAACGTGCACGAACAAAAGTATCGCGGGAGGTTAATCCTATGAAGAGAGCATTATGTATACTCATTGTTCTCGCGATGATACTTTACATCGTGCCCGTTATCGCTAAAGAGAAAACAACAAATTACTCTCTGCTGATTGATAGAACCCTTCTCCAAAAAAGATTGACGAATTATACAACTGATGAACGAGCCGGAACGGCACCAAGTCATCGCTGGAGATAGCGCCTTTTCTGGCTATCATGGACAAGCTTCTCCCTTCCTATGTTGGTTCAGATTTGTAACGCAGAGGGTTCTGTCGAAATAAATGGAAGGGTGATAATACTGCCGGTGTTGGCCGCCGCGCCACATAGGGCTCTGCTTTGCAAAAGAGCTTCATGTCATTCTAAATGACACCAATATAAGGATGTCACTAGTGCTGACACCCTTTACACTCTCGTTTGGTTACATCCCCAAGCTTTTACGATTTCAGGTTGCTTGTGACAGTGCTTGCTTACGCACGCATCCTGTATCCCGCTTTGATCTATGCTGTAGTCTTGGTTATGGGATGATTTCGGATTTTATGTCCAGTGGGCTGTCGCCACCAGTGTCTTTATAATGCCCAAACGCTTTGTAAAGGGTGTCGCTTCAAACTACACCCTATGGCCCAGCATAGCCAATCGACATATTTAGGCTTGGTTCGTTGTGCCATACTACTCGCCTGTCATCGGAGCATCCAGAGCCTTGCCAGGTTTGGACGATCCTTGGATCATTCCCGACACAACGCATGCCTGTTATATAGTATACTTTGCAAAATTGTAGTGGCGGAGCAATGTCCAGCTGTTTTAGCAGAAAGAGTTTGCTGGTACAAATCTCCCGATAGCAGTCAACAGAAGTTCAGCAAAATTCGCATATGTCTACGTTTTTTTTTGGCAGAACCGGAGCGATGGAAAAACATCGGCCCGCCCCGGCTCAGCCGCAAGGAAGCAGGAAAATTGAAGATTGCTTCGCCCCACTTTACGTTTCATAATAAAAGTATCCGTTGATTCCGCCCCCAATGTGATATAATGAACTTGTTAAGTGTCACCCCAGCAAGAACGCCGCAGATGATCGTCTGCCGCGATCTTGCATACAGGCAGGCACACAATTTTCACAAAAGCGCACAAAAGCAACCATGACAAGCTTCACAATGCAGCACAGACATCAGCAGTAAAAGGCAACCATCGCACAAAGTAGCGATAACCCATAACCCCAAAGCAAAACAGCCACAAACCTTCCACATCACAAAACTGCATAAACACAATCCTACAAAGCACCACGCCCTGAATCCCCTTTCCACCGAAATCATCAGGAGGTGCCTTATTTTGGATTACCCCATAAAAATAGCGGTTTGCCGCCGAAAGACCGACCGCCGGTACGTAAACCAAACGGCAACCTGGTCGTCCCTTCGCGAGCGCAACCGTTCGCCCGTGCGCACGCCGGAAACCGCCGCGCAGTACCAGACCCTCCCCAAGCCGGAACGCGATGCGGCCAAAGATCAGGGCGGCTTCGTGGGCGGCTGGCTGCGGGATGGGCTGCGCAAAAACGGTTGCGTCCTCAGCCGCTGCGTGGGCGCACTGGACGCGGACAGCATCCCCGCCGGGGAGGATTTCCCCGCGCGCGTGCGGCTGGCCTTACCGGACAAAACGTACTTTCTCTACTCCACGCACAGCCACACGCCCGCCGTGCAGCGCTACCGCGTTATCCTGCTGCTGGGGCGCGAGGTCAGCGAGGATGAATACCCTGCGCTGATGCGGATGGTGGCCGGGCAGATCGGCCTGGCGTACTTCGACGATACCACCTTTCAGGCCAACCGCATGATGTACTGGGCTTCCTGCCCGTCGGACGGGGCGTTTGTGTTTGATGAAAACACGGGCGCGCCGCTCGACCCCGACCGCTACCTGAGCCTGTACGCGGATTGGCGGGATGTGACCCAGTGGCCGACTACCGCGCGGCAAACCGAGGTTTGCAGCGCGCCGCCCTCCGCCAGGAGGATCCGCTTGCCAAAAGCGGCCTCGTGGGCGTGTTCTGCCGGGCGTATCACCCGATCACCCAAGCGCTGGATACGCTGCTTCCGGACGTGTACGCTCCGTCCGCGCACGCCGAGCGGTACGATTACAAGCCCGCCGATAGCGTCGCGGGGGTCGTGCTCTACGGCGACCGCCACGCGTACTCCCACCACGCGACCGACCCCGCGTGTGGAAAGCTACTCAAAGCGTTTGATCTGGTGCGCATCCACCGGTTTGGTGATCAGGATGAAAAGGCCAGTTACAAGGCCATGTGCGACTACGCGCTCACGCTGGACGCGGTGAAGCTCCAGCTGGATGCCGAGCGACAGGCGGCGACCGTGGCAACCGTCGAGGAAACCTCGCAGGATTGGTGAACGCGCCTGACCTATACAGCGCGCGGCCAAACGCTGGAAAACACCGTCTGGAACCTGATGCTGATTTTCAGCCACGACCCCGATCTGTCGACATTTGCCTACAACGAGCTGGCGCACCGCGTGCAGGTACGCGGCGCGGCACCGTGGGATCGCCCTGCGGATAACCCCTACTGGCGCGACGCGGATACCGCCCAACTCAAGGCGCTCATCGACGTGCGCTACCTGCCCTTCTCCACCCGCAACCACGATGTGTGCTTTACCAAAATCGCAGATGACCGCCGCTTCCACCCGATACGCGACTATCTGGACGCACTACCGCCGTGGGACGGCGCCCCGCGCGTGGAAAGCCTTTTCGTGCGCTGTCTGCTGGCGGAGGATGCCCCGTATGTCCGCGCGGTCAGCCGTAAAACCTTCGCGGGAGCGGTAGCACGCATCTACCGCCCGGGTACCAAGTTCGACTCCGTGCCCGTGTTCGACGGGGCGCAAGGCATCGGCAAAAGCACACTGTTTAAAGACCTTGTGGGCGACGAGTACTACTCGGAAACACTGTCGCTGACCGATATGGACGATAAATCCGGCGCGGAAAAGCTGCAAGGCTTCTGGGTGGTGGAGATCGGCGAGCTGGCGGGCATGAAGAAGGCCGATATTGAAAAGGTGAAAGCGTTCCTCTCCACCTCGGATGACAAATACCGCCCCAGCTACGGCAAAACCGTGGAAAGCCACCCGCGCCAGTGCATCATCATCGCAACCGTCAACGGCGAGCGCGGGTATCTTCGCGACATCACCGGCAACCGCCGCTTCTGGGTGGTCAAATGCCATCAGGAGGAGCAGGTGAAGCGCTGGCGCTTTACAACTGAGGAGCGCGACCAGATTTGGGCGGAGGCGAAACACCTCTATGAAAGTGGCGAAAAGCTGTATCTGGAAGGCGATATGCTGCCCGCCGCCGAGCAGGCGCAGCGCGAGGCCATGGAGATGGACGAGCGGCAGGGCATGGTAGAGGAATATCTGGACGCGCGGCTACCCGATGATTGGGACAAAAGGATATCTTCAGCCGCCGCGAGCATTTCCTCGCGTCCGCCAAGCCCCTGCGCGGCGAGCCAAGCGTGCGCAGGGATACTGTCTGCAACGCGGAAATCTGGTGCGAGTGCTTCGGGCGGAACCTGTCCGATTTGAAGCCTGTTGACAGCTACGCCATCGCCGCGCTGATGACGCGCATCGGCGGTTGGGTACGCACCAAGGATACCCGAAAACTGCCCTATTACGGCAAGCAGCGGCTGTACGCCAGAAGTTGTTCCACGCTGGAAACCAATACGCCGTAACGATTTTATGGGCGTTAGAACAAGTGGAACAACTTTTCCCCTTATATTCGAAATCGTATGCTTTGATCAAAGGAAGAAGTGCGCCACGCATACGCGCGCGTAAGGAATTATAGGGAAAAGTTATTCTCTTGTTCCACGATACTCCGGAAACCCTTATCAGGAAACGGTTTATGCGGGAACAACCTCCGGGAACAAGTAGTTCCAGCTGTTGTAAACACTGTATGCTACCACAGGGGAGCAGAAGATGCATATTCATGACGGGTTTGACGGGGGTTTCTTATCTCTCTACATAAGCGTGTTTGAGAGATAGATATAGTGCTAAAAATTGATAATAATATATAGCAACGGGCTTTTACCCCGTCAAACCCGTCAACTCCGAAGCTAGATCAGGATAGAGGAGATGCTTTGGTTCTTCATTTGGCAACGGACAATGATCGGGAAAACGAGCGGAGAGGAATAACGAAGTTGTTACCCGTGCGGCGTGGAAATTATATTTAGCCTACACTCGCATATGTAAACTGTTGCACAGCATCGGTTCTGACGTACTTGGGAGCACGTCCACTCAGCTGTCGCTATCTCTTGCTCACAGATTGCCGATAGAGAGTGGTTTGTAACTGTAACTGTGTAACTCCAATTTCTATAGCTACGCGAGAAACATCTTTTCGCGCATGTGCGCGTGCGTGCACGTGTGCGCGCGTGTATACCCCTAAAGCTCTAAATACAGGTTAACAAACGCATTCTGGTTACGGAGGCGTTCGTCTGGATTTGAAGCCGCGGACATACTTTTCGGGTGAAATTCAATGATCACAAGGGTTGTTGGACGATGAAGAAACGACGCTTCCCCTTTTGTAAGGTGTAAGGTAAGTAAGTGGTAAAAATAGAGCTACGTAAGAAAAAGTGACTCGCGCATGTGCGCGTGCGTGCGCGTGTGCGCACGTATATACGTGAACCTCTGAAAATTGGCCTTACAAGCGAAAAACCTTACAGGAGGGTGACCCATGCTCGAGTGTGATATCGTGGCCGCCATCCTGCGGCTCCTCAAGAAAACCCCTTATTGCTTCGCCTAGAAGGAACATGGAGGCATGTACGGCACGGCCGGGATCCCCGACGTGATCGTCTGCTACCGTGGCCGGTTCGTGGCCTTCGAGGTCAAGACCCCTTCGGGCAAGCTCACAAAATTGCAAGAAAACACAATCACAAGAATCCAGAATGCAAAGGGACAAGCCTTCAAAGTCACCTCTGCGGCGGTGGTTGCCGCGATTTTGAAAATGCTGGAGGTTGACCCTGATGAATAGATCGGAAATCTGCTCCTGGGTGGAGCCGGTATATGAAAAACGTTCCGCTATGCTTGGCAGCGGCTGGCGGGCGCTGGCAGACGCCATCATTCTGCAGGCAGCGGATGATTACCGCCGTTTGACCCGGCGACTGATCAAGCACCCAGATGAGCTGGAGAAGGCATCCGAGAAGCGCCGCATTGAGCGGTTCCTGTGCTCAACTTGGTTTGGTGTGCTCTGCGAGCTGGATGGGCACAGACTGCTTCGGGACTTGAAATCCGATTTGGGCGGGATGGAGGGTGTGCAATGACAGCGACGGAGTATTTGAACCAGGCTCGTCGTCTTGATCAGCGGATCGGCAGCAAGCTGGAACAGATGGCCACACTCCGAAGCCTGGCGCAGAAAGTGACAACTTCTTTAAGCGGCGAGCGCGTATCCCATACCCGCAATGTGTCGTCGCTGGAGGATACCATCCTGCGGCTGATGGAAACGGAGAACGAAACGAACCAATCGATCGATGCCCTGCTCAACTTGAGACTCGAGATCGGAAAGCAGATATCCGCTCTGGACGACCCGGACTGCATCCTTATGTTGGAGAAGCGCTACCTGTGCTACCAATCGTGGGAAAAGATCGCAGCGGATTTAGCATGTACCGTACGTTGGGTACACAGGCTCCATGCTAAAGCCTTGCAATCCATGAACCAGCTTCTGTGTGAAAAGGAGAAAGGCGTAGAGATCGCATGAGTTCAAAAATAAATCTGGGCGAGTTCACAGTAGTTCATTATAGTTCTCTTGATTACCCCTTGAATTTTTGATATGATCAATCTGTAAAAGTGAACACACGGGGCGCCGCAGAGAGATCTGCAGGCGCCCTTTTCTATGCCCACGGAGGTGATTGTGTGCCCAGCAGACCCAAGCGCCCCTGCTCTCACCCCGGCTGTCCTAGACTGACCAACGGTCGCTTCTGTGAGGAGCACGCCAGACAGGAAGCCCAGCGTTACGAACGATACCAGCGCGACCCTGCTGTGAAGAA
>Ga0351853_1037_pt2 | contig 21697 bp, 16 predicted proteins | sample BONcelHFGM3001C8_FD_206799 | JGI IMG/M metagenome (GOLD analysis project Ga0351853, IMG submission 206799) | Enriched cells from coal bed in the Powder River Basin, Montana, United States - BONCAT cells FGM rep2 HSBNCT.FGM.300.1.C8 ... | reverse complement strand
GGCGGACCAGAGGAATGAGAGAAGGGCGCGAGGGTGTTGCGTGGTAGTTGCCAAACCTTTTTTCCGCCGGGACAAGCCTGGCGGGGAGGAAAACGAGATTAGCGGAATTGTGTACCCTGACGAGTGACGACGGAGCTCGCATCCGGCAGGAGCGACCCACTTGGCTGTTGGCCACTGCGGTTAAAGGATTCAAAGCGTCCGCGCATAAATAACTTGGACAACTGGAACCGATTTGAAATCGCTTGTCTTGATGCCAGCGTCCAAAAGATGTCCAAGTCATTCTTTCGCGAGCACAAAGCGGTTTTACTCGAAGTCGGGCATGATATAGGAGTAGGCCTTGTAGGCGATCTCCGACCAGGCCGTCTCTTCGACCGGCAGATGTGGCAGGAGCGGGATCTTGACGGGGGTGAACTCGATACGGACGCGAATCGCCGACCGGCCTTGGGTCAACTTGCGGGAGATGAGAAACTCGTCGTCGCGGAAGCGGCGATTGGAGGTCTGCACGACCGGCTCCGATTTGCCCAACTCGCCGGCCTTTCTCGGGTAGGAATGGTAGCAGGTGTTCGACCCGGCAAGGTACCAGACGCCGGCCGGCTGCCAGTCGGGCGGTGACTCATTGGCGTCGGCCACGTAGACGTTCGCCCGCTGGTTGGGGAACTGATAGTCGAGCGTGCGGCGGAGGAGCGCGCCGAAGTTGTCTTCCCGCAGTTTGACGGTGAACTCGGAAGAAGTTGTGGTGGTGCGGCCGGTCTGCGTGTGGGCCGGGTAGATCTCGATCATGCCACTCTCCGTGTCTGTCTTGCCCGAAACGAGGAGGGCCTTGCCGGCCGAGGCACTGTCGTCGTCGATGAGCTTGAAATCGCCGTGGAGATTGGCAGCGTCGGTTGCGGAGAGAACGACCTGGTCGAATCCTGTGTCCACTTCCGGTTTCGGAACGGGCTCGCCGCTTGTCGGACGAGTGGCTTGCGTGGTGCTCAGCCAGATCTGGTCGATCCGGTGCGGGCCGTGGCGGAGCTGAACGCGGAGGCGATGCCGACCGGTCGCCTCGAAGGTAACCGTCTGAGCGGGCGATTGGGGCAGGCTCGACGACCAGGCCCACTCGCCTGCAGCGTGCCGGTCGCGCCAGTTGCCAAAGCCTTTGTCGGAGGCGTAGGTGGGACCGAGTGAGGCGGTGCCGACTCTTTCGTCAAACTGCAGCCATGTCGCGTCGGTTCGAAGGTCGCCTTCCGTCTTGCCTCGGAGCCAGATGGAATAGGTCTTGCCGCCAGCAGCCTCGAACTCGAAATCGGCGAAGTGGCGCGGTTCGTCAAGAACACGGTTCTCGTCGTCGTTGCCAATTCGCAGATGGTCCACGCCCCATTCATATCGGGAAGTCAACTCATACGGCTCCGAAGCATCCGGAGATGCGTAGTCATGTGCCCGTTCGCTTTGCAGATCGCCGATATCCAGTTCGTCGGTCAGCACGAGGCTCGCGGCCGGCAGGCCGTACCAGTAGGTGACCGACCGATAGCGTTCCGTCGACTGGTTTTCCCCGCCGTGCTCGAGCCGGATCACGGCCCGTTTGCCGAAAGGCATCAGGTCGGCCAGCAGGAACCGGTAGGCCGATTGGATGAGTTCTTCAGGGTCCTTGGCGTCTTCGGCTCGGCGGACACCGACGGGATGGCCGGCCAGGGGCAGGGTCATGTTGAGGCCGCCCCAGTAGTCGCCGCCGCCGCCCCATTCTTCGGTGCCGGTCCCGTAGGCCTGGGGCGTTCGGCTGTCGTCGAAGAAGAACCGCGGATCGCCTTCCAGCGTGTTGAGCACGGCACGGTCGCTGAAGGTGAACGAAGTACCGACGAAACTGCCCGACCAGTCGCCGCCGCCTTCCGTCTTGCTGGTGTCGAGAAACACGTTGTCGTGGCCCGGCCGGGGTGTGCCGTGATCGCGGTAGGTGGCGTGCAGGTAGCCCACGTGGTTCGGCGGATCGCGGTAGGGCTGAGTGCGAATGCTCCATTTGACGTCGCTCACCTTCTCCCAGTCGGCCCCCACCAGTTCAATCTTCGCCGACTTGAAGAACGGCATGGGCAGGTAACAGGCCAGTTCAACCCGTTCTTCGCCAAACCGCACGTTGACGGGCAATGCCTTGACGAGGAATTCCTTATTGTCGCGGTTGTAGAGCGTGCCCGTGCCGAAGAAGAGGGCCACCGGCGCGTCGATCGAGGGCTCCGGGCGTTGGTCCCAGGTTACGCGGAGGCGAGCACGGCCGAAGGCAACAGCCTGCTCGCGGGGGACGGAAAAGGTGAGCGCCCGGATCATGACCGGGGCATCGGTGAGGCGAACGACGTCGACCGCCTGCCCGGCCGGGAGGTCGAGCGTGCCGGCCTGCTGGCGAATCCGAAGTTGGTTGGCGAGGGGCGTTCCGGATTTCGGGGCAATATCCGTGCCGCTGGAGCGAAGCAGATCGAGAACGTCGGCATCGGGCGGCGTCTTTCCGTCCCAGGCTCGAATCGGCTGGGAGAGGTCGGCGGCGGTGTCGTAGAGATGGTAGATGTAGTAGCCCGTGCCGTAGAAGGTTCGCGAGTAGGCCAATCGGAAACGTTGTTCGAACGGAATGGGCACCCACATCAGGTCGGCGCCGTTGGTGATCGCGTAGGTCCATGCAAGGGGAGCGGGAAACAGGTGCTCGGGGATGAAGACCGCATGTTCGAGTTTCTTGGTCGGATCGGCCGTCGTGGTTTCCTGGACGATATGATCGACGCCGTCGACCTCGTAGTGCCAGGGGCTGCCGTGCCAGTGGTTGGTGCGAACAAAGTAGAGCACGCCTTGGCCCTCGACGTCGAGGGCCACGTTGAAGTCTTCGGCCGTCTGGTAAAGGAAGTGAGAGGCGTCGGCCGTTTCGTTCCCGCCGCGGCGGTCGTAGGTGCTTCGCATGTAGGCCCGGGCGCCGATCCGCTGATAGGGCCAGCGATCCCACATGCGGTAGGCGTCGAGCCCGACAGGGATCGTCGGCGGTTGTTCGGCGCCGGCCGTTCCAACGGCAACGGCGAGTACAATCTGCATGGAAAGGAGCAGGACGATGCGTCGGTGCGCTGCGGTCGATGTTCCGGGCATGGGATTTCCCTGGACAATTGCGGTGGAAACAGATCCGTCGGACACCATTGTGGTCGTGTCAACGCGTGTGTTTCAAGCCTTTTCCCGGGGCCGTGACTTCGCACTCTCCTCTCCCGGGCGTACAATGCTGATAGGCGACCGGCGGAGCCTCTCCGTCGAAGTGTCCCAAATTGAGGGGAGATAGTCATGCCACTCCACGACTGGACCCGCGTACCGTCAGGGCTGTTTCACGATTTTCACCAGAGTTGGTCGATTCGGATCAAAGACGCCTTGAATGCAGACCGGCTACCGAGCGGGACCGTCGCCCTGGTCGAGCAGCGATCGGGCCCGCGCCAGCCCGACGTGCTGGCTATCGAGGCCCGGGCGCGACGACCGCGATTAGATCTGGACACTGGCGGCATAGCCACCCAAGAGCCGCCGGCCACGCAGATGATTCGTCGTACCGGCAAGGAAATCTACGCCGGCAGGGCTAACCGCATTGTCATCCGGCATCACCTCGGACGCATTGTCGCGGTGATCGAGATCCTCTCGCCCGGCAACAAGGACAGCCGTGCGGCGCTGCGCGATTTCGTCGATAAAACAGTCCAGTTTCTCCGCGAGGGAATCCACGTTTTGGTCGTCGACCTTTTCCCTCCCACAGTCCGCGATCCCTTGGGCATTCACAAAGTGATCTGGGACGAGCTCGAAGAGGAGCCTTTCGCGTTTCCCTCAGGAAAGGACCGCATCCTGGTCTCCTACGAAGCGGGCGACGAGCGGGTTGCCTATATCGAACCTGTCGCCGTGGGCGATGCACTGCCCGACATGCCCTTGTTCCTAGCGAGTCAACTCCATGTTGCGGTCCCTCTGGAGTCAACCTATCAGGCGACCTGGACCGCCACACCCCAGGAGTTGCGCCAGGCCGTTGAAACAGGCGTCCTCCCGCAGGCTGATGACGAGGAGTGAGTCAAGCAAGTTCCGTTCACTCGAAGCTCACCACGAGCGTCTTTCCGAGAGCCTCCGCGTAACGTGTCAGCGTCACCACGGTAGGATTGGCATCGGTCTCGTTCTCCAGTCGCGAGAGGGCGGCACGGCCGATGCCGCTTCTCTGCTCCACGTCGGCCAGACTCAGCCCCTGGGCCTGGCGTTCGGCTTTGAGTACTTTCAGAGCGTCACGAACGGCAACCTTGACCCGATTGTGGGCGGCTTTCACCTGCCGCCCCTTTGCGAGAATTTCCTTCTTGTCACGTTCGGCCTCGTCCCGCGCACGATTCCATCGCTGTTCTTCCGCAGGAGTGAGGTCGCGGCGAACGCATCTAGCCTGTCGTTTGGCCATGCTGACTAGCCCTCCACTTCATACGCGGTGACTGGAAGCACCGTCGTCTCGTCAAGAAACTCGTACACGCAGGCAAGGTACTTACCGGTGGATGTCTCGCCGAATGCGATCTCGTCCCGCTTGACAAGTGGCATTCTACCAGCATAGAGTCACGGTGAACACCCTTATTCCGAATCCAACCCCATGGCCAACTGGCTTCCCATCTCGCTGCTCTTCGGCGTTGTGCTGGTGACGTCGTACACCAGCATGGGCCTGCTGACCCTGTGGGCCGCCACGTCTCGATGGCATTGGCTGTTACGCAGCGCCGTGGTGCTGGCCGTCCTCGCACCGCTCCTGCTGATTCCCGCCTACGAACCGTGGATCGTGTTTGCATTGCAAGCCTGCACCGTCGCAGTGGGCGTCCAACTCTGGCGGTGGCGGGCGGCACGACGCCACGTCCGCGAGAGTCCATCCGAAAACTGCGATACGCCGAAACGCCGATTCCGGTTCTCCCTGGCCACGCTACTGGCCCTCGTGCCGATGGTGGCGGTACTCACGGCCATCAGCACGCGGATCGTCGCAAATCTGCCCGAACAGAACACCGAGGCCTGGACGACGATCGTACTCAACGGCCTGTGCAGCGGCTGCGCCGTGCTGCTGGGTGCGTGGATGGTTGCCGGAAGACGCAAGCGGATCGTTCGGCTAGCAGCACTGGTACTCTGCTTGGGCCTTGCTGCTGTGATGGCCGCGTTCGATGGGCTTCTCGTGTCGGCTCTCCCCCAAAGATACTGGCCGCCATTCCCGGCGACCGTGGCGACGATGATCCGTGACGGAGTTATGCCGTGGCGGCCGGATGTCGTGCTGCCTTGGTTTGTGATCACACCCGCCGTCACCCTTGGGCTATGGATGATGGTCGCTCTCTGGCATCGAGGAACAAACGCGTCCCACGTTTGCGGCGATCCTCATGTCAGCGCACCACAACGTCGCCACGGTCGCCGGATCGCGGCTCGATGTGTCTTCGCTGCGCTGTTCGCCGCTCTCGCATTTCCTCCTGCACTCGTGGTCGAGAAACTGCTCCATCCGCTGCCGCCGCTGCCGGACGTCACGGTTCCCGTACCCAACGGCCTCGACGACATGGTGGCCGCCGCACAGGAATTCGAGAAGAGTTCAATCTTGAGCATGGCGGCAGAGCCGAGTTCCACGGACGAACTGGCGGCAGAGGTCGCGAAATACGCCGGAGCCTACCAGCGGCTGCGACAGGGCCTCTCCCGCGATGTGGGGCCGGAACTCTGGACCCATGAGGAGGATCTTGCCGACGCATACTACGCGTCAGTGAACAACCTTATGCCGATGCGATGGGCGGCCCGCGCCTTGATGCGGGAGGCCAAGTTGGCGCAGCAACAGAACAGACACAACGACGCGGTAAGGATCGCCTTGGAAAATGTCCGATTCGGCCAGGTCATCGGCCGAGACGCCTTGATGGTCGATTACCTGACCGGTAGAGGTGTCGAAGAAATCGGGGATCGAAGCCTATATCAATCCCTGCCCTATCTGAACGCCGAGCAATGTCGCGAGGCAATTGCGGCGCTGGTCGAAGTCGAGCGGCGCCGCGAACCGATCGATGAGGTGCTGCGGCGAGATCGGATCTGGGAGGAACACGTTGCCGGCTGGTTTCACCGTTTCTGCCAGTTGCTGAGCGACGTCTTGCCGCAGAAGGACTCCGGGATTGAAAGTCAGATGCACGCCCGCCAACAGGCAGTGACGCGATTGCTGATCCTGGAGTTGGCCTTGCGTGCGTTTCGGCTCGAACACGGCACGCCACCGGATCGACTGGAGCAGTTGACGCCGGAATTTCTGGACGAACTGCCCCACGATCCCTTTGCCCCCAACGGCAAATCGCTTCGCTACATTCGCTCCGAAGAGGGCTGCGTCGTCTATAGCATCGGTGCCAACTGCAGAGACGACGGTGGGCGACCGTTTGTGCGTGACGAGAATGGCTGGTGCGACCCCTACGGCGACGGCGACCTTCGCCTGGATGCCCACTTCGCCCCGGACGAACCGGCCGAGGACGCCGCAGCCACCGACAACGATGGCCAATAAGTGATTTGTCAGAGAGCGGCGACAGCCCGTCTGTGGAAACCAGTTCGAAGGGCACCACGATCGAATGACTTTTGACGTGCTAACCAAGCCTCCGAGTTCCGCGGCTAGAATCGACAAGAGTCTGTCGCTGTTTCCTAACCGCACCGCGGTTCAACATCGGAGCCCAGGGTCAGCGGCGCAGCCGCGTCACCCTGGGTTTGGAGGTTACCGACGACATGAACGCCAACGGCGTTCCACAACCGCGGCACATTGTGCAACGCTTTCAGCGTTGAGATGGATTGGTGTGGGTCCGCGTTCCCAGGGTGGCGCCCCGCAGCGAAGCTGCGTGGCTTACCCTGGGCTCTGGTGTAAGGACCCCTTCGGGGTCAGACGGCATGTTTCGCGGCCCTCTTCAGGGGCCTGCACAAACCACCACGCTCTGCCGGTGGTCAATGTCTCAACACTCACAGCTCAAGCCCCTTTCAACTTCACCCGGCACAGAAACATGTCGGCCGTAATGTAGAGCGTGCTACCGCCCCCGTCAAAACAGCAGTTCGCGGTGGGCACGCCCGGGTTGATCCGGCCGAGAAAGGTGCCGTCGGGAGCGAATACGTTCACGCCGCCCGGGCCGGTGGCGAACAGGTTGCCCTGGGCGTCGACCTTCATTCCGTCGGGCAGGCCCTTGAGCCGGCCGACCCATTCGGTGGCGTCGAAGAACACGCGCCCCTCGTCGATCGTGCCGTCGGCCTGAACGTTGTAGGCCATCCAGATGGCTCGCTTGGGATCGCTCTGGGCCACGTAAAGCGTCTTCTCGTCGGGCGAGAAGGCGATGCCGTTGGGCCGCGTCAGTTTGTCGGTCAGCAAGGTGAGGCGGGCGTCGGTGCCCAGCCGGTAGACGCCGCAGAACCCCAACTCGCCGATCGTCTCGCGATCCTCGGGCAAGAGACCATACGGAGGATCGGTGAAGTAGAGATCGCCGTTGGACTTGAAGGCGGCGTCGTTCGGGCTGTTGAGCCGCCGGCCGCGGTAGCGATCGGCCAGGGTGGTGAAACGCCCGTCGGCCTCCAGCCGGGCGACACGCCGGTCGCCGTGCTGGCAGAGGACGAGGCGCCCCTTGCTGTCGAGCAACAGGCCGTTCGACCCCGATTCACCGCCGCGAGGGTCGGTGCCGGTGTAACCCGCCGGCATGAGAAATGTGCTGATCCCTTCCCCTTCTTTCCATTTCATCACGGAGTTGTTGGGGATGTCGGAAAACAGGACATAGCCGCCGTCGTCGACCCAGACCGGCCCCTCAGACCACTCAAACCCCTCGGCCAGCTTCTCGAGCCGGGCATTCGGGGGCACAAGCTCGTCGAAGCGTGGATCGACGCGCTCGATTTCGCCAAACGGCTCGGCAGACATGCACGGTGCCGCCGCCGGCAGAAGCAAATAGCAGGTGAGAAGAAGTCTGGACATGGAAGGCTCCCCTTGAAGATGGTCGGTTGCGGCAGTCGATCAGCTTTCGGACAGCATACTCGAACCGGGCTGCCCGTCGCTACCACTTAAGCCCGGCAATTGTGGTAGTCAGAGCATAGACGGAAAGGGCGAAGTAGATCAGGGTCCCGACCACGATCACAACATGCCAGACGATTCCAGGGCGATACTCGGGCGCCGGTCGGCTGTGCAGCAGATAGACGAGCATCACGGCCGAGAGGGCGAGGACGGGGGCTGTGTTGTCAATAGCGTGGGCGACGACGGCGATGATGACGGCGGCGGCCGACCGTCCGAAGAAGATGAGAACGGTTGGCGAGATCCGTTCGGTGACGGCGATTTGCGGCTTTCCCTGCCGGGGCTGCTTGTGAGCGTTGTCGGCTTGTTTCGAACGCCGCGACGACTCGCGGGTTAGGGTTTTGTTCTTGGTATATTTGATTCGCTGAATCTGCCGACGCTTGTTACGGCGTTCATCATAGATTCGCGTTGGCATGGTGCACCTTGGCCATCTTTATGTCGCCCCTTCAGGGCAGCCGTGCTGATGGACCCGAGCCCCAGGCCGGCGCTGCGCGGCTGTCGCCGCTGCGCTTTGGCCTGGGCTGATTTGTTGCTGCCCCTGTCGGGGCGGCGGAGCGATGCAGTCAAGTTTTCTGAATTACCTTTGCGTCTTGGCGCCTTTGCGTGAGACCTGATCCGCGATAGGATATTGGACGGTTCTCAACGTCGGCCGAATTCTGTCTGTGCGGCAGACGGCAACCAGGATCTCTGGATGGGAGATCTGTCGGATATTCAGGTCTCGTGCGGCGCCCGGGACCTACATGAAGCAAAGCGTATCCCATAGCAGGAGACATACTCATGCGACATTGGTTAAGAGCAGTCGTGCTTGGCGGAATGGCGGCTTGCTGGTCGATCGCCGGCCTGGCGGCCGAGGTCGACACCTCCCAACTGAAATCGTTCGGCCCGGAGATGGAGGGGTTCCGCAAGCCTCAGCGTGAAACCCGAATGCTCGTCGACGGCCTGCTCTGGATCGATGCCGAGGACTTCGCCGACTACGGCGGTTGGCGCTTTGAGACGCAGTTCGTTTACAACATGGGCTCGCCCTACCTGCTGGCGGGCGGCACGGGAACCCCCGTGGCCGACGCCGCGACAACGATCGAGGTTCGCAAGGCCGGCAAGTACCGGCTCTGGGTGCGGGCCAAGAACTGGCATCCGCCCCACTCGCCCGGCCAGTTTCAGGTGCTCGTCGGCGGCAAGCCGGCCGAGAAGGTCTTTGGAGCGGAACCGCACAATCGCTGGACGTGGTGCTCGGGGGGCGAGTTCGATCTATCGGCTGAAAGAACAACGCTTGCCCTGGCGGATCGAACGGGCTATTTCGCTCGGTGCGACGCGATCGTCCTCACCACGGATCTCAACTACACGCCGCCGGAGGATCAGGAGGCGATCCAGAAAGAGCGGAGCCGGCTGACCGGCTTGTCGCTGGAGCCCCGGCAGGGCGGCGAGTTCGACGTCATCGTGGTCGGCGCCGGGACGGCCGGCTGTTCCGCGGCGATCGCCGCGGCGCGGAACGGCGCCAAAACGGCCCTGGTCCAGAATCGGCCCGTGCTCGGCGGCAACGCCAGCGTCGAACTCGGGGTTTCGGTCAACGGCGCGGGAACGCACCAGACGAACGCGAGGGAAAGCGGCATCGTCGAGGAAGCCGGCCGCATCCAGGCCAGATTCGGGCAACCGCGTGTGAGCGAATCGTATCGCATCCTCGCCGAACAGGAAAAGAACCTCACGGTCTTTGTCAATCGGCACGTTTTCGGCGTCGACATGGCCGACAACAAGACGATTTCCGCCGTTCGCGCCCTCGATGCGCTGACCGGCGAAATCTACGTCTATCGAGGCCGCCATTTCATCGACTGCACCGGAGACGGCTGGGTCGGATACTACGCCGGGGCCAAGTATCGCATGGGCCGCGAGTCGAGTGAAGAGTTCGGCGAGGACCTGGCTCCGCAGCAGGCCGACCGGATCACCATGAGCGGCTGCCTGATGGGCAACATGGCGATCTCTTTTCGTGCAGAGGACGTCGGCAAGACGATCGACTACACTCCGCCGCCCTGGGCGGCCAAGCTGCCCACGAAGGACTTCGGCCGCAGTATTCGGCGCGTCACGGGCGGCGAATGGTGGCTGGAGCACGAGGGCACCGTCGACGACCTGGACGATCCCGAGCTGGCCCGGGATGAACTGATCCGCATCACCTTCGGCTATTGGGATTACCTGAAGAATCACTGGGAGGGCCGGTCGGCGGCGCGGACCTTCGATCTGGTCTACGTGCCCCACGGCGACGCCAAGCGCGAAACCCGCCGTCTCGTGGGCGACTACATGCTCACCCAGCACGACGTCCTCGAGGCCGTCATGTTCCCCGACCGCATTTCCTACGGCGGCTGGAGTCTCGACATTCACCACCCGCGCGGCATCTATTCGGGGGCAGAAGGACCCTTCGATTTCAATCCCCGCGTGCCGATCTACAGCATCCCCTACCGATCCCTGTATTCGGTCAATATCGACAATCTCCAGTTCGCGGGACGGCACGCGAGCGTGACCCACGTGGCCCTGGGGACGGTTCGCGTGCAGAGCACCCTGGCCACGCTCGGCCAGGCCACCGGAACGGCCGCCGCCATGTGCCTGCGGCATGGTGTGACGCCGCGAGTTCTCGGTCGAGATCACATCGCCGAACTGCAGCAGACGCTCCTCAAGCAGGACCAGTACATTCCCAACCTGCCCAACCAGGATCCGGGCGACGCGGCTCGAACCGCCAAGGTGACGGCCTCAAGCTTCGCGGCCCACGAAATCTTCGCCCAGGAAAACGTTGTTCCCGACGATATTCATCCCCTCAACATGCCGAGAGCCGTGATGTTTCCTCGCGGGATCCATCGCCGGTTGAAGGCCGTGAGGCTGCTGCTCCACAACTCGCGCAGCGAGCCGGTGGAGCTCACGGCCCACATCCGCGGGGCGGCCGAAGCGGCCGATTTCTCCTCGGAAGACGACCTCTGCACCGCGACGGCGGTCGTCCCCGCTGGACGCCAGTCCTTCGTCGAGTTCCCCGTCGATGCCGAGATCGATTCGCCGATGGTCTGGGTGAGGCTGCCCAAGACGGAAGGTGTGTCGTGGCGTCTGATGACGTCCGGTCCTCACCAGGCCTGCCGGGCTTACGGCGGGGCCGGGGGGAATCCGTGGACCGTGGTGAAAGGCCAGTACTACGGCATGTACACCGACCCGCCCCTGACCTATGAGGTCCAGTGCGGACCGGAAAACGTGATCAATGGCGTGGCCCGGATTGTGGACCGCTCGCCGAACCAATGGGTATCGGATCCGACGCAGCCGCTCCCCCAGTGGATCGAACTGGAGTTCCCCGAGCCGACGACGATCAACACGGTCTACCTGACTTTCGACACCGACATGAACGCCTCGCATCACACGGTGCCGCTCGTGCCCCAGTGCGTGCGCGACTACGAGATCTCCTGCCTGTCCGACGGCCACCGGATCTCGCTCGCCACGGTTACGGAAAACTTCCAGCGCCGCCGCGTCCACCGGTTCGATCCCGTCCAGGCCAAGAAGCTGATGCTCTTCGTCGCCGCGACGAACGGGGATCGGTCGGCGCGGGTGTTTGAGATACGAGCGTATATGGAAGAGTGAATGGTGAAGAGTGAAAGACGGGTAGAAATGGAGATGAAAGATGAAGGGCATCTGCCCAGGCGTGACCTGCCTGCGCGGACGTTCAGATTTGCCTGTCGAATTGTCAAGCTATGCCAAACGCTTGGCGAAAGACCGGGTGTCAACCGAACGCTAATGACACAGCTCCTACGTTCTGGAACGTCGATTGGCGCGAATGTCGAGGAAGGTCAAGCCGGCCAAAGCCGTGCCGACTTCATCGCCAAGCACTACATTGCCTGCAAGGAAGCTCGCGAGACTAACTATTGGCTGCGACTGCTCGCCGCATGCAATATCTTTCCAGAATCACAACTCGCCGATCTGACGGAAGAATCCAATGAACTGATAGCAATTCTCACAACCATCGTGAAAAACGCCAAGAAGAACGCAGAGAACTGCTCGCCATGAACGCCCAGCATCACTTCACTCTTCACTCTTCAACCTTCACTCTTCAATACGCGTTCTTGTGCCGCCAGCCGTAGCGGAAGGTCATCAGGAGGATCTGCAGGTCGAGCCAGATCGACCAGTGGCTGATGTAGTAGAGATCGCATTGGACGCGATGGCGGAGCGAGGTGTTGCCGCGCCAGCCGTGGACCTGGGCCCAGCCGGTGATGCCTGCTTTGACCTGGTGTCGCTGGGCGTAGCCGGGGATCTGGCGGCGGAATTTTTCGACGAACACGGCGCGTTCGGGGCGGGGTCCGACGAGGCTCATGTCGCCCGTCATAACGTTGAAGAGTTGCGGGAGCTCATCGAGACTCCAGCGGCGCATGAATCGTCCCAGCGGCGTGCAGCGGTCGTCGCCGGGTTGGGCCCACACCGGTCCGGTCCGGGTCTCCGCATCGACGCGCATGCTGCGGAATTTGAGCATGCCGAACTGGCGCCCGGCCAGGCCGGTGCGTCCCTGGCGGTAGAAGACGGGGCCCGGACTGGTCAGTTTCACCGCCAGTGCGAGGAGCAGCATGACGGGGGAGAGGAGGAGGAGTGCGGCCGACCCCAGGGCGAGATCCATCGCCCGTTTTGCCAGGCACGGCCAGCCGCGATGAGGGTTTTGACGCAGGTTGACGAAGGGGACGCCGTCGACTTCCATCAGCCGCGGTTTGATGCCCGTGAAACCGGGGACGTCGGGCACGAGTTGTACCTCGACGAGGATATCGGAGAGAGCCTGATAGATCTGAGGCAACTCGCTGTAGCGGCTCAGCGGCAGGGCGACGAAAACGTGATCGATTTCGTGCTCCGTGGCCACCTCCGCGATTTCTTCGATCGTGCCCAGCCGGGGGAGGATTCGCGACTCCCGCCGACTCGGTTCGTCGACGAAGCCGACGGCCTCCAGGCCGGTCCAATTGTTTTTCTCGATCGTTCGTGCGACGAGTTCCCCCATGCGGCCGCCACCCACAATCAACGCTCGGCCGTGGTTCAGCCCGCGGCCTCGGAAATAGCGCAGCACGCGCCACACCAGGCGCCGAGCCGCTGCGATTCCGAGGGCGTTCAGTGCGAAGAACAAGGCCAGGGCCGTCCGCGATTCGTACAGGTCGCGGCGATAGAAGGCCGTGGTAATGACGAGCACGAAGAGCAGGCCGCCTGCCTTGAAAACGACGCCCAGTTCGCGGGGCATCTCGCGCAAGCGATGGATCTCGTAAAGTCCGGCCAGCCGGTAGGATACGGTCGCCAACACGAGGACCAACGGCAGGGCGCCTACCACCAGGTGCAGGTCGGGGATCCCATCGGGAGACGGGAACAGGCCAAACCGGGTCCAATAGGCGAGAAACCAAGCGACCGTAGTAACCACAAGGTCACCGGCAAGGAAAACCAACCCGAGCTTGTTTCCATGGCGCCGATACACGGCTGTCCCCCTCCATGAGTGTCGCATCCTATCGCGATCCGACCTTGTAGCAGAAGTTCGTGGGCAGGGTCAATGGAAACTGGCGAGGCTGGAAGGTTTGGGTTTAGTTAAGAACAAGTGATTCGCGGCGGGAATGGTGTGACCGGCCAGATGATTTCCGCCGAGAGCCACCGGTTTGTTTCCAGGCACCGAGGGACTATACTGACGCCCCAAGTCCTCAGACGTTGTCGACGTGCCACCCACTCGATTTGTGGAGCAATCTGTGCCCGAGCCCGAGATCATCACGGCTGAGGTTGCCTCGAAGGGTGAAAGGGAGCTTTCGCCCAACGAGAAGATCGCCGCCAGTCGCTGGCAGGTGCTGGTGTTGCTCTTCCTGGCCGCCGGGCCGCTGGCACTGCCCGTGCTGTTCAAAAGCCCCCGTTTTTCTCGATTCTGGAAGGTCATCCTGTTTCTGCTGGTGATCCTTCAGACAGCCCTCGTTGTGGTGTTGGTCGTCGTCTTCGCCCGTTGGCTTGTCGAACAGATGGGGCAACTGCGGCAAGTATACTGAGGCAACCGTCCATCCGGTCTTTGGGCAGCTCGCCCGCGGCTGCTTGACCCCCCTCTGCGCCGTGGTTAGATTGGCATGGACGCTCGGATCAAGGCCCGGCCGGACCAGCCTGCCCCTTGCCGAGAAACGGACCTTTTCAGTACGCCATTCTGGGGGATAACAGTGATGAAACTCGGGTTTGTAAGTGCCATCCTGCCGGACCTTTCTTTGGAAGAAGTTGTCGCCTTCGCGGCCGAGGTGGGTTATTCGTGCGTCGAATTGATGTGCTGGCCGGTTGGCGGAGCCGAACGCCGCTACGCGGGGGTGACCCACGTGGATGTGGACGGTTTCGATGTTGCCAAAGCCGACAAGGTGAAGGCAACCATGGCAGCCGCCGGGATCGAGATCAGCGGCCTGGGCTACTATCCGAACCCGCTGACCCCCGACGCCGACGAAGCGGCAACTTACGTCGAACACATCAAGAAGGTGATCGTGGCAGCCGAGATTCTCGGGGTGGGCGTGGTCAACACGTTCATCGGCCGGGATTGGACCAAATCGGTCGACGACAACTGGCCGCGATTCAAGCAGACTTGGGTCCCTCTGATCAAGTTCGCCGAGGACCATGGCATCAAGGTCGGCATCGAGAACTGCCCTATGCTGTTCACTGCCGACGAGTGGCCCGGCGGGAAGAACCTGGCCCACAGTCCGGCGATTTGGGCCCGCATGTTCGAAGAGATTCCGTCCGAGAACTTTGGCCTGAACTTCGACCCGTCCCACCTTGTGTGGCAGTTCATCGATTGCGACAGGGCAATTCGCGATTTTGGCAGCCGCATTGTCCACGCCCACGCCAAGGACGCCAAGATCGAGCGCCGCAAGCTTGCCGAGATGGGCATCTTCGGCCGCACCATCGACTGGCACACCCCCAAGCTGCCCGGCTTGGGCGACGTGAGGTGGGGTAAGTTCTTCTCGTGCCTCACCGACGCCGGTTACGACGGGCCCGTTTGCGTGGAAGTCGAGGATCGCGCCTTTGAGGCCACGCTCGAACTCCGCAAGCAGTCGCTGCGGCAGAGCAAGAACTTCCTGTCTCAGTATATTCCGTAGAACGGAGTAACAGCCGTGTTTTGCGGAGCTCCAAGTGTGTGCCACTTGCAAGCAAGACACACACTGAAATGTGAACAAACAACTTCTGGAGAACCATCATGAACCAACTGAAAGCAGCAGTCGTCGGGGCGGGATTCATCGGACCGGTGCACGTGGAGGCGTTGCGCCGGCTGGGCGTCACCGTGACGGGGATCCTCGGCTGCGACGACAACGAATCGCAATCGGCCAAGGAGAAGCTCGGTTTGCCGAAGGCCTACACGAGCATCGACGACGTGCTGGCCGACGAGTCGGTCGACGCCGTGCACCTGGCAGTGCCCAACGTGCTGCATTATCCGTTCTCCAAGAAGGCCCTGGCGGCCGGCAAGCACGTGATGTGCGAGAAGCCGCTGGCGATGACCTCGGAAGAAACGGGTGAACTGGTCGAATTGGCCAGGTCGGCGGGGGTGGCGGCGGCCGTCTGCTACAATATCCGCTTCTATCCGATGAACCTGCAAGCCCGGGCGATGGCCGCTCAAGGCGACCTGGGCGAGGTCTACGCGATCAACGGCTGCTACATCCAGGACTGGCTGCTCTACGAAACCGACTACAACTGGCGGGTGCTTGCCGAACAGGGGGGCGAGCTCCGGGCCGTGTCGGACATCGGCACGCACTGGATGGACCTGGTGCTGTCGATCACGGGGCTGGAAGTCGATTCGGTCTTTGCCGACCTGAACACGGTTCACAAGGTTCGCAAACGGCCGACGGGCGAGGTCGAGACCTTCACCGGCAAGAAAGCCGCCGTGGCCGCCACCGAGCCGATCAACATCACCACCGACGACTACGGCTGCATCCTTTTCCGCTTCAACAACGGTGCCCGCGGCAGCCTGAACGTGTCGCAGATCAACGCCGGCCGCAAGAACACGCTGCGCTACGAGATTGCCGGCTCCAAGTGCTCGGTGGCCTTCAGCAGCGAAACGCCGAACGAGCTGTGGATCGGCTACCGCGACAAGCCGAACGAATGCTTTACGCGGGATCCGTCGCTCCTGGCCGATCTGCCGCGCGGCTTTACCAATTATCCCGGCGGCCATAACGAAGGCTTCCCCGACGCCTTCAAGCAGTGCTTCCGGTCCTTCTACCAGTACATCGCGGCCGGCGATTTTTCGGCCAAGCCCCTCTTCCCCACCTTTGCCGAAGGACACCGGGAAGTGCGGCTCTGCGAGGCGATTCTGAAGAGCCACCGGGAAGAGAAGTGGGTGAAGGTGTAGATCCGAAAAGGCCGGGAAGATGGATCCAAATAAGCCGGGTTTCTGAATCTTCCGCCTCTTGCAGGGCGGCGTTTGTCGGTCGCTTCACCGAAAGAAACCCGGCTTATGATGTTGGAAAAGCCGGGTTTCTGAATCTTCCGCCTCTTGCAGGGCGGTGTTCGTCGGTCGCGTCACCGAAAGAAACCCGGCTTTTGATAGCTTACTCGTACAGAATCGGCTCTTGCCGCCAGTCCTTGTCTCTGTCCTGCGCCCATTCTTTCACCCGCGGGCGGCGCTCGCGCAGCCGGACCGACTCGATGCCGAGGAAGTGGCCGGTCGATTTGGCGTTCTTGCCCACGCACTCCAGGCGGAGCGTGTATGCTCCCGGCTCAGGCCAGAAGTCCAGGAGGTGCCATTCCCATTCCGAGACGTCGTCGTGATACATGTCGAAGGGGCGCCCAATCTTGACGCCGTTCAGGTAGGCCTGATAGCGGCCGTAGTCGCCGGCTCGTGTGCCGCGGATCAGAAGCCGCCGCGGTTCTTTCTCGCTGACGTTGAAGGGGACCTCCACCCACGCCCCTTCCGCCTGATCGGCCCGATAGAAGAGCTGCCCTTGAGGGAAGAATCCGAGGTTCTTCTGGACACGGGCTTCCCCGATGCCGTGGTGTTTGTCGTCGGTGTAAGGGGCGGCCGGAAAGATCCGATCCAGGTTGGGAAGCGTTCGTTCCTTGGCGTCCGGCGCCCGGGCGGTGAAGGTCGGCTGGCCGGTCTGGTACCAGAAGGCCACGCTCGAGAAGTCGTCCTGCCGCTCGTTCCAACTGTGGGTCTTGCCGTCGGGGTTCTCGTCCGACGAGATCCAACCCCAGTGTTCGATCGTGAAGCGGATCGATTCCTTGAACACGATCGGGTCGTGAATGTGCCAGCGGTAAGCGCTCGTGTGGCCGCCGACGATGCCCCATTGATCGAAGTAGGGGGTGCCGAAGTAAGGGGTACTCGTCGTTTGCAGCCCCCACGCCGACAGGAAGTAATCCTCGGTGCCGGTGCCCCAGATCGAAGGCTTCTCTTCGCCGTCGATGTAGACCTTTTCGTCCCCCTCGCCGAACCACGAGGGACTGCGTGTTCGAACGGATAGGACGGTGCCCACGTAGTGGCCCTTGCCCTTCGTGTCGAGGATCACATAGTCCTCGCCTTGTTGCAAGGGATATTCCTGGCGGTACTGGGCGTAGAAGTAGGGCGTGTCTTCGGGGAGCGAGTCGAGCTTGATCCAGTCGATGTTGTAATAGAGGAGGTTCAGCTTCTTCTCGCTCTGATTGATCACCTCAACCCGGGCCGACTTGAGGAACGGCATCCGCCAGAAGCAGTTGTAGGAGTCGGCGTCTTCGACGACCACGGGCACGCTGATCACCTCGCTCCGCTTGCCGAACGAGTTGGCAAAAAAATCTCCCAAAGGTGCTTCAACCCCAGGCCGCTCGTTTCCGTCGTAGTAGATCCGCAGCAGGACTTCCTGATGGTTGGCCGAGCCCTCCGGGGCCCACGGGTGTGGTTCCGGAGCCAGGAAAGTGAACCACATGTGCGTAATCACCCCTGGCCCGTGGGCGTCGAGCACGACCTTCGTGTCGCCGGCGGCCACCCGGGAATTATCGCTATTGCTGTGGGCGTAGTCGCCGTTCTCGTCCACGGCGGTGGAAGTGGACCGCATGCTGCGACCTTCGTGGGGCTTGGCCAGTTCGTCCAGGCTGCCCGCTCGCAGGATGGATGGAGACAAGAACGCGAGGACGCACGATAGATAGACTCGTCTCACCAGATTGTCCTTTCACGTATCGGTTGGGGCGGAGCCGGTGTGGGATGGATTCTCGCAGAGGGCCCCTGCTTGTGCAAGTAAAGCTGCCTAAGCGTACCCATCCCCCCGCTTGGCCCGTCCGAATTGCCGGTGCTCGAGTAGCCTTCGTACCGCGGCTCGGGGAACTGACCAAATTACTGGCATGTTGATGGGCCCGTCGATAGACTGGGAGTCGGCACTGACGCAAACATGTCTGAGTATTCTCCGGAGGCTGACGACCATGGTAAGTTCCTTGCTGATTTTTTCGAGCCTGTTCCTGCTGACGGCAGCCGGCGACCCCGGAGTGCTGTTGGAGGAGGAGTTTGACGGGAAGCTCCAGGCGAGCCTGGAGTGGGTTCGTGAAGACAAGGTCGAGTGGCGTATTGAAGGCGGCCGGCTTCACGTTCGCTCCCAGGCCGGGCGTATCTGGGGTGGCAACGATGCCAAGAATCTGCTTCTATTCAAGACTCTGCCCCCGCAGGCCATGGCGGCACGGGTGACGGTGGCTCACGAGCCCAAGGAAAAATACGAGCAGGCCGGCCTGCTCTGGTATGTGGACGACGACAATTTCGTCAAGCTCATCAGCGAACAGATCGACGGGAAGATGTACATCGTCGTGGCTCGCGAGCTTGGAGGCCGGGGAAAGGTGATCAGCAAAATCGAAGTCCCCACGGCCAACCTGGAACTTCGCCTCAAGGTCGAACCCGACGGCATCACCGGCCAGTGGCGGCTCAAGGACGGCGACGAGTGGTCGAATTGCGACAAGTTCACCTTCGAGACCGAGGGCAAGCCTCGCTTCGGCCTGTTCACCCAGAACGGTTCGCCGGAGATCGTCCGCTGGGTTCGCTTCGATCGGCTCGTTATTGAGAAGTTGCCGTAAGGACTTCAGCTATTCGTCCCACCCGTAGAGCAGCAGATCGATGGTGTGGTCTCCGATATCGGTCGTGTCGTTCCCTGCGGAGCAGTAGGCCTTGACGCGTTCGAACCCGATTGCCTCGTAAAGCAGGTCGAGTTCGCTACCGTTGCGGCGATAGAGCCGCGCGGTGTCGCCGGCCACTTCGAGATGCTCGTCGCCGGCAGTGTCGTAGATTCGAGCGACGTCCAGCCCGCCTTGGTCGGCTGTGGCATGGATTTTGTCGAAGGCCCGAACCGTGATCTCCACGTTCGGATTGACAAGCTGCGTCTTGTGGCTTTTGAAGTAGAAAACGTCGTCGGCCGACGGGAGATCGGTCAGCCAGGCCACATCGTTCGCCCCGCCTCCGGCACGGACGATGACCGAATCGAAGCCGACTGCGGTGTGATCTCGGAGCTTGCCTTCCATTTGAGCCGAGTTGCCGGCACCGCTGTAGCGGAAGGTGTCATTGCCGCCGGAACCGTCGAAGACGGCAATGTCCTTGCCCCCGGCCCCGGAGTCGCCGGTAATCGTCCCGAACTTCTTGGCTCGCAGAGTGTAGCTGGAGTTGGCGGCGCGGAGGCGGACGGAATCTTCGTAGCTCTTGAGTTTGTCGGCATTCTCCGATCCATGGAACAGAGCCGAGTCGGTCCCGCCGCGTGTTGCGTAGGCATACAGATCCTCGATGTAGCTCACGTGGACGGTATAGTCCTGCTCGCTGTCGCCGGCTACGTTCAGCAACACGGCTCGATCGGGCCAGGCTTCCAGGCTCTCGTTGCCAGGCGAATCGAAGAGCCAGGCCATGTCGCGGCCGTCACCGCCGTTGAAGTCGACGGTTGAGACCTCGCTGTCTTCGTAGTGGTAAGCGACGCCGTTGATCGTAATCGTGCGGGAAGCGGCCGCGTCGAAGATGAATTCGTCGTTCTCGGCGGTCCCGTGGACCGTCAAGGCCGAGCCGGCTTCGTGAACCAGGTTTGCCAAGAGCAGGGTCACGTTCGACGCCGAGCCCGTGATTCTGAGCAGACGAATTTGCCCCTCTTCCACAAGGTGGTCGAACCGCGGCGCAGCATCCGACGGGTTAGAGGTCGCCAAGGGCGTTTCGCGGTCGGCGGGGTCGTAGAGTTCCAGCGTGAGTTGGTCTGCCGTCCATTGTGCGGCCGATTGCACGGTCAACCAGCCGTCGTGCGCGGTTTCCAGGCGGAACCAGAGTCCTTGTTCACCCGGAACAAGCGACTCCAGGCGCCGGAAGTCGACTCGCCCAAGATCCATGCTTTCGTCGTCATCTTGACTCGTTACCGCGACGTCGGCGACTTCGAGCCCGCCGTAGTCCGGATCGTCGCTGACGGCCGCGGCCGTCACGATCGAGTAGGCGATATCCCCGTCGTCCACGTCATCGTCCACGCCGGTCACGGTCACCGTCTGCGGCGTGTTCCAGTTCGCAGCCGTGAAGACGAGGGTGGCCGGCGCCACCGTCCCTTCGCCGGTGTCGCTCGACGACACGGCAATGGTCACGTCGGCGGTCGGCTCGCTGTTGAGCCGCACGGAGAAGGAGGCCGTACCGCCGGCCTCGGTCGTCACCAGTCCCGACGTTGGCGCGACCGTAATTCCGGCCGTATCGTCGTTGGTGTTCGTTACCGCGACGTCGGCCGCATCGAGGCCGTTGTAGTTCGGATCGCTGCTGACGGCCGCGGCCGTCACGATTGAGTAAGCCACGTCCCTATCGTCCACGTCATCGTCCACGCCGGTCACGGTCACCGTTTGCGGCGAGTTCCAGTTCGCGGATGTAAAGACGAGGCTGGTTGGCGAGACGGCACCTTCGCTTGTATCGTTCGAGGAGACGGTGATCGTCACATCGGCGGTCGGCTCGCTGTTGAGCCGCACGGAGAAGGAGGCCGTACCGCCGGCCTCGGTCGTCACCAGTCCCGACGTTGGCGCGACCGTAATTCCGGCCGTATCGTCGTCGGTGTTCGTTACGGCGACGTCGGCCGCATCGAGACCGTTGTAGTTCGGATCGCTGCTGACGGCCGCGGCCGTCACGATCGTGTAGGCGATATCCCCGTCGTCAACATGATCATCCGCGCCGGTGACAGTTACTGTCTGCGGCGCGTTCCAGTTCGCGGCCGTGAAGACGAGGGTGGCCGGCGCCACCGTCCCTTCGCCGGTATCGCTCGATGACACGGCAATGGTCACGTCGGCGGTCGGCTCGCTCTTGAGCCGTACGGAGAAGGAGGCCGCGCCGCCGGCCTCGGTCGTCACCAGTCCCGACGTTGGCGCGACCGTAATTCCGGCCGTATCGTCGTCGGTGTTCGTTACCGCGACGTCGGCCGCATCGAGACCGTTGTAGTTCGGATCGCTGCTGACGGCCGCGGCCGTCACGATCGAGTAAGCCACGTCCCCGTCGTCCACGTCATCGTCCACGCCGGTCACGGTCACCGTCTGCGGCGTGTTCCAGTTGGTTGCCGTGAAGACGAGAGTGACCGGTGCGACGGTGCCTTCACTCGTGTCATTCGACGATACGGCAATGGTCACGTCGGCGGTCGGCTCGCTCTTGAGCCGTACGGAGAAGGAGGCCGCGCCGCCGGCCTCGGTCGTCACCAGTCCCGACGTTGGCGCGACCGTAATTCCGGCCGTATCGTCGTCGGTGTTCGTTACCGCGACGTCGGCCGCATC
>Ga0351853_1103_pt1 | contig 23176 bp, 12 predicted proteins | sample BONcelHFGM3001C8_FD_206799 | JGI IMG/M metagenome (GOLD analysis project Ga0351853, IMG submission 206799) | Enriched cells from coal bed in the Powder River Basin, Montana, United States - BONCAT cells FGM rep2 HSBNCT.FGM.300.1.C8 ... | reverse complement strand
GCGCTTGTTTTTTAACATAAGCACTCAACACACATACCTGCACCACTCCACCATTCTTCTTTAGCTCAAATAACATACTATCTGTGAGGTTGCGAGGATGACTACAAATAGCACGGGCATTTGAATGAGAAGCAATTACTGGAACTTTTGTTAATTTCAACACATCAAAAAAAGCTTCATCCGAAATGTGACTCACATCAATCATAATTCCAAGACGGTTCATTTCATTTACCACCTCTTCACCAAACTTACTAAGTCCATGATGTTCAGTTGAATCCGTTGATGAATCGCAGATGTCATTATTTTTAGAGTGACAAAGGGTAATATATCTTGCTCCCTTTTCATAAAATGTTTCAATAAGACTAAGGTCATTTCCAATTGGATAGCCGTTTTCTATTCCAATAAAGATACTCTTTTTGCCTAAGATGGAATTACGGCGAGCATCGGCTGAAGATGTTGACAAAGAAATATTCGCCTCATTAGCCTTAACAGTTGCATCGATATTATCAAAAATCTTAAAAGCTCTCTCCTTTGCTTTAAAATTACCCTCTTCTGTTCTAATGCCCTGACTCGTAAATACAGCGAAAAAAACTGCATCCAAGCCACCTTCCGTCATTCGAACAAGATCAACACGACCACCTCCATTATCAGGATTGTTTCGAATTCCAAAGTTAAATCCTTCATTTCCAAGCATCAGCGGAGTATCAGTATGGCTATCCAATGTGAGCAGCTTTTGGTGAAAATCATCCTGGAGTTGACCAAACACGCTGAATGAAAACAATAAACTGCTGAATAATAATAGGTTGAAATATTTCATATGCAATTCCTTAAGGGGACAAATCTATGAAAGAAATCGAAACGGCATAATAATTGTAAAAGCATTGGTTCAAACTATTGTAACCTATTTAAATTCATACTATGAACATTAAAACTATTCTTATGAAAATAGAACTTTTTCTTATTCTATCATCACTATTTTTTGCTTTTACTTCTTGCCAAACCAATCAATCGACAACGACTTCCACAAAAACAGATCAGGTAGCTGCAGTTGATCAACATAATGCAGCAAATTCACTTGATTGGGCAGGTACATATAAAGGACTGATTCCATGCGCCGATTGTGAAGGGATCGAAACAACGATCTTATTATCAAAAGACGAAACATATAAATTAACTACCATTTATAAGGGAAAAAGTGAAGCTAAAAATGAACTTTCAGGAAGATTTAGCTGGAATGAACTTGGCAATACTTTGATCTTTAGTGGGATAGAAGACGGTCCAACACATTACTTTGTTGGCGAAAACACATTGATACAGTTGGATTTGGAAGGAAACAGAATCACTGGAGAGTTGGAAAGCTCCTACATATTGAAAAAAATTATGACTTCAGAATCGAAATCTGCTGTTGAACTAACAGGAGTAAAATGGAAATTAACAGAACTTTTCGGACAACCCATTACGTCAGCAGAAGGTCAGAATAAAGAAGCTTTTATTGTTTTTAAAACTGAAGATTCAAGAATATATGGATCAGGAAGTTGCAACAATTTCAACGGAAGCTACGAACTAAAAGCAGGAAACAGGATCATGCTAACAGGAATGGCAACAACAATGATGGCCTGTCAGGATATGCAAACAGAGCAAGCTTTTTTTAAAGCTCTGAACGACTGTGATAATTATACTTTAGTTGATGGAGTGCTTTCACTTAATAAAGCAAGGATGGCACCTATGGCAAAACTAATTGCTGAAGATTTAGTTGAATAAAAGCAGCTATTTAAACACGTGTAAGCTGCAAAGTCAGGAGACTGGCTTTGCAGCTTTTTTTACATCCTGACAACTTTTAGCACTTGTGAACCAGTTTTATTTTCTATTTTCAACAAGTAAACTCCAGCCTTAAGCTTATCTGAGATTACTGCTTTTTCATCCAAATCAATACGTATAAAAGGCTGAGCTGAAGTTATATAAACATCATGTTCAAAAAGCACGGCCCCATCTAATGACAATATACTGATGGTATTTTTGCTATCTTGTAGGTTTTTAATTTCTAAAACTAAATGATTTGTGAAAGGGTTAGGATAAACTGAAGCCAAAGGAATTTTTGTCATATCATCAAGGTTTTCATCGTCATTCAATATCAGATGCTCCATCTCAAAAAAAGTAAGGATAGCTTTCATCAAATTTTCTCTTCCTTCGAGATCATACAAATCACCGCAAGAACTAAATTCAAAATAAGAGGCAATTGTTCGATAATTAGGTGACTCATAAGCTACAGCAGTATAAGCATCAGATCCGGCACTAGAACGCAAAATAGGGAAAGCACCTGGATATTTTGGAGTTAACCTGAAATATTGAAAAGAAAAAGAACCTGAAAAATCAAATCCAAACTGATCAAATCCTGAATTTGGAACTCCGTTAATAGTATAAATTGTTTGAGGTGTGGTCAACATTTCGCTATTCACACCAAAAAGATTTGTTATAGTTCCTGTTCCGCCCCATTTATAATAAGACTCTCTATAGGCATTGCCTCCATTATTCAAATAAACCTCAAGAATATCAACTTCCTCATCCGTCAAATTGATTGTGGTTCCGTAGGTTCCCTGGCAAATAAAAGCAGCTCTGTATTTATGAATATCATCGGTTATTTGTTCAGTGTATTGATATTCAATGTTCAAGCTATCCAAAGCAGTCATAATGGAAGTTACTGACAATTGATTTGATGATTTGCTGACAAGATAAATGGGATATTGCCCAATAGGCACATTGAGTGTTTCAACCTTTTCAACACCGGAACCATCGGTTATTGTAACTACAAATAGAGCAACATGTTCAATAGGACATTGCGGTGAAACGGCAACAGAAAATGAAGCATTTGACATTCCTAAAGGTGAAATACTGCCAATATTCTGAGAGGTTTGAGGGTTAATCGAAATAAAGGAATCAGAAGATGTTAGAGAAACAGAAACATCGGTGGCTTGAATTGAGCCTAGGTTGGAAACGTATATGTGAAAAGGCGCAGTTTCGCCCGGATCAAGTCGTTCATTATCGAAATCATCTATTTTATAATCAGAAAGTTGCAAAACAGAGCTAAATACTTCGATACCTTGTTCTCCTGTACGGCTACCGATTGATGAAATAAATTGGAGCTCTGCCAGAAGGCTATGTCTGTCAGGACAAGAATCACTTATGCTAAATGAGAATGCATTACTAATCATTGTTGTTGATCCTGCGGGGAGTTGATTTATGAATGACTGTCCATTGATGACAGTTGCGTTTGGATCATTGAGTGTAAAAGATGCATTGATGGCAGATATTTCCTGCTGACTAACATTTGTCAATTTGAGATTTACAAAAACATCACTTCCATTATGAGGTAAAAGATTATCATTTGTGATCAATTCACATTCGAAACGCAAGTCGTTTGAAAACTGGAGCAGCTTTGTGTCGTATATACCTCGTTCATCTGTTACCTTAAAAGTAAGGTTTGCAATATGTTGTATTTCGGAAGGGGTAGCTGTAAAAACACCTTCTTCACTTAGGAGAATTCCTTCAGGAATCAAATTTGGAGTCATCCGAAAAGCTTTATTCTGTGGATAAGATCTACTATTGCAACCGGTAAGAAGTGTATGTTCTTTTCCTTCGCCAGCCGAAACACCGCTAAACCAAAGAATATTTTCGTTCACTTCGATCTCGTTAAAATAAAACTCAATACTTCCATCGGGGAAAAGTTTCAATGCAAACTCACCATAACCAATAATGTTATCATAATATGTTAGGTTCTTTTTCCAGCGGAAGGTAGCATGTGTTTCATCGCCTTCATACCACATCCCCTCCGGTTGTTTCGTTCCTTCATAATATAGCACAGGAGAAAACAGAAACGCTGATATATTTTTCATTTCACGGAACATATGGTAAGTATCACGGTTGTAACGCCAAGGAAAAATATCCGGTTCAAAAAGTATAAAACCTGCTTCATTGACGTAAACTTTGTTGAAAATACCGTCATAAAAAGGAAAATCAAAATCAAGCGATTTTGTAGCATACTTGTGATAAGGAGCTTCAGTTGACAACTGTTCATTCTCAACCGTTGGAAAAGCCAGATCAATACTCTGCTGATGATAAGGCGTGAGCAAATCCCAGTTATAGGGTTGTATGCCACCTTCAGCCAACATGGTGTAACTAGCATCAAAAAGCGGTATTTGATCAGTTTCAATATCAACAGATTCAAAAACAGGGCTGTACAAAATACTCAGACGTGTAATGGAGTTATTGACAAGTGGAACATTTTGTTGAGTGCATAAAATTTCCTGAAAGTTGTTGGATGTATAATCCATGAGAGAAAAGTTGATAACCTCACCTACTCCGCCTGAAAAAGGGTCGTTCTCATGAACCTCAAGGTAAAATTCAGCCGGGGAACCAGGTTCTATATAGCTTAAGAGTGGAGTAATGTCAAGACCAAATTCGATCGTTTTATTTGCTTCAGACGACGTCCCTCCTTGCATGAAGTGTTTACCTCCCTGATAATTAAAAATTGGAAAGTTCATAATACGTTGCGGAGCACTTAGCGAAGTATCGGAAGAAACACCAACAACAACTCGAATCTGCTCTCTTAGGTTATGCTTCAAGGTAACTTTGACAGCCATTTCAGGTTCATATTCACCTTTAACCTCCATCACATGCACCATGTTCCCCCACAGACCACCATATGCTTCGTTCAAAGCACAAAGACGGTACATCATATAAAAATAACCTGCATCACCCCAAGTGTCACCATATGAATTCGCCACTTTAAAAGCACCAATCTCCCAATCTTTAAGGTTTACAACGCCATCATTATTGATGTCTAAATGATTGGTGTACATGCCATCACCATTGGTATCGTACCGAATACTGTCGTTATAGCCAACGATTGTCATTGCATGTGTTGCAACATTACCGGGAAAAAGCGCCATCAGTTTCTTTCCGGCCTCAGGAGTTCCAGCAGGAATGTTAACCATTCCATATGGACTACCAGCAGCAAAGTTTGCAACCCCACCTGTAGCAGCACCTTCGTGATGATGTGATAACCAATGTTTTAGATTCATCAAGCCTTCAACAGTTTCGGTGCGTATCATTTTTATCGCACCAATTCGGTTTGTCATGGCCTCATAATAGATGTCGTAACCCGACTTCCATACAACACCTTCATCAACAGCAATTCCACCATATGTTTCAATATTTGGAGTTCCGACAGCTTTAACCATCTCGATACTATGAAGATAATTCACTCCATAATAGCCATCATAGCCCATAAAATTGTAAATAAAATGCGAAGGATATTGATTTGCTTCCACATTAGCAGGCACATTCCTTTCACGACACATTTCATAAGTAAAATGATAAGCAATAGAAGAAGCCTGACCACATGATGCGCCAATCTGACTAAAGATAGGTCTGAAGTACATATTCTGAGAATTATCAACTACATCAGGCAGAGTGCGGTTTCTGTATCGGTCAGGAAGATTTAATTCAGCATATTTCGGTGGTATATCTGTTTTCTGAACATCAGAAAACAGAATATCTTTACTATTATCACCAGCAACATGAATTTCAAAAAGACAAAAAGATGCTATTATAAGGAAAAACACACGTTTATTCATTGTATTGAGGTTAAAAAAACAGACTCCAAAGTTAATTAAATTGAGGGCTGATGAAAAGTTTTTAACTATTGAAGGGTTCATATTGTCTTTTTGAGGCCATATCATTCAAGAGCGTGGATTGAAATATGTACTTTTGCGCTTTACAGCAACAGTTGTCGCGGCATCGAATGATGTCGAGGAAAGTCAGGACAGCAAAGGGCATCATACTTCTTAACGGGAAGGTAGTAAGCAGGAAACTGCATGCTAACAGCAAGTGCCACAGAAAATTACCGCCCCGATTAGTCGGGGTAAGGGTGAAAACGTGAGGCAAGAGCTCACGGCTTTTCTTGGTGACAAGAAAGCGGGTAAACCTTATGAGCTGCAAGACCAAATAAGCCGGCGATGTTTCGCATTGCGAGATGAAAGGGCGGCCCGTCTGAGTCGGTGGGTAGGTTGCTAGAGCCTTTTGGTGACAAAGGGCCCAGATAAATGACAACATAGTACAGAATCCTGCTTATGATGCTGTAAACAAACAGGTTAGCCTTCGGGTTAGCCTGTTTTGTTATATGGAGGATCATTTTTATGCTTCAGAATGATGTTTATTGACACTATTTGGAATCATAACTCGTAATAACTTCTTCACTCTAAGTTACATTGCATCACTATTATAAATTTTCATATTAAGTATAATAACCCTGTATAGAGACCTCTTCATAGGGTAACCAAGTTGGTATTCCAGATCGTGATTACTGTCTGTTATTTAGGACGAAAGATTCCTTTTTTCAATTGAAATGACCTGATAGTTTGGACGGTGGATGAGCTCAATTATTTATCCTAAAGTGAGTTTTTGTAAACGTATTTTTGAAAAGTGTTATAAGAAGAAATGTGACAACTAGCAATAAGTTTAACCCGTCAGCGTTTCACTCACATGATAGTAAATCATCCATTTACTGATCATTTGTACATTTGCCGATTAACCACATTTATATATGAAGAACCCTTTTGTGCTATTTTTTCTTTTGTCAATCACTATATTGTTCCAGGACACAGTTTTTGCTCAACAGACCCATTACTTTGATGATTCGAACCAATTGTACAGAAATTGTATTGAACTTGTTCAAAAAGAGCAATATGGGTCAGCACGTGAACTTATCAACCAAATAAAATCCGGTAAAGTTGCCCTTTCGGAAACAATTTTAACTGATCTTACTTATTACGATGCAATGTGCGCTGTAATGATGAACGATAAAGATGCTTCGGAGCGCATTATTGATTTCAGCAGATTAAACCGCAGCAGTAAGTGGAATGGGCGAATGAATTTCCTTCAGGGGAGAGTTCAGTTCGAGCAGAAAAAATATTCCGATGCACTTAACGCTTTTAATAAGGTTGAAGTGAAGGACTTAGCTGTTTTTGAACACTATGAACTTGCCTATAAAAAAGGCTTTTGCCTCATGAAACAAAATACACCTGAGCAGGCCCTTATTTTTTTCGAGAAAGCAACTGTCTCACCAAATCCATATAAAAATGCTTCATTGTATTACACAGGTCACATATATTACACCTTGCAGCAGAACGAAAAAGCCATAGCCTCTTTCAATCAGATTAAAAGCAATGCGAGTTATAAAAAAATCATCTCCTACTACATGCTTCAAATAGATTATAGAAATGGTAATTACGCTGAAGTGACTGAAAAAGGTAAAGAATTACTAAAATCGGCTGACACAAAAAAAAGAGCTGAAATTTTACCTCTGCTTGCTGATGCATCCTTTAAAACAAATGATCTTGATGCTGCCTTGGAGTATTACCTTCAACTTGAAAAACAAAGTCGTAACCAACTTACACGTCAGGATCTCTATCAAATGGGGTTAATTCGCTATCAATCTGGCAAATACAAAGAAGCTATAGTTAGTTTCCAGAAATTAAATGGCGATAGTGACAGCCTCGACCAGCATGCTGCTTACCTACTGGCACAATGTTATTTGAAAACTGATCAGAAAATTTTTGCCAGAACAGCTTTTCTCAGCGCTTATAAGAACGATCAGGACAAACAATTAAGCATTGATGCATTGCTTAATTATGCACGATTGAGTCAGGAAACAGGCAGCGATCCTTACAATGAAGCAACTACACTTTTGCAACAATTTCTCGAAAAGAATCCACAGTCAAGTCACAAGAAAGAAGTACATCAATTACTTGTTCAACTTTACCTTACGACAAAAAATTATGATGCTGCACTTCAATCCTTGGAAAGCAACAAAAATGATCCTGAAATGCAGGCCGTTTACGAACAGCTTTTATTTTCGCTTGCGATTGACCTTTTCAACCAGGGTCAATATGAAAAATCAATTAGTTATTTCAAAAAGATAAATAGTTCTGCAAATCCTTTGAATTCGGCTGCTGCAATTTTTTGGACAGCTGAATCGTATTACCGCTTAAAAAACTTTGTTGACGCTCAAAGCAATTACAAAAAGTTTTTCGCCCACCGATCGGCCTCCAAGACCGATCTTCTGCAACTGGCTACTTACAATCTGGGGTATTGTTATTTTCAGCTGAAACAATATCCATCGGCTCTTCAATCATTTAAACAATATCTAAGCAATCCTTTGTCGGATCAACCTAAAATAACAGCTGATGCCACTTGTCGAATTGGCGACTGCTATTTCATTAATAAGGAGTATTCGAAAGCAATTGAAGCTTATAAGCCAATAATTGCTGTTAGGCAATCTGAAACCGATTATGCTCTTTTTCAAACCGCAATGGCGTTTGGAGCGCTGGGAAAATACAATGAAAAGATTGCTCATCTCGATCGTGTTGTAAAACAGCACAATCAATCACCATATTACGATCAAGCCCTTTATGAGATGGGATCTACAAATTTGATAATGAACGACTCACGATCTGCAATTGCAATGTTTGACAAACTTGTGAAAGAACGTCCAAGATCAGGTTTAGCACGTGAATCAATGTTAAAAATAGGGTTGATCTATTTTAACAACAATCAGAATCAAGAGGCAATTACTTCATTGAGAAAAGTGGCAGAAAGCTATCCTGGCACGCCAGATGCACGAGAAGCACTCAACACGCTTAAGGTAATTTACATGGAAAATAATGCAATTGAGGAGTATTTCAGTTTAACTAAAAAGCTTGGTTTTGGACAGATGAGCAATAGCGAGCAGGATTCATTGGCGTTTATAATGGCTGAAAATTTCTATACTGAAAACCGCTTTCAGGATGCAGAGAACGCACTTAAATCGTACGTAAGCACATATCCTGAAGGTACTTACCAGTCAACAGCGCAGCATTATTTATCAAAGATTTATTTGAAGAGTGATCCTCAAAAGGCTCTGTCCTATTTGAGATTTCTGATTGACAACCCTAAAAACCCATATCTCGAAGAGGCTCTCCTCGAAGCCGCACGTATTTATTATGATAATGAAAACTATCAGGAGGCGCAGAAAGCTTACGAAAACCTACTCACCATCACTTCTCAGCCGCTTCAGAAAACAGAGGCTTTGGAAGGTGTAATGAAGTGTTTTTTCTTTACCGGCGACTTTTCTCAGGCTGTTTCCAAGGCTGAAAACTTACTTAACGATCCCAATGCATCACCAAATCAAACGCGACAAGCACATTATATTGCCGGCAAATCTTTGTTTGAATCAAAAGATTACACAAAAGCTAAAGGTCACCTGATGGAGGTTCAACGCAGTGGAAATGATGCCTTAGGGGCTGAAGCATACTACCTGATTGCACGAATCAGCTATGAAAACAATTTTCTGGACGATGCTGAAAATCAATTATTTGACCTTTCTGAAAAGTTTCGACATCAGGAATATTGGGTTGCCAAAGGTTTTTTACTTTTAGCCGACATCTATGTTAAGAACAACAATATTTTTCAAGCTAAGGAGACACTTAAAAGTATTGTTGACAATTACAAAGGAGACGATTTACGTCAGGAGGCATCTCGTAAACTGTCAATGCTTAAATAAAAACGCAACTATGAATTACCAAATATTTCTAACAAAGATGTCAATAAAAAACGCCAAAGGATTGGATAACAACCTGCTTAGATACCTTACACTTTTTTTGATTATTGTTTCAACGCATCTTTCAGCTCAGACACATAATGAAAAGGTTACAATTTTCAGCGCTTTTCAGCCAAGCCTGCGTGAAGCAACCAAAATCAGCATCAATCCCAATGCCCAATCAGCGGTACTCAAAACTGGAGAATTGAATTTCAGCAACATAGATCGAGTAATTGATGTGAAATCTGAACCCCCATTGATTGCATTCACACAAGTTAAAACAGATGAAAAAACAGAAAAATTCCGCAATTATCTTAAAGCAGCACTTGGAACTAATTTAAGCCCATTCTTTTTCTTTCAGCATCATTCTGCCTTTAGTAAAAATATGGAATTTGATTTGGGTATTCGCCATCAGTCGTCATGGGTAGATGTAAAAGATTATGCGCCTTCATCATGGATGAAAAATGATTTTTCAATCGGAACTCACAATGTTTTAGGCGAGCATTTGTGGCACAATGACCTAGTTTACAGCTTCGACAACTTTCATTATTATGGTTTTAAACCTGAAGATTATAGTGCGATTTCTATTGAAAAAGACCTCCTTAAACAACACTATCAGCGAATTGGTTTCAAAAGTACTATTCAAAGCAACTACAAGGATAACAACTTATTACATCATGAAGTGAGTTTAGCATATCACAATTTCTCAGATAAACACAAACGCTACGAACACGCTATTAAAGTAGATGGAACCCTCAAAAAGTATTATGAATGGTTTCGTTTCGACAGCAAGCAAATGGCTGCTATTGATTTGCAAGCAAATTTCTTTTCGCGTGGGGATTCAATGATTGAAAACCGAAGTTTTTTTGTTAAAGCACGCCCCTATTTACAAATTTCAGGAAGTTTTTATGAAGTAAAAGCGGGATTCTTACTCACCCTTGCCAGCGATTCAAGTAGTCAGTTTTTTGCTCATCCTTTGTTGTCTGGAAAGTTATTCCTTTTTGAAGATAAGGTTGAAATGTATGCCCAATTTGAAGGCGAAAACACTTATCATTCACTAAATGACATAACACTTGAAAATCCATTTATACGTCCGGGAGAAGCAAGTTGGTGGACTAATACAAAACAGTCCTTTACAACAGGAATAAAAACAAGTGTTATTCCGAAACTCGATCTAAATTTAGGATTAACATATGCAAAAGTTGAAAATGGAGGATTTTATATTGCCGACTCCAGCACCCAATTCAAGAATCTTCTAACCGTTGAGCATGATAACTTTCAACAAGTACGATTTTTTGCAGAGGCTTCTTATCATCACACCGATCAACTTCAGTCGATTTTAAATTTGACTTTTGACACATATGAAACGGAAAAGATTAAAAAGGCATGGCACTTACCCGCTTTTCAAGGAAAATGGGAACTGCATTATCGATTAAATGATCAATGGAGCTTCGAAACAGGTTTGCTCTTATTAGGAGAGCGCTTTGCACCCGGAAATTATACTACTTTGTTTGAACCCATACGTTTGAAGCCCGTCACAGATCTTAATCTTGATGTTAATTACAGTTTCTCAAAACAATTTGCAGTATTCCTGCAACTCAATAATGCACTAAACAACAGGTACGAACGCTTTTACAACTATCCGGTTCAAGGGTTTCAGCTATTTGCAGGTATGAGTTTACGCTTTTAGTTGAATCTCAAAACCATAAATTAATAATTGCTCAGACATAAATCGATATGTCCAGCCTGACCATTTTTGCCCTCTTTAAAACCCCCTTAAGCAATCAATCATACTCTGCACACGATTGCAAAGGATTGTTGATAAAAACTCAAATTTATGGTAAAAGGTCATAAAAAACAATGAACTAAAATGCTTACTTTTGCAAGTTGTTTTTAGAAAACTTTGAAGAAAAATTATGACTGAAGAAGAAAAAAGGACGCTCGCTTCCAGCGAATATAACGCCAGTAATATCCAGGTTCTTGAAGGATTAGAAGCTGTTCGCAAACGTCCTGCCATGTATATTGGCGACGTTAATATCAGAGGATTACATCATCTCGTTTACGAAGTTGTTGATAACTCAATTGACGAAGCTTTGGGAGGATTTTGCAACAAGATTGATGTTACAATTCATGAGGATAACTCCATTTCTGTTGTTGATAATGGTAGAGGAATCCCCACAGGTTTACATGAGAAAGAAAACCGTTCGGCTTTGGAAGTAGTTATGACTGTACTTCATGCCGGTGGTAAGTTTGATAAGGGATCGTATAAAGTTTCAGGTGGATTGCATGGTGTGGGCGTTAGTTGCGTTAACGCACTTTCAGTTCATTTGACAGCTGAAGTTTACCGCGAAGGGAAGATCTTCATTCAGGAATATGAATGCGGAAAACCGTTGTATGATGTAAAAGCTATAGGAACTACAACTGACAACGGTACCAAAATCACCTTCAAACCTGATAACAGCATCTTTATCACAACCGTTTACGATTATAGCATTCTCGCAGCCCGTTTGCGCGAACTTGCTTTTCTAAACAGAGGCATTACCCTGATACTTAACGATGAAAGGGAAGTTTCAGATACAGGTAAAGTAAAATCCGAAGTTTTTCATTCATCAGCAGGTTTGCCCGATTTTATCAAATACCTTGATGAAAACAGGGAAAAACTCATTCCGGAGGCTATTGCAATCGAAGGCGAACGCAATGACATTCCGGTTGAAATTGCCATGCAATACAACACCTCTTTTGCAGAGAATCTTCACTCTTACGTGAACAATATCAACACTCACGAGGGAGGAACACACCTTGCCGGCTTTCGTAGGGGCCTCACACGTACGTTGAAGTCCTATGCTGAAAAAACAGGGATGTTAGCCAAACTTAAATTCGACATTAACGGAGATGACTTCCGCGAAGGTTTGACAGCGATCATTTCGGTGAAAGTTCCTGAACCGCAATTTGAAGGACAAACAAAGACCAAGTTGGGTAACAATGAGGTGATGGGTGTCGTGGATCAAATTGTAAGTGAGCATCTTTCGAATTATCTAGAAGAAAACCCAAAAGAAGCCAGAACCATTGTAAATAAGGTAATTCTTGCTGCCACTGCTCGTCACGCTGCCCGCAAAGCGCGTGAATTGGTACAACGTAAAAGTGTTCTCTCAGGATCTGGTCTGCCAGGAAAGCTTTCCGACTGCTCCGAACGCGATGCCTCCAAAGCCGAAATTTACCTCGTCGAGGGTGATTCTGCAGGTGGCACAGCCAAGCAAGGTCGCGACAGACGTTTTCAAGCTATCCTTCCTCTCAGAGGCAAAATCCTGAACGTTGAGAAAGCCATGCCACATAAAATTTATGAGAGTGAAGAAATTAAAAATATCTTCACTGCACTTGGCGTTCATATTGGAACTGATGAAGACAGCAAAGCCTTGAATATTGACAAACTTCGCTATCACAAAATAGTCATCATGACCGATGCTGACATCGACGGAAGCCATATCGCCACATTGATTCTTACATTCTTCTTCAGGTATATGACCGACCTGATAGAAAAAGGATATGTGTATATTGCTACACCCCCACTCTACCTTTTACGAAAAGGAAAACAAGAAAGATACTGTTGGAATGAGGAAGAACGTGAGGCACTTACAAAAGAATGGTCGGCCGACGGCACTGAGAAAGGTATTCACATTCAACGCTATAAAGGTTTGGGTGAGATGAACGCCGAACAGCTTTGGGACACCACTATGAACCCCGCATTCAGGACTTTGCGTCAGGTGACAATTGAAAATGGCCTTGAAGCAGATCATGTGTTTTCGATGCTTATGGGTGATGAAGTTCCGCCACGTCGCGAATTCATCGAAGCCAATGCAAAATATGCAAAAATTGATGTCTAATTCACAATAAAAAACTCAAAAGCCTGATTTGAAACTTCTTATCAGGCTTTTTTTTGTGGTATAGATTTGAGAGTAAGTTGAAGATTTTTATAGCCCCTCAAATGAAGATACTTCGATAAAAGATTTAAATGCCTTATGTTTGTTAAAAAATCACTGTAATGAGCAGCTTCAATGATTTTCTATCGGTGAACCCACCTTGCCCACTCTGCCAAAATGGATCAGTCAATTTTTACAGCAATTCACGACAGACTTTTTTTCAATGCCAACGATGTGAAGGAATTTTTTTAAACCCTGCACAACGACTCACACCAACAAAGGAAAGAATGAGGTATGATTTGCATCAAAACGACCCGGATAATAGTGGCTACAAAGCGTATATGCAACCAGTAATTGATAAAATAAAACAAAATGAGTCATTGCCAGCACAATGCCTGGATTATGGAAGCGGACCTTCGTCAGTTGTCATTCACCAGCTTGAGGAACTTGGATATCAATCAAAAGAATACGACCCTTTTTTTCATCCGGATTCATCTGTTCTTGACCAAAACTATCATTTTATAACCTGTACCGAGGTGATGGAGCATTTCTACAAACCATTGGAAGAATTTCAAAAGCTCTATAACTTACTCCTTCCTGGAGGGCAAATCTATTGTATGACACGTCTTTATGTTCCAGAAATTGATTTTCCAACCTGGTTCTACAAAAATGATGCGACGCATGTTTTTATATACACAGCTGCAACCATCAGCTATCTAAAAACTTTTCTTGGTTTCAAAAATGCGGTGATTGAGGACAAGTTAATTACATTCACAAAATAGCTGTTACTTCAAAGTATAACATTTCTTGTCGGGTTTCCGAAAATCAAAAACTACTTCATTAAATCATTGACGCTATCACAGATTGTTAAATCTATTTATCTCTTTTCAAGACTCTTTACGGCACGAAGAATCAATTCCTGATTTGCAGGCATAGCAAAGTAGGGCTCATTTTGATGGTTATCAACAGAAGAAATGGCATCTTTTATTGCTAACCAAACGGAAAGAGCGAGCATTAAAGGCGGTTCGCCAACAGCTTTACTTTGCCGGATTGTCGTCGGATTAGGTGCATCACGTAATAAACTCACATTCAACACCTCAGGAATATCACAGGCAGTTGGGATTTTATAGGTATCGGGTGATTTATTCAGCAGCTTTCCATTCTTGTCGTAGCGCAAGGTTTCCATTGTACACCATCCCACGCCTTGAATAAACCCACCTATGACCTGCCCTAAATCGATCTTTTCGTTGATACTTTTACCAGCATCATGCAGTATGTCTGACCTTAACAAACGTGTCATGCCGGTAAGAATATCCACTTCAACCTCAGAAACCGCCATGCCAAAAGCAAAATAATGGAAAGGACGACCACTACCCTTTTCTTTATCGAAATGCAAGTCAGGCGTCCCATAAAAACCTGTCGAACTCAAACTTACCTGGTTCATATACGCTTTTAATACAAGATCGTTGAAACGAATTTTTTGATTTGGGTCGAGCGAGGAATAAACATGACCGTTTTCATAAGTTATCTTCTCTTTATCAGCTTCATTAAGTTTCAATAATCTAACTGCAACATCCGCCAATCTTTCTTTCAGTGTCAGAATGGCATTTCTTACCGCCATACCATTAAGATCAGTACCTGAAGAAGCTGCTGTTGGTGAGGTATTGGGAACTTTGGAAGTGTTTGTCGGACTAACACGAATCTTGCTTTCATCAATGCCAAGTTCAGCAGCAGCAATTTGAATCATTTTGGTATGCAAACCCTGACCCATCTCCGTTCCTCCATGATTCAACAAAACAGTGCCATCCTTGTAAATATTTACCAAAGCCCCAGCCTGATTTAGAAATGAAGTTGTAAAAGAGATGCCAAATTTTACAGGTGTGAGGGCAAGTCCACGTTTTACATATTCATGTGCTGAGTTGAAGTCTTTAATTTGGTTTCTTCTGATAAAGTAATCAGCTTGCTTGATTAGTTGATTCCATAAAAGAAATAGCCTATTATTCTCAATTGTTTGACCAAAATGTGTAATATTCTGTTTATCAATACCATAAAAATTTCGATACCTCACTTCGGCAGCATCCATCTTAAGAAATCGTGCAACGCTGTCTATTGCATTTTCTATAACAGCCATCCCCTGCGGTCCGCCGAAACCCCTGAAAGCCGTATTTGACGATAAGTTTGTTCGCCACATTGTAGCAGTTACCTTCATATCAGGTATAAAATAACTACTTGCTGCGTGAAACATAGCCCTTTCCAAAATGGCCATCGACAAATCTGTTGCATAACCGGCATTGCCATTCAGATCGACGATATAGGACTGAATTAATCCATTATCATCAAATCCTATTTGATAATCAGCTTGAAAAGGATGGCGTTTGCCGGTCGAAAGCTGATCCTCATCGCGGTTAAAAATCATTTTTACTGGCCGCTGAGTTGTATGTGCCAATAATGCAGTCCAGGCTGAGATATGATTTGCCTGTGTTTCCTTTCCCCCAAAACCTCCACCCATCCGCATCACTTCGCAGCAAACCTGATTTGCTTGTTTACCAAGAACTTCTGCAACAACGAACTGAACTTCGGTTGGATTTTGAGAAGATGCAAATACACTCATACTTCCATTTTCACCTGGAACACAATAGGCTGCATGTGTTTCCAGATACCAATGTTCTTGACCACCTAATGAAATTTGTCCAGCGAGCTGATGTGGAGCTTCTTTGATTTTCTCAGTAGGATTACCCCGTTGCATTACACGGGTAGGTGCAATTCGTGCATCTTTCTGAATTGCTTCATCGATTGTGATGATGGGTTCAAGCAACTCAAATTCGATTTTGATTTCTTTTGCCGCTTTGCGTGCAGCAATCTCAGATTCAGCAACAATTAAAAAGATCGCCTGACCAACACAATAAACATCTTCCTCTGCCAGACATGGCTCATCATGAACGAGGGGATTCAAACTATTCTCACCCGGTATGCGCTTGAAATCCAAAATATCAACAAGCCCTGTTAAGGCTAAGGCAGATGAAAAATCGTAAGATCGGATTCTTGCTCTGGCATGGGGACTTGAAAATACAATTCCGGTTAGTGTATCTGCTGCATAATTTATATCACTGATATAAAGCGCTTTACCTGTAACATGAGCTTTGGCACTTTCATGAAATGATGAACTATTTGCTGATATCATACCTCCTCCAATTCCATACTTAGGGTTGAATGAATATAGGCTTTCAAAAATAAATTCTTCGACAATATTGTACGTGTTGAAGCATCCGCTCTGGCATCAGTAACTGGTTGAAAAAAAGAGTCAATCAATGGAAAGCAATCCGTCACAAGTTGTTTGCTCCATTTTTTTTCATGACAAAAATCTTCAACTACGTTCACCCTTTTAACCATTTCAGCCATACCCCCAAAAACAAGTCGGATCGTTTTTACAATGGAATCAAGATCGAGACACAGAGCAATATTTACTGTTGTAATATCCAGCTGTTTACGGACTGATGCTTTTTCAAAAAAACAAAAGCGTGAAGCTGACATTTTTGTTAGTTTCACTGCCGTTAAAATTTCATCCGTTTTTAAGGCATTTGTTCGGTAACCGGTTAGAAATTCCTCAAGCGAGATTTTCCGTCTTCCACTCAATGATGCAATTTCAATTTCTGCTCCTAAAGCAATAAACATTGGTAAAAGATCACCTATCGGAGATGCTGTTGAAAGATTTCCACCAACAGTTGCTACATTTCGAATCTGCTCTGATGCAAAAACCTCCAGAACTGGTAGCATGACCTGGTAATTATGAGCAGCAAATTCTTTTAGTGAAGTAATCGTGCATCCGGATCCAATCACATATTCCTTTTCGGTTTCTTCAATTTTAGTAAGGCATTCAACAGCAGACAGATCCAGAAAACACTTCTGACACTCAAATTGCTTGTTTTGATTAATCGCCGTGTCGGTTGCTCCGTTAACAATGATGGCTTCAGGGTGACTAATTCTAAAATCCAAAGCGTCTTTTAATGTGCAAGGCAAATAGTAGCATTGGTTTTCTGAATTAAAAAAATGACTATTTCCATCATTTAATTGTCGCAGAATGCTGACAATTTCAAGCTCTTGCATGGAAAATACATCAGGCGCACGGTTTGCCAGTACCTCATTTGCAGCATCAAGGATTGAAATATAACCTGTACATCTACACAGATTTCCGGCCAAAGCAGTCCTAATTTGTATTGGTGTTATATTGCTTTTCGATTTATATTTCGAAAATATCATCATGGTCATACCTGGAGTGCAAAAGCCACACTGACTTGCATGATGGTTGATCATAGCTTCCTGTACCGGATGCAAAAGCGAGTGATTCACTCCATTTTCTGACAAGTGTTCTATTGTAATCAGTTGCTTTCCGTGAAGACCTGAAAGAAACATAAGGCATGAGTTAACTGCTTTATAAACCAGTTTATCGTTTTCAAGCTCTGCTATTGTAACTGTGCAAGCACCACAGTCGCCCTCAGCACAACCTTCTTTTGTCCCAACTAATCTATTCATTCGTAAATAGTTAAGAACAGTTGTTGAAGGTAAAATTGAGGTTTTATTGAAGTCGATTTCAACAAGTCGGTCATTCAATAAAAATTTTAATATCGATGATTTCATCATAAATCAGACTTTTTGTTCTTTACATCAACCATTTGAGCAAGAATACTAAGAGCAATTTCCTCGGGAGTTTCACATTTCATAGGCAGGCCAATGGGCATCTGGACTTTATTGATATCTTCAACGCTAACATGTCCATCAGTCATAAGGTGTTCACGAATTCCGGCTACTTTTCGTTTGCTTCCCATCATTCCGAGGTACTTTAGAGGTAAACGGATAAGTTTCTCCAAAACAGCTTCATCACTCGAATGTTCCGGAGTAGCTATAACAACAAAACTTGATTCTGTGAGCTTAAGGTTAGCTATTGTTTCAACATAATTTCCATTATAAAAAATAATGGAACCATCACTCAAATCGTTAAAAACGTCATCACGAGGATCAATTAAATGGATGTTAAAACCAAAAGGCAGAGCAAAATTTGCCAAAGCCTTTCCAACATGACCTGCACCAAAAATGAATAAAGGATTACTTTGACCAAAGGGTTCAAAATAAATTGTCATATTACCTCCACATTGCATGGCTAAATCCTCTTCCAGAAGAAAAGATTTCAACAAAGACCGCCCTTCTTGCATAACCTCATGAGCAACTTTAAGAGCTTTAAATTCAATAGCTCCACCACCGATTGAACCGATTGTATTGCCATTTTTAAGAAACAGCATTTTTGCACCTGCTTTTCTTGGAGTTGAACCCATAGTCTCTGTCACAATGCAAAGCACACCTGATTTCCCATCCTTAAGTTCTTTTTGAAGACTTGATAAAATCGCATCCATATGAAAACTTTTTAACAATAAACTCATTCATTTCGGTTTTACCACAGAAATTGTGAAAATTGAAGCATGATCTTCATTTGCAACCCATTTCGGCTGCAATTTAACAATTTCTTAATGTATTTTGTACAAGGTTCTCTTTTAATTATATAATATTGCTGTTCGAAAACTAAAAATATATCCTTGTGGAAAACATCTACTTAGCTTTTATCGTCGTTCTTTTTTTGCTGGCAATATCCGATTTGATTGTTGGAGTCAGTAATGATGCTGTAAATTTCCTTAACTCAGCAGTCGGAGCAAAAGCAGCATCTTTCAAATGGGTGATGTTTGTGGCAGCATTAGGAGTTTTAATTGGCGCAACATTCTCGGGAGGAATGATGGAAATTGCGCGAAGCGGGATTTTTCATCCCGACAAATTCTATTTCAGCGACATCATGTTGATATTTCTGGCAGTGATGATAACCGACGTTATTTTGCTGGACACATTTAATACCCTTGGATTACCTACCTCAACCACTGTATCAATTGTATTTGAATTGTTGGGAGCCTCAGTAGCTGTAGCATACATGAAAATAAGCAATGGTGCTGAGCCTCATCTTATAAGCGAATATATCAATTCAGGTAAAGCATTGGCTATAATTTCAGGCATTTTACTTTCAGTTGTCATTGCATTTAGTGTAGGTGCTCTCATTCAATACATTACACGCTTCCTATTCTCGTTCAATTATCAGAAACGATTTAAATATTTTGGTGGTATTTTTGGTGGATTGGCCATTACAGCAATTGTGTATTTCATTCTTATCAAAGGGGCTAAAGATGCCGCCTTTATGACAAAAGATGCATACACATGGATCACAACACATCAACCCCTGATCATTGCCGGAAGCCTTGTTGGGTTCACAGCATTATTGTACCTACTAAATCTTCTTTTTAGACTTAATATTTTGAAAGTTGTTGTTTTGGCTGGCACTTTTGCCTTGGCAATGGCATTTGCGGGCAACGACCTCGTCAACTTTATTGGAGTTCCACTTGCAGGATATGAGTCATATAAAACATTGATTGCAACTCAAGGCGCTGATCCTGATTTTTTTGCAATGGGATCATTAAAAGATGCAATTCAAACTCCTCCATTCTTCTTGCTTATGGCGGGACTGATTATGGTTATCACACTTTACACCTCCCGTAAAGCCAAATCAGTAATTAAAACCTCTGTTGATCTAAGCAGGCAAGGTGATGGAGAAGAGCGATTTGGTTCATCACCTTTATCAAGAAGCATTGTTCGAGGATCAATAAGTATTTCTGATTCACTTGGTCGTTTTGTTCCGGTTTCATTAAAAGAGAAAGCAAAGAAACAATTCGAACCTCTCGAAATCAACAAGGAGGATAAAAACCCACCTGCATTCGATTTACTAAGGGCATCAATTAACCTTGTTGTTTCCAGCGCGTTGATTGCAATGGGAACTTCTTTAAAGTTGCCATTATCAACAACTTACGTTACCTTCATGGTAGCTATGGGAACTAGTTTATCTGATGGTGCATGGGATCGTGATAGTGCGGTTTATAGAATAACAGGAGTTTTCTCTGTTATTGGCGGCTGGTTTTTTACAGCATTTTCCGCATTTTTTGTTTCATTTTTAATAGGGTTATTCTTCTATCTTGGAGGAGTTTACGCAATTGGAGTCATGATAGCTTTGTCGATATTCCTTGTTTATCGAACGCACAAAATGCATGTCAAAAAGGAATTAATACGTGAAGAGTCTTCGAAGGAACTCGAAGATATGGATGCTGATAATATTTTGGAATCCTGCACTAAAAATGTAAATAACATACTGACTCAGACGCAATTTGAGTTCAAAAAGACAATCTCAGGACTTTCTGAAGAGAACATCAAAACATTGAAAAAAACTCAAAAGAATCTTGAAAAATTGACTCAAAAAGCTAAAGAGCGTAAAAATTCTGTTACCATTGTTATTGGTAAATTAAAAGATGATGCCATCGAATCAGGACATTTCTATGTTCAGGCCTTGGATTACGCCCGTGAAATCCTGCATAGCCTCAACTTTATCGTTACGCCAACCTATGAACATGTCAACAACAAGCATAAATCACTTAGTGAGCCTCAGCTTAATGAATTAAAGCTTCTTAGCCAACACCTTGGTAATTATTTCACTCATATTTCTACCGACATTGGAGATAAAAACTTTAACAATCAGGAAGCACTTGCCTCTGAGCAGCAAAAAGTTTTAGGGCTTATCGATTTGTTCCGTAAGAATGAAGTTAAACGCATAAAGAAGGATAGTACGAGCACAAGAAATACACTACTTTTCCTGAATATACTTCAAGAAAGTAAAAACCTGATATTGTTTGCTTTCAACTTATACAAAGCCCAGCGCGATTTCCTCAATTATCACCAGAGTAAACAGAAAGATTAAGAAGAGAATCATTTAAGACCGGTAACAAACCGGTCTTTTTTATTTAAATCAATTTCAATATTACAATCATTAAAACCAGCTGATTGCATCAGTTGGCAGATTTCAGACCCAAAACGCTCATTGATCTCGAATGCAAGCATGCCTCCCTTTTTGATTGAAGTAACTGCCTTCAAAATAATCGTCCTGTAAAAAATCAACGGATCATCATCTGGAACAAATAAGGCAAGTTCAGGCTCATAATCAAGCACATTTGGCTTCATTTGAGCTTTATCTGATTCTGTTACGTATGGTGGATTACTTACGATCAGGTCGTAAAAGTCATCATGTAATTGGACTTTGTTGTTTAAAATATCCTTTTCGAAAAAAGTCACATTATTTACATTTAAAAGGCTACTATTTCGTTTTGCTACTGCTAATGCTGTTAGTGAAACATCAAACCCGTGGATTGTTGAATCAGGAAATCTGTTAGCAATGCTAATCGCAATACAACCTGATCCTGTACCAATATCCGCAATACAAGCCTTTGGTCGTTTTGATAAAAAGACAGAGACAAGACCAACAAGTTCCTCTGTTTCAGGCCTTGGAATGAGCACGTTATTGTCAACATTAAAGATTAAACCATCAAACTCAGTTTGTGACAACACATATTGGATTGGTTTATTCTGCTTAAGTTCTTTAATGGCGAAATGTAAACGAAGCATTTCCGACTCATTCAAACGGGTTTCAGGATTCTTGATTAATTTCAATTTGTCAATATAAAAAAAGGATTGAATCAATTGCTCCACTAAGCTTCTTGCTTCCATATCCGAATAAACAGCCTTCAGTTCATTGGAATAGAAACGAATAAGATCAGTAATTTTATTGTTAGGGGCTTTCATCAGAATATTTTTGAAAGTGATAAAAATAAAAAAACTGACAACTCAAAATATTGAATGTCAGTTTTTTAGGGTGGATGATGGGGTTCGAACCCACGACCCTCAGAACCACAATCTGATGCTCTAACCAGCTGAGCTACAACCACCGTGAATCAGCTGCAAATATAGCTATTTTTTTGTTTTTGTATTATCCGACTAAAAAAATTCTTCCGGATTTCTTTAGTACGCTTTCTATTAAGCGATTTAAAACTGTTTAATGAGTTAAAACTAAGAAAAATGAGATTTTTGTTGCTAAATCGAATAGAAGGATTTACTTTTGAACATTAAAAAAACAAGTACTATGAAAAAAATTCTTTTGCTTTCAATTTTTGCAATTTTTGCTCTCACAGTTAGCGCACAACTTTCTTTGGGACCAAAAATTGGTTACTCAACCTTAAAGTTATCTGTTGACCAAAGTGACATAACCACCGATCTAAAAAATAATTTTCTTTTCGGTGCTTTTGTTCGTCTTGGCAATAAGGTTTATTTGCAGCCAGAAATTAACTGGTACACTTCCGGAACAGTGTTTTCACGCCCTTCGATCGGATCATTAAGTCCTTTTGAGCAGGAAATTAAGCTTTCAAATGTTCAAATTCCTGTTTTTGTTGGTTTTAAATTAATTGATCTTAAACTCGTTAACATTAGAGCAACAGCAGGTCCTACCGCAAACTTTATTGTCAATAAAAAAATTGAAACAACCGAAGGCAGCAATTATATTTCACCAATTAAAGAAGCCGATATCAAAGATGTTCATTGGGGATTTCAGTTAGGTGCAGGAGTCGACGTGCTGATGTTTACACTTGATGTTCAATACTCTATCGGATTGAATAATGTAATTGGCACTATTGATGTAGGAGGAAGTCCGGTTAAATTTGAC
>Ga0351853_1098_pt1 | contig 23440 bp, 29 predicted proteins | sample BONcelHFGM3001C8_FD_206799 | JGI IMG/M metagenome (GOLD analysis project Ga0351853, IMG submission 206799) | Enriched cells from coal bed in the Powder River Basin, Montana, United States - BONCAT cells FGM rep2 HSBNCT.FGM.300.1.C8 ... | reverse complement strand
CGCTCATTAAGTATAATCAAATAAATAGAAAGATATCTCAAAGAAAGCAGGGACATCATGACATCAGTTGCTAATGCATACCCTACGAAAGCGTTTTTTATGGAGATGCTCACTCGAGATATTGATTTGAATGATGCAATTCTCGACCTGCTCGATAATTGCCTTGATGGGGCTGTTCGTCAAAAGCAAACAATTGATCAGATGGATCAACCTGATTATTATCTTGGTTATTCTGCATCAATAGACATTACTAAGGACTCTTTTACAATTACTGATAATTGTGGTGGTATACCAAGAAAAATTGGTGAGGAAAAAGCGTTCATGATGGGACGCTCACCCAATGATACCGATGGTGATGAATTACCAACTGTCGGCATCTACGGAATAGGAATGAAGAGAGCAATTTTTAAGATTGGCAGAGCCGCTGAGGTTTTTACTCGAAATGACGGTATGTTATATAGTGTAACAATTCCACAAACTTGGGCAATGGATGGTGATTGGTTCTTTCCAATTACTGACTTGACAGATACGAATACACTTGAAAATGGTGGCACAACCATAATGATTACGAGCATAAATGCTGGAATTTCTGCTCGTTGGGAAAGTAAAGACAAGCTAGATTTGTTTATCCGTGACTTAGTTACTTCAATACGTCAGAGTTATAGTTTGATTATTCAAAAAGGCTTTCAAATAAAAATAAATGGAACATTGGTGCAGCCACATCCAGTTCAATTACTTATTGGTAAGAATACTGACGGACAAACTATTCAGCCTTATTTGTTTAAGCAGATAATTGGTGATGTTGAAGTAAGTTTAGCCGTTGGTTTCTATGCACCTCCACCCTCACCAGATGAAATAGATGATGAGAACGAAATGAGGAGGACATCATCTGAAGCGGGTTGGACAGTAATCTGCAATGATCGCGTAGTTCTTTACAATGATAGAACACACCTTACCGGTTGGGGGGAAGCTGGCGTCCCTAACTATCATACACAGTTTATAGGCATAAGGGGAGTTGTGGTTTTTAAAAGCAGCAATCCACAATCTTTACCTATGACAACTACTAAGCGAGGAATTGATACTTCGTCGCGAGTATATTCGATTGTGAAAGAAAGGATGCGCCAAGGCACTCAGATTTTCACAAATTATACCAACCAGTGGAAAGGGTTGAACACAGACGAGCGGAAATTCTCGACTACAGCTGAACCAGTTACAATTAGTCAACTGCTTGGACAAAGAGAGAATATAGAAAACTCCTTCAATTTAGTTTTCCGTAGTAGTAAAGAGGGCATTGTACATATGCCAAAGCTACCCGTTCCAATCCGCGAGAAACCATATAGACAAATAAGATTCACAAAGAATCTTGAAGACATTCTCGATGTTGTAGAATATCTTCATAACGATAGGGATTTCATTATCGCTCCTTCAACGGTTGGAGAAGAGTGCTTCGATTGCATTCACAAACAAGCAAAGAATAGAGTTGGTGATTGATATGGGAGGTCAACCTTTCTATCATCTTCGTCCAAATAAAAATATTGATCGTAGCTTATTCCTTCAAACTCTCATTGGCCTCAATCGAGTTTTCCAAATGTCAGAATATCAGTATATCGGATTTGGGTCGTTTCTGTTTGATGACTTTAAAGCGATTCATGATACACTAAACATTCGAGAAATGATCTCGCTTGAAATAGATCCTATTGAATATAAACGTGCGGAGTATAATCTTCCGTACAAATGTATATCTGTGCAGAATATGAGTAGTACGGATTATCTTGCAGGGCTGCTCCTCAAAGACACAGATCATAGTATTTTCTGGCTAGATTTCGTGTCACCAAAGGAGCTTGGATTGCAACTTGCTGATTTTACATCATTGCTTGAAAAGCTAAATCCGGGTGATATTATAAGGATCACGCTAAACGCAAAACCAGATTGCCTAGAGTTAATAAAGGGAGATCGTCAAGACAATGCGCAGCGTTTGGCAACGTTAAGAAGTCGTGTAAGAGAAGAGTATCTGCCACCAGTACTCTCTGAAGATCATGTGTCGACGAAGATGTACCCATTAACCTTGCTAGAGATTCTCAAGACAGCGGCCATGAGAGCACTAGTGGATGACCCACCAGACCGAGCGAATTTTCTTTTCCCTTTATTCTCGTGTGTCTATGCTGACGGGCAACAAATGCTTACATTCACTGGGATTGTTCTTGATTCACACGATATGGAAGAAGAAATTAGAACGGCATTGACACATTTTCCGCACAATACATTTCTATGGGATAATCCATGCCATATTGAGATACCTGCTCTTACCGTTAGAGAAATAACTGAACTCAATAAACTATTGCCAAATCCTGATGTGCGAGAAGAGATATTGCATGAGTTTCCGTTTATTTTTAACCGCAGTGATCCAAATGTCTTAAATAGTTATGTCTCATACTATAAATATTACCCAAAGTTTCATCAAATTAACCTTTGATATATCGCTGTGAGAATTCTTTCAGCAACAATGGGTGAAACGCTGTTGCCTATTTGTCTGAAACCATGCCAAATCGTATCTGGAAGTTTAAACCAATCAGGGAAGCCTTGCAATCTTGCGGCCTCTCTTGGTGTAATTACTCGAGAATCCTTGAAGTGAATCGGCCTGACGGCCTGATAGCTTCCTTTCTCTGGGCCTGTGCCGGCTCGCAATGTTGGGCTGTATCTTTTGGGATTGAGTCGAATAGATTTTGATACGGAGTCTCTTTCGCCACACCGCAGCAGTGAATAACGAAGACGCACATCATCGGAATGCTTGGTGGGAAGAAGACCGTTTACTCTATGTCTATTAGCATAGTCTCGCACATATTCTGGGTCGCCAATATTGTCTGGCTTCAAATCAGTTGTCCTTACATAAAAGAAAGCAGACTGTTTATGCGCAGCATCTATGTTATAGTAGTTGCGCGAAAGCTTTACAAATCCTTTGCTGTTCTCAACATATGGTACTTTGTTTGGCAAGCCTTCAAGAGCCTGACGGACGGTCGTTCTTTGCTGAAGCGGTACTTTCATTTGCTCAATGGCTTCCAGTGTGAATGGTTCAACCTGATTGCAAACTCTATATCCGATAAAAAAGTAACGGGTTCTTGTTGTTGGCGCGCCATATTCACTGGCATCAACCCGAATAGGGGGGAGTAGTTGATAGTTTTGAACGTGTGCAAATGCCATAGTTCTGATTTGAGCGAATTTATTGTTCATAATTCCAGGCACATTCTCCGCCACAAAGAATACGGGTTGAAGTTCTTCGACCAACTGAAAAAACTTGGTGAAAAGAGTATTCCGCGGATCGTCAACTGCACCATGTCCAATGCTACTGAATCCTTGACATGGAGGTCCACCAATAATGCCTATGAGATCCTGCTGATTGAGGCCAGATAATTGAAGAAGCGCTTCGCCATTAAGATCAGATATATCCCGGAGAATATGAATTGAACGTGGGAAATTCAGCATATGTGTATTCATTGCATGGGGATTGAACTCAACCGCCGCAGCTACGTTGAAACCAGCCCTTGCAGCACCTAAACTAAGGCCGCCAGCACCGGCATATAGATCAATGACGTTTGGCAATTATATCACTCACATTTCAAGTAAAATACTTTTTAAATCATAATACCCATACAAATCTGGGCTTCATTATAAGCAACAACTACACTGCGGCAACTCCGTATAATCTTATGGTTATTACCCTCACCAATCTTGCTCTATTCCTTCTAACAGTGCTATCATCGCAGTGAAGCTCATCCGCAACCTGCCAGTCCGCGCGCCCGTCAAAATATCGAGCCGGCACAGTTGCAAAGTACGCATCACGCTCAATGCCCTTGAGCGCTTTTTGGATCACTTCGACTTCCTGCTGATCTCTGGACAGCCGCGCCCTGGCATCACACAGAATGGCTTCAAGCATGTCATCAGGGTCGACGCGCACACCGCTTGGCGAGAAACGTACGATGCTGGTACTATGCCCTTGGGTAATACCCGCCTCCAAGTCCGTGAGTCGGGCGATATTGTCCTGCACTTTTTCCAGCAAGTGAGGGTAGGCATACAGGCGGCGCTCGGTCTGCTTGTAAATATCTTTAGCTTCGGTGGCCTGCGCGGTGCGAGTGGCCGCCACAGCACGCTCAACGGCCTCGTTAATTACGGCCATTAGCTTTGGTGAAAGCTGTTCATTCGGCATATCGGGCGGCTCCTTTCACGCTTCGTTCGTTGGTTACATTCGGTGTTTACCACTTATGTTCCTTGTCCATTGCCTCGGCTAAAGCAAGCAGGCTCTTAGCCATTTGTCGCGCTTGATCGGCTGTGCGGAACTGTATGGAGAACCGAATATGGAGCTTCGGATCATTGAGCACCTGCCCGAGGGTTCCATTTCTCGGGCAGGTAACGGGCGCTTCGTAGACATCTGACTTGCACACCACAGCCATGTTTGTGTCGGGAATGCTGAAGAATACCGTATGCCCGTTAGGCACGTCCGTCAGGTCAATCGTCGGCACCACGAGAGGGTCCATGAGTTCGCCCCCGATCATGATCTGCAATACAGATATTATAGCACTTTCTACGGGATATCGGAAGCGTTAGCGTTCCATTTCTGCCCGAAGGTCAGCCTTGATGATATAGTCCAGCCCCTCACGTATGCAATGGTCTTTGACCGCTTGCCCAAACGCTTTCCAATCGGTGTCACTGGGCCAGTAGTTGAGCTTGCCAATTTTGAATCTGTCGATGTAGGCGTGCCCTTCTGCCTTCAGCATTGAGTGACCTTTGAGAAGCTCCAACACATCGCTCGCATCCAGCACCGGCTCAAGGCTGATCCACGTTTTGATGCCGCGCTTATGCGCTTCAAATGGGCCTTTGAACCGCAATGGCGAAACCTCGGCCCCCGGCTCACTAAATACGTCACCGCCTGTGTATGTGATACCGTACCAGTCATTGCCGTCCAGCAGATCAAGGTCGCGGATTTCAGGATTTTTAGAGAGCAGCTGTACGTGATTCCCAGACGCCTTGATGAGCCGAATGATATCCCGTGTGACTGAGGAGTCTACACCCTTCGGATACGGGTCGCACATGAAGCACAGATGGATGAGGGCATCCTTGATGCTGCCTGTGTCCAACTGCCTGCGAACGGACTCCAAGATTCCGTCGCGCGGGCGAACGTCAGTATGGAACTGCTCGCGATCCTTGCGCAGCACGGAAGGCGCGAAGCAATAGAAACAGCGGTGCGGGCAACCTGTATAGATGTTCAAGGCGTACTGGCCATACTCCCCCGCGCGGCCCTTGGGCATGTAGATGGGATTATTCATGAGTTCCCTCGCTTTCTGCGCCATCAGGCGCGTTGATATCAATCTCCAAGCACTCGTAGATGTTGTGCGTATTTGGGTCTTTGTCGCAGTCCCCGCCGTTATCAGGGCTATTGATGCAGCGCGCGCACCACTCCGGCGTTATGTTGCCAGGTGCGTTTACCGGCAAGGGTGACATACACTTGCAGTTGAAACCATGAAGCCCATCTTCCTGAACGCTGGGATGGGGTTGAATGCGGCGCCTTTTCTTACGGCGTAGCTTCGTTCGCCTCGGCTCCCAGTGAATCCACAGATGCAGTAACCAGCAAATCAAGATCATTACCACGTAAGCGAGTAACGCGGCGAATCCTTGCATGATAGGCACCTACCTTTCAACTCTGTAAATCCGTTCAGCCCATAAGCTTGAGCTGGTTTTCCCTGAACGCCTGGTACAGCGTTTTCCCGTTTTGCACGACATAGGGCAGGAAGATTTCATCCATGGTGACCATCTCGGTTTCGAGGATGGCCATTTGCGCTTCCACCCAATCCTTGATGATGCGCCAAGCGACGCGCTCGGCCTGTTCCCAGTCGCACTTGACCTTCTGCCGATGAAGCACGGCAAGTACCCTGTCCACGTTGGCCGGGAGCTGGATGGGCACGAGTTGGCCAGAAACATCGACCATGAAGGAGAGCGACACGATGCGCCCACGGTCATCGTAGTCGGTGAGGATTTTCTTCGCGCCATGGCGAACGAGGTTCTTCTGAATGGCGCCGAGCGTGTCGTAGGCGTCGACCTTGGTGGTGTAGTTGAGTAGCGGCATATTGGCACCTCCTTCTGGCCTGTCAAGCCACAGCCGTCGTTTGGCACATCTCCGGCAGATTCGCGCGCACGAGAGCTTCCGGCACCTGCGGCGTTACCGCGTTGCCGCATCTGGCCACCTGTTCGGCCTTGCTGATGGCGCGCCCGTCCGCGCCTTTCTCGATCTCGTAGTCGGCGGGGAATCCTTGAGCTAAAAACAGCTCGCGTGGCGTCAACATACGCAGGCCGATGTCAACGATCACATAATCCACGCCCTGTACTGTCACGAGGCCAAATCGGTCTTTGGTGGTTGCCGTTGGCATGGGTTCATGGCAGCTACTGAAACCTTCGTTCCCGTAGTACTTCAGGAGGAATGCCCTTACTTCTCCGAAGTGCCCCTGACCGGCTGTAATGGTGTTGATTGGGTCGGCTAAATCCTGACCGATGCAGTGATTATTGAACTGCGTCAGAAACGCACAAGCCACACTGTTGTGGTCGCACGCCGTTACGGTCGGGCAGGGTTGGCGCGGATCGCGACCATCGCACTTGTAGCCGCCGTCGTAGAATTGGTGAATGAAGGCAGATACCAAAGCATAGCGGTTGCTTGCGTCCAGCGTCATAATAGGCTTCTCAACCGCTTGCCCGCGCGCCTCTTCACCTTCGCGTTCCTGATGATATTGAATTAGCGATGGTGCAACCATCATCATTTGTTCGCCGGTTGTAAGTGCTCCAATCGGCTCTTTTGGCGAATGGGGTGCGGTACCGGTGTTGTTTCGCACCATCACTGGCGCAATCACCATGTGATGCCCGCCATCTGTCACGGTTTGCAGCGGTTCGTCCACGCCGCCCACGCGCCCGTCGCCTGCGCCGGTCTGCCCTAAACTCACCATCATGGATGTAACGATGCCGTAGCCTGGCTGCGCCGTGATGGTACGTAGCGGCTCGTCTACCTTCTGTCCGCGAAAAGGCTTATATGCATGGTTCAGGCTAACCACAAACGGCTCGGGGTTCTCCATCACGAAGCGCTTGATTCCCCTTGCAATACGCGCAAGCGTGTTGTCGCTAAGCGGGCGCACGGCACTGCACCCATACTGCGCCTTGATATCCGCCTTGCTGTCGAATATCGACGGGCACGGCAGCGTCCAGTCAATCACATCCGCCACCGGCACCCATGGTTTCATGCCCTGCGCCGCCCAGCCATAGAGGGTGTCGAATTTCGCGCGTGGCATGTGCGTCGGTTCCGGCCAGACAATGGGGCGCCCGTCACAACGGGCAACCAGAAACCAGCGCTGTCTGGTGGTTGGGGCTCCATAATCAGCCGATACAAGGATGTTAGTTTCAACCTTGTAGCCAAGGCGTTCCAATGCCTGAATGAACCTGCGGTACGTCTGCCCCGTCTTCACGGGATTTGGCCTGCCATTGGGGAGAAGCGGCCCCCATGTCTGGATCTCTTCGACGTTCTCCATCATGATCACGCGGGGGCGAACGGCTTTTGCCCACTTCACGGCCACCCAGGCAAGACCGCGGATGTTTTTGTCACAGGGCTTACCGCCTTTGGCCTTCGAGAAATGCTTGCAGTCCGGCGAGAACCATGCCAGGCCAACAGATCGGCCGGCACATGCCATGACCGGATCGACCGCCCATACATCCTCCTGATAGTGCCGAGCGGTTGGGTGATTGACCTTGTGCATTGCGATGGCGCTCTCATCGTGATTGATTGCAATATCCACATCGCGACCCAGCGCCATGCGGATGCCCGTAGAGGCACCGCCGCCGCCCGCGAAGTTATCAACGACCAGTTCATGTCCGGTGTTCATTCGCTTCGTCCCTTTCCGGCAGAATGTAGATATCGTTCGGGCAACGGTTCATGTCGTGAATGACGTCCCGCATGTCCATCAGATCAGGAAGTCGATGCTCCAACGCGCATGACCCATAATCCATAGGGACCACCTTCAGGGTATGGCCTGTGCACTGTATGAGGTTGGTGTCAACGCACCATCCACCGGATATGCTTGCAACGGTTTTCAAACCTTGCCACCCCCCTGCAGAGCACCCTCGGGCGTTTCGATAAGGTCAAACAGCGTCGGCACCCCGCGCTTGCTGTCGGCCTCTTCGCAGTACCCGACGCCGTCGCGGAAATAATCCGCGTTCAGCTCGCAGCCGATACCGTTACGGCCCAACTCCACCGCACGCACAGGCACCGTCATCAGCCCGCCAAACGGGTCATAGACCGTTTCACCGAGGTTGGAGTAGCGGTTGATGAGGCGATCAACGATGTCGATTTGCAGCGGGCATACGTGCATCTGATGGCCATTGCGCACCTGCTCGCTGTTGAGGGTGCGCATGCGCAGGATATCGTCCCACACGTCCATCTGCCAGCTGCCGGGCGCGACGGTCATGAACGTAGCGGGCAACCGGCCCTCTGCGTCCAGCTCCTTGGCCAGCGCGACGTGCTCGGCATAGTCATAGACCGTGGCGCGGGTGTGTTTCAGGTACGCGCCTTGCAGCTTGCCCGTGGGGATATGGAGCAGTTCCTCTTTGGTCATGAGCCTGTCGCCGCTGCTGCGCCAGAAGGCGTGCGCGTCGATCTGCCACTGCGCTCGGGTGTAATCCTCCTTGGATTTCTCCACGGGCACATCGGCATAGGCCTTGTCGCGGCTGCTGGGCAGCTTGCGGAACAGCAGCACATACTCGGGGCAGCCGACGCCCATCTTCGAGCCATCCTTGCAGCATTCCGTCCAGCCAAGGCGGTATGTCTGGTTGTTCTCGCGCACCACATCGGTAACGACAGTAATCATGCCGATGAACTGGAAGCCGTGGCGCATGTAGTGCTGAATGGTCAGTGCGTGGAACGGCTCGATGGAGGGCATTCCCGTGCCGGTCTGGCTGCCGAACAGCACCCGGTCTTTCGTGTGGCACGCGAAGATTCGCCCAGGCTTCAGCACGCGCAGCAGGTTCGGCGCGAGGAAGTCCATCTGTTGGAAGAACCTGTCCGTATCCTCGTTGTGCCCGAGGTCGTTGTAGCTGGGCGTATACTCGTAATGGTTGCTAAAAGGGATGGAGGTCACGATCAGGTCAACGCTGTCATCCGGCATGGCAGCCGTTTCGAGGATGCAGTCGTTCAGCACGGCCTTGTAATGCCGCCCGGTGACCTCCATGCGGTTGGTGCCGATGCTCCGCTCCATGCGTTTCTCTGCCTCCCGTGCGTTCATGCCGTAGGTGCGCAGGATTTCAGCCATGCGCTCCTGCATACGGTTGTGGTTGTCCCATTTCTCAAGCAGGGTGCGCAGGATTTCCTGCTCGGTATCCATGTAGATGATGTCGATGATCACCTGCTCGGTTTGCAGGAAGCGATAGATGCGGTGGATGGCCTGAATGAAGTCGTTGAACTCGTAATCGATGCCGAGGAAGATGGCCCGATGACAATGGCGCTGGAAGTTGCAGCCGGAGCCGGATATCTCTTTCTTGGTGGCCAGCAGGCGGCACTGCCCTTCCGAGAACGCAATGATACGCTCTTCGCGGAGATCCATGTCCAGCGAGCCGTACACCTCGACGGCTTCCGGCAGGGCCTGCTTGATGGCTCTCCGTTCATCCTCCAAATCGTGCCACAACAAAAAGTGCGCCTGTGGGTCACTCTCCACAATCTCCCGCGCTTTGGCTACGCGCATTTCAATGCTGATGCGCTTCTCGCGCGCGGCATCCGACAGGCCGAGGGCGGCGTCGCGGTAGAGCATGACCTGCCCGTCACGGTCCACCGGCACTTCGCCGGTGGACGCGATCATCTGGTGGTACCGGATATCCATCGGCGGCAGCGCGTAGCCTTCGTCCGAGTATCCGAGGTCGCTGGGCTTCTGGATGAACAACGCCCATGTCGATACCCACAGCCAGAACTCCTCTTCTTTGTGGGGGTAGATGGTGAGATCATTAGCCTTTTGGCTGTTGCGCTGGAAGAACCGCGTGAGCGCTTGCCCGGTGTCCATCACGCCCAGGTATCCGGCGTAGTGGATGAGCTCCTTGTAGCGGTTTGGCGACGGTGTGGCGGTGCTGACCAAGCGATAGGGAACCTTGCGGAACTTGGGCAGAAACGTCTGGTAGGTCTTGGAGCCAAAGGAGCGAAGTACGCTCGCTTCGTCCAACGCGGTCGCCGTGAACCACTCCGGCCTGATGTCGCCGTCGCGTACGCGCTCGTAATTGGTCATCATGATGCGGATATCGGCAGGTTCTGCCTGCCCCGCGCAGGCGTTAACCTCGGCCATGGTGCGCACGTATCGAGGCGCAGCAGCCCACCCAAGCACGGTGATAGCATCCCGCGCGAACTCCTGCCGCACGCCCAGCGGAAGCACGATCAGCGCCCAGCCGCCCGCATCTTCGGTAACCAACCGGCACCATTCCAGCTCCTGCACGGTCTTGCCAAGTCCGAAGCTCTCAAACAGCGCCCGGCAACCGCCCTTGCAGGCCCACTGCACCGCGTCGCGCTGGTGCGGTAGCAAAGCGGGGTTGATCTGGCTGGCATCGATGTCAAAGCCGCTCTGCGGAGCCAGCACCATCTTGCTGTGGAGGAAGTCGGTGTAGTTCATGAGGCAGCCTCTTTTCCCCAGTATTCATGCATTTTGACGCCGACGATCTTTCCACGAAGCCATTCGCACTGGAACCTTGCCCAGTCGTGATCGCGCGCTCCAGATGCGTCCCTGTATAGCATTGCAAACGGCATAAATCCGGCGCGTATGGTATCAATCAGTCGCCTTTCGGCTGCTTGAAATGTGTCGCCGGGGTAGCCGATCAGCACATAGCAGCAGGTGCGATGCGAGGTTACCGTATGCCCAGCATCTCGCATCATCTTTCCGGCCAACACCAGCGGCTCATAATCATCGGCGGTGTCATAAGCGAAGTACATCTTGTCAGGACGCAACGTGCGTAGCGCTTCTGCGTGCCATGTTTTAAGGATTCTCGCCTCCAAACCGCCTGTAAACTTGGGCGGGTGCGGCTGCCGAGACAGCATCTCGAATACCGCTTTGACATGTTGATCGCTACAGGCTAGCAGATTATCATCCAGCACATTCCACCCATCCTGCACAGGCAGTTCACGAAGCCCACCTTCCCTTTTGGGAACACTGCAGAACCAGCAGTGATTCGGGCACCCTCGACTGGTAATGATTGCACCTTTCTTGACATATAGTCCAGGCACGAAATCGCCGCTTGGGTTCCCAAAGGCTACCCCGCCAACATGAACAGGGACACCAACGGAGAGCCATTGCTCGGCAAGCCAATATGCGCGGGGGATATCCCAAGTGAAGGTAACGGATATATGCACCTCATCAACTTCAGGCATGGCAAGGAGGGGCGGCGGGCAGTTGATGAATGCCAATGAATCGTCCGGTGTCATGCTGGTTTGGCTCGGAAACACGCGCGCAATCCTTTTCATGATGTGCTCCCTTACTCCGCTAATAAGTGCGTCACTCACACAGGCCATACATGCTAGAACAGGCTGGAACATCCTCGGCCTGACGCAGCATGTCATACTGCATCCCGCCATGACCGGTCATAGACCATTCCACCACGCTATCGATGTCTGCACGGGTATCTGAAAGCCCCGGTATCTTGGTTGCAGGAAAGAAGGTGGATGCGCCGCGTTTGGAACACAGCCTCACATGCTGTTCCCATTCCCTGATCCGGCTAATGTGGTGCGAAAAGCGTTTGGACACTTCGCAAATCTCATCCTTGGTCGCATTGACGCAAAACATACACCCGACCCGTCCACAACCGAGCCTGTATAATGGGTTTGGAGGAACATTGTGTCGCTTGAGCAGGTCGAAACACGCTGACTTGGGCCAATCCACCAAAGGCCGATAGATCGTGTTGCCCATGGAGTCGCTCTCCAGTTCTTCTGCCTCTCTTCTGTCCTCCGATTCATCGCGCCGGATGCCGACCCAATTCCAGACATCCGCTGGACGCTGACTTTTGGCATACGCCTCCACAATAGCCGGAGCCGTAGACTGCCATTTGATCGGATCGAGCTTCAGCTCGATGGTGCAGAAACGGGCTTTAGTGCTTGGGAAGCGCCCCTTTAGCGCGCATAGGTCGAGAAACGGTATGCTTGTTGGGTGCAGGTGCGTAAGCACACGCTCAACCGCTTCCGCCGTCCAGTCGCGCAGGTACTCGCCACTATCGCGCATCTTTTCCAGCCCGGCGCGCCGCACGGCAATCTTCTGCCGGAAGTCTGCCCGCACGGTTTGCACAGCAGGTCCACCGGTGCGGCGACCGAGGTCGTTGATATATTCAAGCGTGTATTCGTGCTCGTTGCCCGTGTCCGCGAACACGGCCCTGAAGGGGATACCATGCTCCAAGGCCAACAAGTAGCACGCTGTGCTGTCAACACCGCCCGATATGTTGATAATGTTAATCTTGCCTTGCATCTTCTCGCCCCCTCATACCGTATCCGGCCTGCGCGGATACCCCGCGCAATGCATCCGGCACGACTCATACCGCAGCATCCCCACGTGTTCGGAATCCAGTTGCAGCTTTTTCAGCGCGCCAGCCATTTCGAGCCTCACCCGCATGTTGAGGTCGCGCTCTTCTGCGCGTAAATCGGCGCTGACGATCTCAAACAGCCACTTCACGGTGCCAATCGGCATTGCGTTATCCCGCGCGAAGCTCGCTTCAGACTGCCCGTTCTGAAACGCCCAGCGCGCCACTTCCTTCTGCCTTGCTGTAAATGTCATGTTCACTCCACCTTGCTCAGATATTTGGCCATCACATAGCCCCGGCCAATGTACGCCCAGGTTGCGCCATCGATATCAATGCCCCACGCGGTCACGGTGACCTTCTTCCCGGCTTTCAGTTCGCCCGTTTTGGTGCCGCCGATACCGTTGCGTATGCGGACCGGCCCACCGCTGCTGTTGAAATACTGCCCATAATCCTCTGTGGATGTGGTGAGGTACTCCGACTTCACCCAACCAGTACCGGCCTCGACAGGGGCTTCCACCAGCGTCCAGCCGCCTTGATAGCCGATGGCCACCACCGTTTCCCCGGCACGCAGCGTGCCTGCGTCGTGGCTCTTGCGGGTAGGCCGTTCGCGGATGTACAGCACGCCGCTACTGATCTGCACCATGCAGGTCACGCCGATATCGTCATCGGCTCGGGCGGTCATGCCCACCGTACTCAGCACAAACGCAAGCAGGATTACCGACATTGCCTTTCTCATGGTTCGGCACCACCTTTCCCTTTGGCGGGCGACGCGAGCAGCCGCACCGTGCAGCCAATCACATCATCCGGCACATGGTCCATGCGCAGGTCGTTGACCGCCTGCCTGAACCGGCATGACCGCAGTTCGTCTGGTTCCCCGAGACACAGCGCGCATTTATCGGGGGCACCGCTTTTGATGAGCTGCAGGATGGTTTCGCGCGGCACGTACACATAGGCTTCGTCCCGGCTCACCGCTACCGGCGAGGTGAAGGCCACTTTCATGTCGCTCACATGCCGCATCAGCTGCTTGCGCTGGTGTAAGGGCAGCAGAGACGTCAATCGGGTAAGCAGTTCGTTCTCCGCCGCGGTAAACGCTGAAAGGGTGTCCACGCATCCGGCATCCTCGGCGAGCGCTTTGAGGGATTCCCGCCCTTCGATGATCTCGGCGGCCAGATGGGCAATGCGTTTGAGTGCCTCATACTCCTGTTTGTCTGCCCGGCGCTCCACCATCAGCGCCCCCTTTCCGGCTGTCCATCCAGCGCGGCGCGTCCTTCGCGCATGGCAATTTCGATGCTTTGCCCAAGTTTCGCGCCAGCCATCCACGTCGGCGGCGTCGGAATGCGTTCCTCATGTGGTTTCCACAGGTGCAGGCAGTAGGGATGGTTGTTGACATACTGGTCGCTCGCGGGATGATATTGCACCACGACCTCATCGTCGGCATAGAACATCTCCTTGACCCGCTGCATTTCTTCCCACGTCGGGCAACGGTGGGTGTAGCTGACGCTCACATGATCCCAGCCACCGCCCCAGCTCGCGATAAAAGCCAGCAACCGTTTCTCGTTCGGCATCATGATGAACCCGGCAAACCCATCCGGCGCTATATTCTTGATGCTCACCCTTGGCAGCGCCTGCAAAACATCAATCGCTTTCACTTGCAACCTCCTCAATCTTCACGCACACCATGGGCGTGATGCCGTAACGCTTGACAACGCTCGCTTCCACGACCTGCGCATCGTCCTTCCACGCGATGCCGTTGAGCGCATCGCAGACCAGTTTGCCGATATTGTCCCAATCAGGGCGGATCACCGGCAGCATTTCGTTATTGCGCATCCTCGCCTGCATGCGTTTGGAGGCGGACTTGGGCACAGCGTAGAACGCCGCGATCTCTACCCGCACCGCACCTTGCAGCGGGCACGCGCCGGGGTTGCCCTGCCGGAACGCGGCTTGCACCATGCATTCATACGCCGCCGTATTCTCAGGGGTGTAGGCGTGGCCTTTTACCACCCTCGGTCTCGCTTTGCCCTCCGGCTTCCCGAACACTGTAAGTCTCATAGGATCTCCTCTCTGCACTCCGCTTTTAATGCCGTCCTAACTGCGTGCATCACTCCCGGCAATGCCAAACCGCTGCATCATGGAGGCAACCTTACGCTTAGCGCTCTCGACCTTGTCCGCTTCGGCTTTCTGCCGCATGGTGTCCAGCACGCCCCGCACGCTGTCGGGGCAGGGAGTCGGCTCCGGCTCTGGCTCTGGCGCAGTTCGCTCCGGCGCAGGCAAGGCCCGCTCCATGGCAAACGCATCGCCTACCGCGAGGTACATCTGCCTCACGCTCTCCGGCAGCTTTTGCAGCTCGCGCGTGTGCACCGCACGCGCCCTGTAACTGCGCATGAAGTTGCTGCACACCACGCTGTTCACAACTTCCATGTCCATCAAAGCCCAGTCGCGCAGTTGGTTTGGGCTGCCCACCGCCCGTTGCACGTCGTAGGGGAGCTTGGCAAACTCCTTTTTGCTGCCGTAAATGCCGTTTCGCATCGCCGCCGCCACCAGTGCCCACGCGCCTGCTTCGTCCAGCGTATTATCCGCCTGCATCTGTGCCAGCTTGTCCTTGATCTGGCCGATGGAAGGCGGGAACCCCTTCACGTCCGAGGCGACAAAAGCAAGAATCGCCGCTTCCACGCGCGGGTATTCCTCGCCGGGGAACATCTTGGCCCAGATAGCCACAGTGTTGGCTGCATCCCTGCCGTCCATGAAGCGCGGGTAGATTTCTTGGATCACGGCCATCGCCTTTTTCGTCTCCGTCAGGTTCATGGCAAGCCCTCCCTCAGTTCGGCAAGAAACGGGTTGTAGTGCGGCTTCTGTGCGGGCGCCTGTGTGGTTGCCTTCGCGTCGCGGCTTTCCCATGTGCGTACAGCGGCTCGCCAGTCCTTCATGGGCGTGCTGCCAATCTTCCAGCCTTTGGCGGAATAGTGATCAATAAACTTCTGCGGGTCAATGCCGTTTTTCCGCTGGGCGCAGTATTCAGCCACGTCCGCAACGCTTGGTGGAGTAAAGCGCTTTGCGCTTTGCTTCGCGCCCTTGGGTGCGCGGGCTTCGTAAACGTCATGGTCTTCGTCTTTGTCTTTATCATGGTCTTTGTCTTGGTTGCAATTGCTTGTATTTGCATGCAATTGGTTTTTTTGTATACCTTTTGCTTGCAATTGCTTTTCTCCGGAGCTTGATGGACGTCCACCGGACCTTGCGGCCTCGCTGCGCTTAGCCGATATTTCCCGGTAGCAATCCATGTCCCTGTCTATTTGCGCCCTGAGCATCGGCCATAGGTATCTCTCTCCGCCGGTGAGCGGTATAACATCGTCCTGCCGTGCGTGTTGTAGCATGGCAGTAATCAGCCGCCCTCGTTCACTCTCGGAGAGGGTTTCCAAGGCTTCCAACAGGTCATAATAGACCTTGACGTAGCTCAACCCCATTGCGATACCCCCTCAAGGGTCTACTTGATGTTCAGTCGGTATACCTTGGCGATCTTCTCGTCGATGGCCACCGCCACCAGATGGTAGATTTCCATGAACTGCGCATCCCCCAGTGAATCCACCAACATGTGGTGCTCGCGGCATAAGGGCATGGCCAGCAGCCCAAGGTGGTTGATCGTGCGGCGATCACGCCCCATCCCCACCCTGTCCACGTGGTGCAGGTCGGCACGTTTGCCGCATACGCCGCATTTCTTGTGAATCAGGCAGGCATACACATACCGCTCGATATCGTCGCACAGGGTGGAAAGCGGAACGCTTACGGGCACGTCGAACTCCAACACGAACTCAATCAGGAAGGTGATGTATTCTCGCGCGGTGGTCATATCGCAGTCCGCCAGCGAGAAGAGCTCCTTCTTGAGCGCTTCCATCGTTTCGTTCACAAACCGCCGTTTCAGCACCATCTTGATCTGGTTGAGCGTGTAGCCGCTCCATACCGCAATCTCGCCCATCAGGGCATAGGCCTTGCGGCGCTGCTCGGGGCTCAGCTGGCGGCCATCCGGCATGCCAACCTGTACCTCGTCATACTGGCGCAGGCAGAAGCGCTCCCAGTTGGTGTAGGACACATAGATGGTGAGGCCGTGTTCGTCGATGTTCACGATCTTTCCGGGTACGATCTCCATGCTTTCACCACCCATGCGAAGCCCGCGCATACCCCCCGCCCTACTACAAGCATCTGCATCCGCGGGCTTCGCTGCTTTTCCACGGCTCCCAATATCCATTCCCTAGGTACCACCGGCAGCAGTATGCCACCTGACCGTGGTCATTCGTATCATTCAGTCCCCCGCGCTACGGTGAGCGCGCAGCCCCGTGTCCTGTTGTGCGGTGTCTGGCCTTCGACCGCAGCCTTTGCCTGCACCTAGTATCCCGTTACCGCCACGTGAGGTCGTACTGATTGGGCGAGATGTGGCACATCCTGCGTCCAAGTGCTTTGTTTTGCGTCCAGATGGACAATAGCCGTTTTCTTATCGATGCCAGGCGTATCAATCACCTCCTTTGGCACCCGCTTCAGGGCTTTTGGTGCCACCTGCGGGATTTGAACCCGCGTCCTGCCGCTTATGGGGCGGCTGCTCTGCCAACTGGGCTATGGTGGCAAAATGCCCCGTGGCGTGCCTCCTGCGGGAACGGTGTGGCACGCCGCGCGTTGACCACTCGCGCTGGGGCTGGAACGGCGGGCGGGACTTGAACCCGCAACCAACGGACGGATTGGCTACCGTCCGGCGCTCTGCCAGTTGAGCTACCGCCGCATATCGCAAAGCCCCTGCCCCATTGACAGGGGCTTTGCAGTGGTCTGGTGCCGTTCGTTACGCGATGATGTCCACGCTCAGGCCGTCCAGCATGGCGGTCAGATAGTCCCTGATGCCATGCACGGCTGCGTTGCGCCATTCGCCCGCATCGGCCTCGAACAAGGCGATGGCGGGGCCTTCCTGTACGCGCAGCACGAAGGGGCTGACTGGCTGGGCAATCTCGCAGAACGTGCGCATGGGCGCGAGGTACACGGGATTCTGGATGATGGCCTCGCCCACCTTGTAGATGCCATTCTTGACGATCACGCGCTGGCTGATGCCATCATCTGCGGACTCGGCGCTCTGCTCCTGCCGGATGTTGCCGACCAGCTTGCCGACCAGCTCGCGGTTGCCCTGCGAGTCCTCCGCAAATCGGCTGAGCAGGAACACGATGAATGCTTCCTGATCCTGATAGCGGCCCCACGGAAAGGCTTCAATCCGGCGCTTGCACTCGGCAAGCTGCGGGCGGCGGTTCATCTCCACGCCGCACAGGGGCGGGTAAACGCCCACGGTCACTTCGTTCTCGACCACCACCATCAGGCGGCCATGCTTGGCAAAGTTGCCGTCGATGTCCCGTTTCAGCCATTCGCACAGGCCGTCCAGCGTGAAGGTGGACACCTGGCACGGGAAACTGGGTTCGTACTTCTCAATTCGCGTGAGGCCGGAGAAGTTGGTGTAGAGTTCCCCGTCAATCTTCTGAATGGTGAAGTCACGGGAGGCGCGCCCCGTATCAAGCAGAAGCTGCGCAAGGTCTGCGCTCATGGGCTGCGGCGGTGTCACGAAATTGAGGAACGGCGCGCCTACCTCGGTGGACATCTGCACTTCGGCGGCTTTTTCGTTGGATTCCGTCATATTGACCTCCTGATCGTCGTTGGGTTACTGTCGGCCTGTCTTGGGGAATGCCACCACCTGCCCGAATTCCGCACTCTTGGGTTTGGTTTCATCCCCGGCGATGTCCATCTGGCCGGGCACCTGATCCGTGCGCTCCATGGCGATCACCGTGCCATCGTCGCGGTGCTCCATCAGCACGGTTTGCACCAGCGGCACGGGCGGGGCCAGCTTGACCTTCACATCGGTCTTGAACTCGGCAGCGTCGCGGCGGGCATTGGGCGTCAGCTTCACCACCAGCGCGATTTCTCGAACTTTCTCGGGGTCGGTGTTGGGGTCAAACACATTGCCCAGCACCTGTGCCAGCGCATCGTTGAACCGCTCGGTCAGGGCACCATCCATCAGGTCATCCAGCTTCTTGATCTCACGCAATTTCTTCACCTCCTTTCGCGGAAATGGCGGCCTTGCGTGCATCCTCAAGCGTCTCTTTGTGCGGGCTTTCAGACGCGCAGACCGGGCAGCAGTAGAAGAATACAGTCCGCAACGCGGGTGGCGAATGCAAAACCTCGCCCTTTTCGGATTCACGCTGACCTAGCGCCTCCATGGCACTGTCGGCGCAATACCGGCACTTCGGGGCTTCTCTGGTTTCCATCAGCACGCCTTTCCCCCGTGCCTGTACGGGCGCTTCACGTTGTAGGCGTGCTTCAGGCGGATGTACACCTCCAGCGGCTCAAGCAAGTGCTTCCGGACGAAATCATCCATCAGGCAGATGGCGCGGCAGAAGTAGATCAGCACGCAATCCCTGTCCGTGTTCCGGTGCGCCATGGAAATGAGGTCGTGCAGCCTCGCGATCAGATCCGGCATGACGTCGATGGTGGAATCCTCATGCAGCAGCTGCCTGTCGGCCAGATCGTCAAGGTTGCTGGCAATGGCCATGGCCGCGTCGATATCCGCGCCCCAGTGTGATGCGATGTCCAGCATCCGGATGGCCACGTCCGCCAGCTCCACCGCGATGCCCTCCGGCTTATCGCCCTTGGAGGGGCAGTTGATCTGGCATTCGTTCTCGATGCACACGATGCCGGGCTCATCCAGACCGCAGGCGTACCACAGCAGCGGGTGCTTGTTGCGGTACTCCTCCCACGCTTCGGACAACTCGCCGTGGATATTGGCACAGATCGATGCGAAGGACGGCTCTGCCTCATACCAGCCATGCGCTTTGGCGTTCTCGTGGATGTCACACGCGAGGGCGTTGTAGTGAAAGTCCATCAGTCGAGCACCTCCGTAGGGAAGGCGCATTCGCCGCTGTACAGAGCAACCGTGCCCTGCTGGATGATGACAACGTCGTGGGGGCAGCAGTATTGGTTCACGAAGTCCACCATGGGCTTCGATGCCTCCTCTAGCGCCTTGCTGCGCTGTTCCTGCCATTCAGGCGACATGGGCGTCGCGGATGATTTGATGCCTTTCATGGGTTTGCTCCTTTCAGAACGGCTCAAGGCTTAGCGTGTACTCATCGCCCGCCTTGGCCATGTAGGTTTCCTTGCGGGTCCAGTACCCGATGCGCTGCTCCATCAGGCGAGCGTCACCGTTCTCGCGGCTCATGTGGCACAGGATGATGGTTTGGCAGTCGCTCAGGTCATTCGCCCGCAGAATCGCGCCCAGCCGTTCAAGGCTCATGTGGCTCGCCCGAAGTCGGCTCTGGCGCATCTCCGGCTGGAGAGCAATCAAATCCTCCATGTAGTTGCATTCCACCAGCCAGTAGTTGATGTGCGGGAATACGTACTTTAGGCCGCAGGTATCGGTGGCGTAGATCATCCGTTCGCCGGTCAGGCGGTGGGTTATCAGCCATCCGCACGGGTCTGCAGCATCGTGCATCACAGGGAAGTCCATTACCAGATAATCACCAAGTGCACGCTGTTTCATGGGGCCTTCCGTGCGCTCCATCCACGGCAGTATTTCCCGGGTCCCCGGAGTGCCAAAGCACGGCACCCCGAGCTTGCTGGTTTCCTTACCGCCCCGGCAGTGATCCTGATGCTCGTGGGTGATCAGGCATCCGACAACGCTGCCGATATCGTAGGCAATGTTGCGCTTAATCTCTTTGGCGTGGATTCCGGCGTCCAGCAGCAGCATCTGGCCACGCTCGTTGCGCAGCACGTAGCAGTTACCGGAGCTTCCGGTGCCGAGTACAGTAAGGTGCATCATGGCTTAAAACGGCTCCGTTTCGTCAGTCTCTTCAGGTTGTCCGTCGCGCGCCTCGGCGTTGTTCTCGGGCGTTGTGTGAGGCAATTCAAGCGCGGGGGCATCCGCTTCAATCGCGGGCATTTCGTCCTGCCGGATGATGTCCTTTGCATCGTCTGCCTCCACCTGCGCCAGCGCAGTCACGTTGATCTTCGCCGGGTCGATGATGATCTTGCCCATGGTGCGGTGCACGATGGTTTTGTAGGCCATTTCCGCATACCACTCGCCCCAGAACTTATCGCCCATGGCCTTGCCTTTGTACTTGTCGATTTCGGCTTTGGAGAGCACCACGAGCACGTTGTCCTTATCGTCCTCATACTCGATGTAGCCAAAGCCGCCGACCAGCTCGCCGCGCTCAAAGGGCTGCGTGATCTCAAACTCATATCCTTCAAGCGGCTGCCGGATACCGGCCTTGAAGATCGTGAACCTATCTGTCGCATACACCAGCTCAATGCGCACATTGCGGATGGTTTTACGCGATGCGGCCATCTTGTAGAACAGCTCGCCCTTGTAGCCGACGCGCAGGTCGATGTCGTACTTCTTGGTGCGGTCATTGAGGTAGGCAATCGGGTACAGGCTGCCGGGAATCAGCGCGTCAATACCCAGCTGCACACGGTTCACCGCGTCGATGGCGAGCTTGGTCATGTTGACGTTCTGCCAAGCAATGGCGGGCTTGCTGGAATCCTTCCGTTTCGTTTCCGCTTCAGCCAGCGCAGCATCCACTTTAATGAACAGGTGCTGGGCGAGCGTTTTCTCGTAGGCCGTGAAGTTCAGGTTGCCAACTTCACCTGCAAACTGACGCTCTACGGCCATTGCGAAGCGTTCGCTATGGGTGGGTTCGCGTTTGGCCAGCGCGGTCTTCTGGGGTTCCGCCATGGGTTCACTCCTCCTTCATGATGGTCAGTTGATCTTCTTCCGTCACCCGCAGCAGGATGCGCTGGCCACCGGGGTATTCGACCGTGTTCACGCGCTCTGCGTTATCCACGAAGCATGGCACTGTCACGCCGTAGGCGCTGCTCAGCACCCGGATGATCTCGATGTCCGCATTCACGCACGCGCTGGTGTTCAGCTCGTTGCCGCCCAGCGCATAGGCGATGCCCTCTACCGTGGCGTCGCAGCAGTCGATCAGGCTGCCGTTCTTGGCAAAGTCAAACAGCTTCCAGCGGATGGTGTGGAACAGGCGGTTGATGCTCTCCTCCAGCACGCCGCACCGGGCGCGCACGTACCGCGACAGCAGGTCGATCTGCCCTTCCACAGCCGCGATCTGCGCGCCCACCTTGCGCTTCTCTTCGGTGAGCTCATTGATGCGGGTCTGGATGTTGCCGTTCAGCTCCTGCGCGTCCAGAACATCGGTGCATTCCTTCAGTTCCACTTTGATGGCGGCCTTGCGGGCGTTGTAAACGTCGCGGCGCGTGTCCTTGCCCTGTTGCGCGATCTCCGTGTCAACGGCATTCAGGTCTGCCGTGACAGCCTGCCATTCGGCGTTATCCTCCGCGCGGGGCGTTGCGGTGCTCAGGCGTTGGATTTCGGCCTCCAGATCGGCGCTGCCATCCGTGGCGTGCAGGCGCTTCTCATCCACGGCGGCCAGCTTGGTTTCGACATCCGCGATGTTCTTCTCGCACTGGGTGATCCGCTCGGCCAGCTGCTTGCCCTCGGCGGTGATGTCTGCCATGAAGCCGCTGCGCGTGCTCTCAAACTGCTGGCGGTGGTTCTGCGCCGCGGTGTCCACCATGTTTGGGGGGAGCGGCTGTCCGCAGGTCTGGCAGACGGAGGATACTTCGGGCGCGACATATTCCTTGTCGTGCCAGTCGTGCCATTCGTTCAGCTTGGCCTGACGCTTATCCATCAGCTGCTCAAGGTTAACCCTGTGCCTGCGCAGGTCATCCGTCAGCATGAGGTGGTCGGTTTCCAGCGCGGCGGCCGTGCGGCGGATCACGCCCAGCTTGCCCTCGGCGGCAGAGAGCGCTTCCTCGATGGGCTTGCGCAGGCCCCGCTCAATTTCACCGCGGCGGGCCTCCAGCGCCCGCTTGCGGGCATACAGGCCGTTCGTGCGCTCCAGCGCCTCGGTGGTCATCTGCAGGTCGTTGTCGATACCGTCCGACTCGCCCTGCAAGGCGGCTTGCCTGGCCTTGGCGGCGGCAACATCGGCATCGGTCACGGCTCGCTTCATGCGTTCCAGTTCGTCGATACGGGCAGGCAGGGTCTTGAGCTCGGTCTCCAGCGTGCGGCGCTGCTCCAGCAAGCGCTTTTTGGCATCTTCGGGGGTTGCACCGCGCAGGATGGCGTCCACACCGCTGTATTCAGGTTTCCCGCGCAGTTCGGCGTCCGGGTCGCCACCGGCGATCTTGACCAGCTCGCGGCGGCGGTCTTCCCAGTTCAGCCGCATAAACGCGCCAAGGTCGGTCAGCAGTTTGAAGGTGCCCTCGTCGCCGCCCACCAGCCCGAGCACGTAAGGCGCATACTCCTTTTCCAGCTTCACCGGCACATCATCGATCCAGCAGAGCGTTTCATCGCGGCTGTAGACCTTGGCGCCGGTTTCCGCGTCCTTGCTCCACACCTCATGCCACTGGCGGCGCAGGGTGATATCTTTGCCGTCGACGGTCAGCACGGCGCGCACATCGCTCTCCATGCCCTCTACGCGCTCGCCCAGGCTGTTGCGGGGCTTGACGTCCGGCTTGTTGCCCGCGCTGTCTTTGCCGAACAGCAGCCACAGGAATGCGTCACACACGCTGGTTTTGCCCGTGCCGTTGCGGCCGGAAATAACAGCGTTGCAGCCGTTCAGGTCCAGCAGCAGGTGCGTGACGCCTTTGAAGCGTGTGATTTCCAAGGTCTTGATGGTCATGTTCACTTTTTCAGCCCTCACTTTCTTTTGACAAACCCATTTACACCGTGGTACAATGTAAATGAGCTATTTGATCTGCCTTGCTAAGCGTGATCTTCGCTCGTTCGGTCGCCCCCGTGCCCGCGGGAGCGGCCTCTTTTGCGTTCTTCAGGATTCCTTGGCTCATGCAGGCGCAA
>Ga0351853_1097_pt1 | contig 23486 bp, 16 predicted proteins | sample BONcelHFGM3001C8_FD_206799 | JGI IMG/M metagenome (GOLD analysis project Ga0351853, IMG submission 206799) | Enriched cells from coal bed in the Powder River Basin, Montana, United States - BONCAT cells FGM rep2 HSBNCT.FGM.300.1.C8 ... | reverse complement strand
TCATGCCCCAGGAGCAGCGGATTCGCGACCTCGTGGCCCGGATGAAGTTGATCCCGATAAGCGACCTGATTCGCGGCAGGCGGTTACTCTTCTGCGAGGACTCGATCGTCCGCGGCACTCAGCTTAAGGATACCATCCAGCGACTCTATGCGGACGGGGCTCAGGAGGTGCACATGCGCCCGGCGTGTCCGCCCCTGGTGTTCGGCTGCAAGTTCCTCAATTTCTCTCGTTCCAAGTCGGAGATGGACCTGGCAACACGCACGGTTATCAAAGAGCTCGAAGGCGACGCCAACTCGCATCTCGCCCAGTATGCCGACCCGAACACGGAGCGCCATGCGGTGATGGTCGAACGCATCCGCCAGCGATTGGGAGTGACCACGCTCAAGTACCAGAAGCTCACCGATCTGGTTGAGGCGATCGGCTTGCCGAAGGAGAAGCTCTGCACCTACTGCTGGGACGGTGCCGAGCCGTGCAAGGTCTGCCCGAAGAATGGGGCATGAATTGCAAACTGGTGACCCCTTCAGCTTACCAGAGGGGGGAATCGGGTCGATGGGGCGGGAATTGGGAACTGCTGATGAACACTAATCATAAAGGCCCAAAGCGAGCCAAAGCGAATGGGGTGTACAAGCCGGAAGCGATCGTGAATCGAGAAAGGTTGATACCAGGGGAAGCCGAGTTGCGGCCCGCCGGGTTGCGGTCCCCATTTCACAACGTTTGCATCGCGTCGGTTGGCCGGCGCGATGCGAGTTCTCTGAAATAGAGGCCTTCAAATGGTGGGCCGTTCGCGTTTGGCAGCGGATCGTCTGTGACAGTGGGCAATGTGCCTGCAGGGTGACGTTCTCCTGATATGGTCCACTCTGGCTCACCCTGCGAAATTGCGGACCATGTGAATGCGATTTGCCAGGGCGCGGACCAGGATGCAGGGCAGAAAGACGGCGGCAGCGTCCATGAATCGGCCTAGGGCGGGGCTGGTGACAATCACCAGGAGCACGCTGGCCAGGGCGAAGCTGACGGCGATGAGGGCCAGGGCGTTGATTTCGATGAAAAGAGTCGGATCGGCGTCGACCGTGGTGCGGCCGGAGCGTTTGTGGAGGATCACGGACCCCACGTGAACGCAGCCGAGAGCCACAAGGAGGAGGAAGTAGACGGGGTTCATGATGATTTCGGAGACGATCATGTAGACACCCCGAATGAAGGCCTTGACCAGCCAGGTGGCGTAGTAATCCGGTTTCTCGGCGACGATGGCCGAGGCCAAACGCCAGAGGGTTCGATTGACCTGGGGCCAATCGTGGCCGCAGGTTTCCCGGGCGGCCGGGATGCAGACTTCAACGATATTCAGGTCGAAGGGCGTTTCGATGGCCATGTAGCTGCGGGTGGCCTGGGCCGTGTAGTCGGGATTTCTTTGGGCGAGTTCCCGGCGGTTCTTGACGACGGCCTCGGCGACGGGACGGAGGTCGGGGGGCAGGCCGGCGACGTCGTCCTCGGTGAGGTACATGCAGGTGATGGCGGCGAAGTTGTTTCCGCCGAAAGAGACCAGAGAGAAATGGCCGACGGTCGACCAGCGGGCTGTGCAGAATGCCAGATAGGGCAGCAAGACCACGAGGACGAGGTTCACGGCGAGTGAGCGCCACCGGCGGGGCGTGGAACCGCTCGGCGCAACCAGCCAATCGAGGGCCAAACCGAGCAAGGGGATCAGGGGGATCAGAAACAGATAGGCCGGGCGGACCTGATAGGCCGCGAAGACGAGGAGTGCCAGGCCGCACCAGTGGTAATAGCGGGGTCGCTCGGCGAACAGAGTGAGCATGAGCCAGCCGATCGTGGCGATGGCCAGCGACGAGGCCAGGCTGTCGGCCGCGAGGTTGTTTCCGTAGCGGAGGAAGATGTTGGAGTAGAAGAGGCTGCTGGCCACGGCCATGCTGGTCCAATCGGACGGAATGACGCGTTTCAGCCCGAGCCAGAACAGGAATACCGCCAGGACGTGGCAGGCGAAGTCGAGCGGAGCCACGGCCTGGTGGGACGGAGCCAGGGCATCGGCCAGTTGCAGGAACAGGGGGTAGCCGAACGTTCGCGGGTGGGCGAGCGCTTCGGCCAGGGTAGTGAAGGGGAACTGCTCGTAGTCGGACGTATCGCCGACGCGAACGGGATCGAACCAGCCCAAGATCATGAGGGCGGCGGCAAGTCCGATCGCCTGGACTACGAACCAGAAGAGAGGTTTTCGGAGCAGATTCATACCCAAGACTGCGTCTCCTGGTTTCCGCGTGCCCATGACGGGATGACTCCCATTCTACCCAGGCGGGGAGAAAAGAGCTATTCGGGACGTATGTTCGGGACGGCAGGTCTGCCAATGCTGTGGGTGACACGTGCCGCGTGTCACTTGTGGGATGGCCTACGATGTCCCGCTGGAAAGTCACACCCGGCAGGTGTGACCCACGTGTTGTGCTCCTCGGGTAACATCTCTCAACTTCGCGTAACTTCTGCCGCCGTCAAACGTGTGCTGGACTGCACGTAAGCCTGAATTTCAGGACCAACGAGCGCCGAATGTCGGTTTTTCCCCCAGAACTGCTTTCGGGGCCGAGTGGCCCGGCTTACAATGGCCACCGTCGATCCGATCCTGCGTTTGTGGTCGCGATGAGGCATCGTCTTGTTTTCGTTGCGCGAGGCAGTCATGCGGTTCTCTGCTCTCAACATTTCCTTGAGCTGGTTGTTGTGTCTCTCGCTGGCATCGGCCGGCGAGTATCCGGTCGACGAGTGGAAGGCCTGGCACGAGCAAGCGACGGGGCGATGTCCCGGGAGCACTTGGCTGCAATATGCAAGTCCGAAAGAGGCCGGCTGGTCTGCCGAAGGGCTCCAGGAGGCCAACGAGTATTTCGATTCGTTGGACGCCGCCGCGGCGATCGTCGTCTATGACGGGGCTGTTCTGGCTGCCTGGGGTGAGGTTGATCGCAGATTCCCCTGCCACTCGATTCGCAAGAGTCTGCTGAGTGCGGTTTATGGGATTCATGTCACCAAAGGGGGCATCGATCTCGACAAGACGCTGGCCGGAATTGGGATCGACGACAATCCGCCGCTGTCCGAAACGGAGAAGCAGGCCCGGGTGATCGACTTGCTCCGCTCTCGCTCGGGCATCTATCATCCGGCGGCCTACGAAACCGCGAAGATGAAGGAGACTCGGCCGAAGCGCGACTCATCCAGGCCGGGCGAAGTGTTCTGGTACAACAACTGGGACTTCAACGCGCTCGGCACGATCTTCGAGCGCGAAACCGGCACCGGTTTCTTCGAACAGTTCGAGCAGCACTTTGCCAGGCCGCTGGAGATGCAGGACTTCAGGCTTCAGGACACCTACTACCATCTCGAAAGTGAGCATTCCCTTCATCCGGCTTATCCATTTCGGATGTCGGCCCGCGATCTGGCGAGGATCGGCCTGCTCTATCAGCGCGAGGGACGTTGGGGCGATGAGCAGATCCTGCCTGCCGAATGGATTGGGAAGAGTGTCGAGTCGCATTTCACCAAGGGCGACACGACGGCCAATCGCGACTACGGCTACGGTTATCTCTGGTGGCCGATCATTCGGGGACCGTTCAAGGATTTGGGCATGTTTTCCGCTCGGGGCTACGGGGGACACGCCATCGACGTGGTTCCCCTGGCGGATCTGGTCCTCGTTCTCCGAGTTAATACCTACTGGGACCTTTCGCTACCCTTCAAGCAGGACAAGCACCAAGTCGAAACGTCGGATCGATTCGAGCTTCTGGGCAAGATTCTGGACGCACGAACCGGGCCTGCGAAGGCGGAACCGAAGCTTGTGCCGCTGCCCGAGACTCGGCGGACCCCGGCGGCGATCACGCTTCAGTCCGAGACGCTCGCGAAATATGCCGGCAGCTATGAATTGGAGGGCGGCGAACTGACCGTGAAGGCTACCTCGGGCGGCCTTCTCATTGGGACGCCGAGGGTGGGCGACTTCAGCCTGCTGCCGCTTTCGGAGACCGACTTCCTGATGGAAGACGTTGATCTGCCGCTCAGGTTCGAGTTGGATTCGGACGGGAAGCGCGTGCGACTCGCCCGAACTGCGGGGCCGTGATGGTGAGATGAACGCATTCAGAAACGTAGGTTGGCGCTCCAGAGTCGAGTCTCCCGGCAAGGCATGTGGTTGGCTCTGGAGAGCCAACCTGCGAAGAGTTGATCGTTGGAGGAGGATAGTGGTAAGAATTGCCCGTATACTTGTTCCGGTTGTGTTATGTGGGTTCGTGTTGGGATCGACGCCGGTTGCATACGGCCAGGAGGCTTCGGCGGAGCCGTTTGACTTCGAGAGGGCGTCTCGCAACGTTCCCAAGCCGCGAGATCTCTGGCCAACGGTGATGAAGCACGCGGTGCCGCACGAGTTCACGATCAAGTCCGACGAGGTCGTCAACAGCGACACGGATCCGTCCAAGAAGCTCCGCAAGCTGACCGCCCGTCTTTACAGCCAGGTCCTGGACGGCAAGAAGTGGGGCCATCAATGCGTGATCTTCCTGCCGGCCGATCCCAAGCGGAACCTCTCGCCCGATCGCAAGGGCAAGGTGGTCATCATCGGATCGCCCGGGGCAACGTATTTTCCCATTCATGTCGACAAGTACGGGGAGCCGATCGCGGTGCGGACGGGCTATCCCACGATGGTGCTCTCGAACCCGGGCGAATACGACGACGGGTCCCAGATTGAAAACGATATGAAGGTCCTCACCAAGCTCCGCGAGGAGACCGGCGAGAACTACTTCAACATGAACTGCCAGTTGGCGGTGGTGTATATCAAGGCGATGGACGCTTTTCAGGAGTTTCTCGGCCTCGACACGCTCAAGGCGGTGGTGGGCGGGCATTCGAAGCGGGGCCGCAGCGCCACGGTGGCCGCGGCCGTCGATTCCCGCGTGGCGTCTCCGATCATTATGGGCAACGAAAGCGTCTATGCAACGGATCGCGTCGAGTGGCACCTTTCGTTTCACCATGCCTTCTTTCAGGACCAGGTCAATGTGCCGGTCTTCTACCTTGGGGCCACAAATGAAGACGGCTACAAGATGTTCAACGTGAACATTCTCCAGGAGCGATTGAAGCGGCCCATGACGATCGAATTGATCCCCAACTACTGCCACTCAAACTTCAGCGAGATTCAGTTCATGGATTTCCTGATGTGGGTTTCGCACATTCACGACGGCCGGCCGATTTCGCAGATCAGCGAAGTCAGCCACAAGCGGCAGGAGAACCGCAGTATCTTTCGGGCGAAGGTCCAGAGCGACGCCAGGGTTCAGATGGTACGGGCCTGGTACGTTTACAGCAACGATGAGGCCTGGCGGGACCTGATGTGGTACCATCTGATCATGGAAGACGCGGGCAACGAGTACTACCAGGTTCCTTTGCAGGGCAAGCTACCCGACGCCTTCATGATCGAGGTGGGCGACATCGCTTTGGGAATCCCCGGCTACGTTACCAGCCTGCCGCAGAAGCTCACCGACGCACCGGTGATCGAACGCGTGTCGAGGGGATCGCGACCGCGGTTGTGGGAGCCGGAGGGGTAAATAGAGTTGCGTGATTCGTGGAAATACGGTTTTGATTGAGATCGACAGTAAGACTAACATCAAGCGACTGGGAGTGATGGTTATGAAGAGGGTCGGCATCGTTTATCTGTTGATCGCATTGCTGGGGACATTGACTGCCACGGCTGGGGCGCAGATGCTCGATGGGCTCACGCAGCCGCAGGCGGGGCGGTCGATGCGTTCGTCGAGCGGCAACTCGGTCGACAATTCCGACTCCGCCAGGTTTGCACCCGGCGAGTGCAAGACGATCGCCCACTTCCAGGGCCCGGGCAAGATCACGCACATGTGGTTCACGCCCAACTCGATGGATATCCGCCACCCGCGGGCGTTCGTCCTTCGCGCGTATTGGGATGGGGCGGAGGTTCCTTCCGTTGAGGTTCCCCTGGGCGATTTCTTCGCCGTGGGCAACGGGATGCAGGCCGTGGTGGACTCGTTGTCGGTCAAGGTTTGCTCCTACGGGCGGGGTTACAACTGCTACTGGCCGATGCCATTCAAACAGGAGGCCAAGCTGACGCTCACGAACGATTCCGACGTCGCCTGCTCGTCCTATTTCCAGATCGATTGGGTGCAGCTCGACGCGCTTCCCGTGTCGACCATGTACTTCCACGCCCGTTACCACCAGGAATGCCCTCCCGAGTTCGGCAAGCCCTACACCGCCTTCGCCGGCAAGGGTAACGGGCATTACGTGGGGACCGTCCTCTCTTCCCAGAACGCCATCGGCCACTGGTTCGGCGAGGGGGACGACATGTTCTATGTCGACGGCGAGAAAGTGCCTTCGATTCAAGGCACCGGGACCGAGGACTACTTCAACGAGGCCTGGAACATGCGGGTCCATTCGAGCATGTTCACCGGCTGCACGGTGTTCGAGCCCCGCGCTCCCGACGCCCGGGTGACGGCCTATCGATGGCACATTGCCGACCCGATCATTTTTCGCAAGTCGCTGCGGTTCGAAATCGAACGCCGCGGGTTCCTGATGAATTCCCAGGGAGAGGTCGTCGCCGCATCGGCTCCGCGGCCGGACCACTGGTCGTCGGTCTCCTTCTGGTACCAGGACACGATCGCCGAGCCGTGGTGCGAGTTTCCGGCCTACAAGGACCGTGTGAACAAGGAGGTCGTTCTTCACCTGCCGCTGGTGGTCGACACGATGCGACACTCGCCGGAGGTCAAGCTGCTGGTGAACGACTACAACCGGGCCACGTATCTGAAGCCATGGTTCCAGGCCGTCAACGAGACGGTGGGAGCGTGGATCGAAATTCCCTTCGAGATCCCCGAGGCCGGCCGTTATTCGCTCTCCATCTTCCAGCATCTCCGGGAAGACAACGGGATCTGGAAGGTCAAGATCGATGGCAAGGAACTCTACGAAGCCGGCGAGTCGCAGATTGCCGGCGGCTACGAGGTGGACCGCGTCAGCCAGCTCCCGCCCGAGCAGGTCAACACGACTCTCGACTTCTTCAACATCTTCCGCAAGGACGAGCACGAGGACTACATCTACGGCCAGCGCCGGGAGCGCAAGCTGGGCCTGTTCCAATTTGAGCCCGGCGTGCACACAATAAGATTCGAGTGCTTGGGTTCCAACCCGGCGTCGGCCGCCCCCGGGACCGGCCGGCTCCGTTACAACCTGACCGCCGACGTCTTTTCCGCCCGAAAACTTCCCTTCGGCGATCCGGCCGAATGGATCGAAAAGGCCCGGGAGTTGGAACCGGAGTCGCCATAGATCTCAGCCCTCACGCCGGACACCTCCAATGCGAATTTCTTTTCTTCTAGTCTTCGTCTGGTCCGCCGCCTGTTCGTGTGTTGCGGCCGCCGAACCGCAACCCATCGTCGGCCAGACCGAGCAGATCTACGCGCTTGCCGAGGAGAACCAGGAGATCCGCGGCCTGGCCGTCGACGACGCCTCCGCCGACGCCCCGCGTCTGCTGGTGCTCGATCGGTCCGGGCGGGTATTCATCTATGGCCGCAGCACCGATGCGATGGGGCAGGGCAGGGGAGCGCAGCCAACCCGGTTCCAAGCAGTCGAAACCCTTGACCTCAAGTCCAAACCAGCGAATGTGAAGCTCACCGACCCCCGCGGGCTCGCGCTGGCGGTGGAAGACGGCAAACAGGTCCTCTATCTCGTCGACCTGGCGAGAGCCAACGGCGCAGTCCAGCCCCGACTTCACCGATACACGGTGGGCACGACGGACGCCGTTTCCATCGACCTTTCTCTGTCCATGTACTGTATCGGCGACCGTGAAGTCTTCGACGTCGCTTGCGATCGCGGCGAGATCCTTCTGGCCTTCGACAGCGCGGGCTACACGGTTCCCGACCAGCGCGTGCAACGCGGACTTGCCCGTTACCGATGGAACCCGAAGACAAAGGACCTGGAGTTCGTCAAGCACATGCCCGACGCGGGCACGGAACCCTCACGTGGCATCGCCGCCATGGAGTTCGATGGCTTCAATTATCTCTGGGCCACGATCGGCAACGAACACATCTATTGTGCCGACGGACCGACCGGTCGCGGGCTGTTCTTCTTCAATCGCCCGCGGTCTGACGAGAAGGAATCCACCTGCAGCGGACTCTGCTTCGGAGCCGGTTCCCTCTGGGTTTCGGAAAACGTCCCCGGCCCCGACCGCGTGCACCGGGTCAACGTGACCAGGAACCTCGACGCCTGGTACGAAGGTCCCCGGGTCCTTCGCCGCCTGCAGATGACGATCCGCTGCGAACCGGAAGGGGATGCGGCGAGCGCCGGGACGGTCTACCACTACTATTCCAGACCCTACGCCTACGAGCAGCTTCACAATCAGGGTGTGTGGCTGGAAACGGAATCGTTCGCAGATCTGTCCCAGGCTCCCAACACGGCGCTCAAGAGTTTCACCTATGACCCGGCCGGCGACACGGCCGGCCGCCAGACGATGTGGGTTGCCGAGTATGCCGACGGACCGGCCCGGACCTACTCCTCCCGGTACGAAATCGATCTGTGGACGAATCCCTACAAGAAGTATGTTTATCCCCATCGGGTCGACCTGGATCGCAGTGCCATTGCGGGCACGGACTATCTGGCGGACGATCCGGAACTCTACAACCTGAGCGACACCAAGACCTACGCAGCCTTCATCGGGCGGGTGAAAGCCCACGTCAGAAAGAAGTACGACGTGGAGGCCGATATGAAGAACCCGTATTGGGCCGCCCGGAACGTCGTCGAGTACATCCAGGACAACTACTACTATCCCAATCGGGAGAAGCGGAAACCGGCGGCCGTCGACTACGATCGGAAGCACTACGACGCCAACCCGGCCAATCTGAAAATCGAGCTCTCCGGCCACTCCTACGACAAGAATCAGATCATCGCCTGCTCGGGCACGAGTGTGATGGTCGCTGGGGCCATGCGTCATCTGGGATTTCCGGCCCGTTGGCTCGGCACGGGTACTCAGGAAGGTCCCGCCACGTGGGACAAGAACAAGAACGGTCTGCTGGATCCAGGCGAGACGGCCCCCAGCACCAACGGCCATCGCTACTCCCAGGTGTGGCTCGGCAGCCATTACGGGTGGATCTGTTTCGACGCCACGCCCTCGAAGCCCGTCGACAATGACTACGACGTGCCGCCGCCGCTCCAGTCCCAGTTTCGTTACATGACCCGGGCGGCCTCGGGACACCGCGCGGACAATCGCGTGGTTTACAACGTGGGATCGGCCCTGTTCCGGCCGCTCTATCGCGATTTCGAGTACGACCCGGTGCTGGCCGTCGACAACAACTGCGGCGGCGATCAGCGTTACAACCTGCAGGGACGTTTTGCGAAGCCGGAGCTTTGGAAGAATGCCCGGCATCGCATCAGCCTGACCAACCTGTGCTTCGTGACCGACGTAAAGATCGCAGGACCCAAAGCGGAGATTGTTGTGAACCGTCCATCGATGGAATTGGGGCGGGCCGAGTGGGCCGTGATGGAAGCGCTTTGGAAGCGGCAGCGGGGAACCGCGACCGAACTGCAGCGCGACCTGGAAGAAACCCACCATTGGGCCTACAGCACGGTCAAGACCATGCTGGATCGGCTCGTGGCGAAAGGTTTCGTCAAGGCTCGCCGTGTGAGCAACATCTACGAGTACAGCCCCAAGGTTCACCGCCGCTCGGTCGTTGCCCGGGCGGTCGACGATCTTTTCGATCGCGTCCTTGCGGGCTCGCTGGCCCCGATGCTCGATCGCCTGATTGAGAGTCGTCGGCTCAGCGCCACCGAGATCGACGAGTTGCGCGAGATGCTCGACCACTACAGCGAGAACCCGGAGGCCGATCGATGAACTCGGGTGCATCCATCTGGCTGAACGACGTCGCCGCCGCGTGGTCGTCATGGATGCTTGGGATGGCCTGGATCGTGGCTGTCCTGGTCATAATCCTCGCGCTGATTACCGTGGTTCTCAAGGGACGTTCCGCGTCGTTGCTCTACACGCTCTGGCTTCTGGTCTTGATTCGATTGGTGTTGCCCCCCGATTTCGCTTTTCCGACCGGCTGGGGCTGGTGGTTCCGCAGTGCTGCCACCAACGCGTCATCCAGTCCGGAGCCGGCAACCTCAGCGGCCGAGCAGCCCGCCGGTACGCCGGACAACGCAAGCCGTTTCTCGGGAACCGCTCTGCCGGAGCCCGCAGGTTCGGCATCGGTGCCCTTCGCAATGATCTTGATGATCGCCTGGCTGGGAATTGTGGCGGCGCGGTGCGGGATGCTTTTCACCGCGGCGCTCCAGGTTCACGTTTGGGTATCCCGTGCTCGCCTCATCTTCGACCCGGCGCTTCTCGAACTGCTGGAGGAGTGCCGCAATCGCGTGGGAGTACGACGAAAGGTCGAATTGCGAAACTCCGAAGCCTGCTCCACTCCGCTGGTGGTCGGCGTCTGGAGACCGGTGTTGCTCCTGCCGTCGCAAGTGCTCGATCGGCTCGACACGGAACAGTTGCGAGGTGTGCTCGTCCATGAGTTGCATCACGTGAGGCGGTGGGACGGTCTGGTGAACCTTTTGCAGGGACTTCTGGGAGCGGTTTACTTTTTCCATCCGGCTGTGTGGTGGGCCAATCGGCGGATTCGCCAACTTCGCGAGGATGCCTGTGATGAACGGACCGTGGCGGTCCTGGAAGGGAATCGCAGACCCTATGGAGAAGCGATCTTCCGGGTGGCCGAAATCCTGGGCTATTCGGCCCCCCCCTTGACCCTGGGCGTGCTCGACTCGACGTCGCCGCTCACCCAGCGACTGCGGCGGATCCTCGATCCGCGTCTGCCCATCGAAGGCGGGCGCCGCTGGCAGTCGGCACTGATCTTCCTCGTGGCGATGGCAATCCTGTTGCCCGCCGGGGCGAAACCGGCAGTTTCGGTCACCGGCGGGCCAGGCGAACGGCGGATTGTCGCCGAAGCCTTCTCCGACAGCCTGTTGGGGTCCGTCGAGAAGAATCGCACTCCGCGGCCTCGCGTCGCCCCCGACCCCACTGAAGAATCGGCCATGCCGGAAACAACGCCGGACGCGACACGGGAACCCTCGGTACCCCTTGAGGATTCCGCGGTGGACCAACGCGCAATCGAAGAACTGGTAAACGATCTGGCGATTGCGAGTCGCCGGGAAACGGCCGTCAGCAGTTTGACCGCGTTGGATCGGGCCGTCGAACCGTTCTTGCTGAGTGAACTGGCCGGGGCCGACTCGAGCACCCGATCCGCAATCTATCAAATCCTGAAGCGTATTGGAACCAAAGAGAGTCTCTTGCCTTTGCATCAGTCCCTCCTGGTGCGAGACGCGCTGGAAGAGGAGCAGATCCGGCAAGTGCTGAACGCGATTTACGGCCGCATGGAAGTTCCGATTTCCCATCTGGAACCGTCCATGAATTCTTCCAGAGTCTACGAACCGGATCATGCTGACGAATGGGACGACGAATTCTGAACAATCCCGGGCGAATCGCGGAGGCTGCCGGTCGTCAGATCCCAAGGCCCGAGCACGAAATTCGAATCAAAACCAATTACAGAATGTCTGGAACCGATAGTGGAGAATAATCATGGTACGATCAAGTTCGCTGTCGACCCAGTCTCTCTTCATGGTTCTCGTTGTGGTCCTGTGGGTTTCGGCGTCTTCGCCGAGTCCGGCGACGTCTCCCGGCAAGCTGCGATACGCTCTCCAGCAAGACCAGACGGTAGGCTATCGGATCGAAATCATCGCCGACAGGGATGATGCCACCGAAACGCTCCAGGGCGTGGTGACCTACAAGTGCAAATCTGCCGAAAAAGATGTGCTGCAACTGACCTATGCCGGCGGCCTGAGCAAATCATCAAAGGCCAAGCCTTCCGAGGGGCGTTCCCGCTTCGGCGCGCCGCCGTTCGGTCCTCGGATGTTCGGTCCGTCGCGAGCCTTCGGGCCCTTCTCGAACACGCTCTTCAAGGGCCTGATCACCACCACGAACGACTTGACCTTGACCTCCCTGGGCGAGATCCAGAGCATGCAGGGCGATTCGCAACTTCCCTATCTTCTGGGAAACGCGTCGCTCCTGATCTTCGAGCCCCTGCCGGAGCAGGCCGAGGAGTCGTGGTCGGTAACGACAGGAATCTCGATCACCGAAGAGGGCGGGCGCCGGGGACTGCCGTACCGATTGCCTTTTGAGCCGGAAAGCCCCAAGCGAACAACAACCGGGTCGGAAATCCACACCTACCGGGTGCGGAGTATCGACGGGCCGCGCATCATCGTCGACAAGACTTACCGCCTCGATTCCCCGGCTGTCAACAAGGACGTTTCCGGTTTCGAGATCAACGGCACGGGCACCTGGACATTCAACCGCGAACTGGGGATTTCCGAGTCACTCGAGCTCAAGCAGAAGCTCATCTTCCAGAAAGGCAATACGACCACAGCAATCCCGATGACGATCAACTACAACCGGTTGTCGGAAGCCGAGTTGACGGCACACCAGGAGGAGCAGAAGCAGAAGCAGGAGGAGGCAAAAAAACAGCTGGCCGAGATTCAGGAGAAGCAGGCCAACACGCCTCTGACGGAGCAAGAGATTCGGAAGGTCCTCGAGGGCCTCGAGTCGGACAGTGTGACCAGCGTGCTGATGGCGCTGCAGAAACTTCAGCAGAAGAACCCCCAGAACAGCGATCCACGGATTGCGCTGGCCGTCGATGCCCTCAAGGAGCACGAGAACTCGCACGTGAAGCAGATTGTGAAGATCGTGGCCGAAAAATGGCCGTTGCCGGAGGGCGTGCTCTCCGTCGCGACAAAGAAACGAACGTGGAGCGACAGCAGCGGAACGTTCACGGTCGTGGCCGAGTTTCTCGCTCTCGAGGGCGACACGGTCCGTCTGAAACGCAGTGACGACGGGAAGGAACTCGAAGTCCCCTTGAGCCGGCTCAGCGAAGCGGATCAGAAGGCTGCCCGCGAACTGGCGAAAGTCTCCAAACCGGTCGTTAAGAACCCATTCGAATAGGCGCCCTTGGCTACACCAAAGCATTCATTCCGGCAGCCTCGGGCGACTCTTGGAGAATGGCAACCTTCTGGAGCCATTCGAGGCGCCGGCGCATGGCAACAAAAACTAGCGACTCGTTTGACGCGTCGTCCTCCCGAGCGCGGTCGACCGTCTTGCGGTAGAAATCCAAGAGGTCAATGGAGTCGTCCGGGTCGAGGTTCTCGGCGTCCATGTCGAGGCGAATCTGGGCCAGGTCTCCATACTCGGCCTCGGTGATGGCGCCAGCGTCCCGAAGTTCGCGGAGCATCTGGGAGAAGTCGCGAGGGGTGATGTCGTTGAGATCGTATTGAGAAACGACTCCCATGAGCAGGCCCATCGTCACATTGGAGCCGCCGGCTGCCTGGGTAGCCTGCTCGCTGCCGTTTCCGGCCGACGCGGCCAAGAGCTCGCTTCGTCGACCCACGGTTCCCGAGTCCGTGCAGCCCGCCGACAAACCTGTTATCTGCATCCTCCATCGACTCCTTCTATGCGTGCGGCCCCCCAGTTGACCGAACGATTTGGCCAATCGTGAATGCAAAAGGCGGACCAAACCCAGCCACGGTCCGCTCACACTAGCGCAACTCCCGATACCGGCAAGACTTCGCACGTTTCTCTGAAACTCGCTCGGCATGGGCCCAAACGCCAAGCGGCAGATCTCGCCGGACCACACGCGCAGAAATGGCCGGATCGACTGACGTGGAACACGATGGCATCGTGCCGAGAGTCTGGACCACACCGTGGCACGACGCAATCGTATCCCGCGAATCATACGGGCTTGCGAAACTCGGAGCGATAAACAGGCTCGCCGTGCCGGCGGGTGCGACGCTCGAAGTGGGTCCGGTAGTCCATGTCGTGCTCGGCCGACGATTCGGGAACTTCAAGCGGTTTTTCGAACAAGTTCAATTCGCGAAGCAAATTCAAGGTTGTTTGAAAGTACTCTTCGACGTCGGTCCAGAAGTGGAGCGAGCTACCGGGCTGAAGCACACGGTGGACGTCGCGCAGGAAGGGTTCGGTGAGAACGCGGCGCTTCTTGTGCCGCAATTTCCACCACGGGTCTGGGAAGTAGACGTGGACGGCCTGGAGAGAATCGGCCGGGAGCAACTCGGCAAAGATGCGAAGCCCGTCGCCGGCGACCATCTTGCCGTTGGTGAGTCGGCGTTTTGCCAGCGCCGCCGCGGCGAACGCGGCATACTTGCTCGCCAGCTCGATCCCAAGAAAGTCGACGTCCGGTCGGGCCTCGGCCGCCGTGCGCATGAACAGCCCCTTGCCGCTGCCCACCTCGACTTCCAGCGGCGCCTCGCGTGCAAACAGGCCCGCCGTGTCCCACGGGTTGGGAAGGTCGTCGAAAGTGAGCAGGTAACCCGACAAGTCGAGTTTCGGATCGATTCTGCGGAGTGCGCGGCGTCCCATGGGTGAGGTGGTAGTCTTGCTGAGCGAGGGTGGCGAGGGCAAAGCTTTGATTTTTGCAGACGAAGCCGTCGGCTGCCAGGGGCGAAACGACAGATCCCGCTACTCACTCACCAGCGGCTTCTCCCTCGCCCCTTCTGCCTCGACAATCGGCCAGCTCGCCCGAAGTTCGTCTTCATAGGGACCGATCTTGTCGACCGGAATCGGCTTGAAACCCAGCTTCAACGCGGGGGAATTCGGCTGCAAGCGGTAGTCGCCGTTCTCCGCATCGACGAACAGGGGGTCGGCAATGACGGAATGCCGATCCATCCCCAGAGCCTGCCAGGATTGCCACTCGTCGAGCACTTCCGTCTCGGTGAGGCGGACGTCGTCGATCAGCAGGTCGCCCGTCTCGTCGGGGAAATCGATGCGAACGCGGAATGTCTTCATCTTCTCGTGATGGCCCGGTTCGCCCGGGGCGGGCGTTTTGAAGGTGAACTCGACATCCTGCCACTCGGTGCCGAGTTTGACGTCGCTGGGCGTGCTCGCCCAGAAATAGGCATTCGCCACATACGACTGCATCATCAGTTTGGCCCCGGCGCCGGGTTGGGTGGCTTTCATTCTGGCTTTCAGCCGGTACCCGTGGCCGAGGGGAAGTTCGAGGTCGTCGCCGACCACGATCGGGTAGTTGTCGCGGGGCTTCTCCTTGTTGAAGGCGGCGGCGATGCGAAGCGAGTGCCGGCCGGTGGCTGTGTCGTCGACCAGTTCGGCCTTGGCTTCCGGCTTGGGAAAGATCTGCCAGCGCCAGTGCTCGGGCATCTTGCCGAGCGCGCCTTGCTCGAAGTCGCCGTTCGGGGCCAGGTTCTCGGAGAGTTCCTTGCCCGGCAGGTACTGCCCCGTGAGGATCGGCCGGCCGAAGTGCCAGACCAGGTTGTAGTCGCACTCGTTGTGGTCGAAGGAGAAGTTGCGGAACCGCGTGTATTGCGCCTCGGGGTCGCGGTAGTAGACGATGTTGCGGAAGTAGCGGTTGCCCGACATGATCTTGCCGTCCGGCAGAATCGCCTCGGTAGGATGGGTGTCCATGTTCCGCATCGATTTCCAGGCCGGCTGATCCTTCACCGATTCGTAGCCCTCGATCATCGTGGGCAGATGGTCTCGCCAGGGCCGGCTGTTCTCGGTCCAGCCGTTGCACTCCATCTGCTGGAGTTTGCCGTCGATGAAGATGTTGTTCTCGATCAGGTTGTCGCGTCCGTTGTGCAGGTGGATCAATCCGCGGACGCAGCGGGCGACGATATTGCCGATCACGTCGACTCCGCCCGTGTTGTCGTCGAGATAGACGCCCCAGGCGTAGTGGGGCGAGATCCAGCGGCCGTTTTCCTGGCCGTAGCCGAGGATGTCGTGGAAGTAGTTGTAGCGGATCACGGTGCCGCGCGAGCCGAGCCAGTCGCGCCCGCCCGTATAGACCGCTCCGGTGTCGGCCGTCTCGAGGTTGACGTGGCGAATGTGGTTGTACTGGATGACCAGGTTGTTCCCGCTGAAACCGATGCCCCAGCGTGGCCCGTCGTGGATCAGGTTGTGTGAGGCCCGGTTGCCGCAACCGCGGAGCGAGACCCCCACGCCTTGCTTGTAGTAGACACCCACGTGATGAAGGTAGTTGTTGTCGGCATAGTTGCCGGCCGGGGTGAGCGTCGTCCGGTCGCCGCCGCCGATCGAGACGGCATCGCGGCCTACGTCGTAGATGTCGTTGCCCACGACGCCGTTGTTGGTGCCGCCGCTGACGGAAACGCCTGAGCCGCCGTAGTCGCCCACGCCTCGGATGGTGCAGGCTGCGATCAGGCAGTCGCTGGTGTCTTTCAGCACGATGGCCGTTCCGGAGCAGCACTCGAAGGTAAATCCACGAAACGTCACATGGCTTGTGCCGGTCAGTTCGAGGATCGTTCGCGGGGCAGCGGCGTAAGCAGTCACCTGGGCTGGATCGAGATCGTCGGGCGGCCAGAAGTAGAGCTGTCCGGCCGACTGGTCGAGGTACCACTCGCCGGGCGCATCCAGGTCCTCAAACATACCCTGGACGTAGTAGCGATCGGTGGGCCGGATCGGGTAGGAGCAGTCGCCGGCAAGGGTGATCTTGCGAGACGCGCGGTCGACGCTCTTGATGCGGACGATGTTGTTCCACCAGTTGTAGCGAGGAAAGACGAAGACTTCGCCTTCTTCCGGGCTGGCCCAGGCTCGCGCGTCGGTTTCCTTGTACTGGAGGGAGTGTTTGTCTTCGCCGGGGATTTCCTGATACATTGGCACCGGCTTGCCGTCGGCATAGGCCCAGCCGCCGCCGTAGGGGTTCTCGTGGTCGAAGTTCGGGTAGCGGGCCAGTGGTTGCCGCCGACCGTTGTAGAAGAGCTGGCGGAAGTTGACCCCTTTGAGGCCCTGAGCATTCACGTCGGCCTTGAGGATCTTGCCTTGATACGGGGTGAACTCGCGGACCGGGCGGCCGCCGGTGAGGACAACCTTCTCGGCCTGGTAGGCCCGATAGGTCACGGGCATCTCGGCCGTGCCGGAGTCGTGGCCGTCAAGCTTGAAGGTCTCGGGCAGCGAGTAGACACCTTCGCGCAGGTAGACCGTGACGGGGCCCGCCAGAACGCCAGCCGCTTTCCGTTGACGCATTTCGTCCCGAGCGCGGGTCAGCGTGGCGAAGGGCCCGTCTGACTTGGTGGTGTTCGGTGCGGCGAGGCTACCAGACCAGGCGTCGTTGCCGGCTGGGGAGACATAGAGACTCGCGGCCTGCTCGGCACCGGCGGTCGCCGATGGGAGGAGAAGGGCAAGTGCAAGGAGGATTGAAGGGAGCCCGTCCGAAGCCGTTCCGGCCATTGTTGTGATTGTTGTCATTGTTGCGAGGTGTTTTTGGTGTACTTTCGGCTAACTTGAGGGGTAGCGGTTTAGCTGAGCAAAGGGAGGGAGCCTGGCAAGGGAACAGACGACGAGAAGATTCTACAGACCTTTCGTGCGGGTAGATAGTTATCCGACCAAGGGTTGTTGCGTGGAGGTGACAACGGGCAAAGTGAACGACGGGAACCACGAAATGCACGAAGGACACGAAAAGGGTCGTTGGTGCGAGCCCGGGGTGCTCGACAGGAGGTTGGGCAGAAAGATTGACGACAGAAGAATGGGGTTGAGAGTTGGTCAACGAGTGAGGGATTTTGCCAATATCTCGGGCCGAGCGGGGAATTGCGGCACCTGGATTGATATATACATCTGTATACAGATACATTCAGCGAACTGAAGTGTCGCGCATTTTGCAATGGTCCGGTCATGTAGTGTTGCAGTCAACTTTTCGCGGAGAATGACGTTTTCTGACACTTCTTGCTCAGAGGAGGGGCATCTTATGGGGGTGGATATTGCGGGGAACCACGAAATGCTCCACACTCCTACCAAGACGAGATCGAAGACCACTTCTGGATCAAGAAGATCGAGCCGGGAAAGCTCTGGCTGGAGCCGTTCACGATGTTCAACAAGGTGATTGGTCCGGTACCCGTCCCGAAAGAAGTCACGGAGATCTGTGGGGAGATGTGGGATATCGGAGGCGTTGTGGTGAAGACGAGCCGAGGCTGGCGGTTACTTGAGGTCTGGAACGTATCGCCGTGAGCGGAGACTGCTCGGTGATGATCCGCATCCTTGACCGTGGAGATCAAGGGGCTGGATGGAAGCGTTTTGGAACGGAAAGAGTTCAGTAGGGAATGACAAAGAATGCTCCAAGCCGTCCTGCTTCTGGCAATCGTGGCTGCCGAACCGTCCACTCCTCTCGATCCTGTTCGGAAAATCGAGGTTGATGGGCGGACCAGATCCTATTCTTTTCATGTACCGCCCCAATACGATCCGGAGAAGCCGACGCCCGTTGTCCTCGTGTTCCACGGTGCCGCTACCAACTGTCATTTCATCACGCACTTCTCTGGCGTGAACAAGAAGGCGGATGCAGCGGGCTTCATCGCTGTCTATCCCAACGGCACGGGGTTGGTCAATACGTTACTCACATGGAATTCAGGCGGCCTCACTCACCGAGAAGCCGACGAACGGCCTGACGACGTGAAGTTTGTGAAGAGGCTCCTTGACGATCTGGCTCAGGTGGCGAACATCGATCCAAAACGAGTGTATGCCACGGGACACTCAAACGGGGCAATGATGTGCTACCGGCTCGCTGTCGAGCTTTCAGATCGCATCGCCGCCATCGCTCCGGTCGGCGGCACCATGGGTGTCGATGTGGGAGAGTCCCAACGCCCTGTGTCGGTGATCCATTTTCATGGGACTCTCGACAAGCTGGTCCCCTGGAACGGGCCAAACGGAGGAACCCGAGAGTTTCTAACATTCAAGTCAGTGACAGATACCGTTCGCACGTGGGCGAGCGTCAACGGTTGCTCAGAGGAACCTGTCATTGACAGTATGCCTGACAAGGCTGACGATGGCACGACGGTGGTTCGGAAGAACTACGGACAGGGGAAGGACAACGCCGAAGTTGTGCTGTACGTTATCGAGGGCGGCGGTCACACTTGGCCGGGTGAGAAATCGCCCGTGGCGTTTCTCGGGAAGTCCACCTTCGACATTTCGGCGAATGACCTGATCTGGGAGTTCTTTCAGAAGCACCCGATGAAGTGATGATTGGATCTAGTCGCCCCAGAAACTCAGCGATCCAACCGGCCCATTGTGTGCGAAGTCGTACCCGGCCTGGGATGTCCGTATTGCGGGTCCAGTGAATTGAGTGTCAGCGGATATCCCGGACCTTGGGACATGTGGCTTCTTCGGCCATTGATTGTGCCGGTTCGCTGTTGGCGGTGTTCACGCCGATTCTATCGCTTCCGACTTCTCTGGATGCTGAGCCCGAAGGTCCGATAACGGCGCATAAAAAAGTCCGTCGTAAGTCCAGAGAACCTTACGACGGACTGGCCGATTATGTGCAAGAACACGTCCCCTGCCCATGGGTGCGGTAGTAGAAGCTGCCCCGGTCTCAATGAGTGCTTCTGTTCGTGGTATCGGTTATTCCGGCTGTAGAGGTTGAAGGAATTGCAAGGAAAAAGCCTGTCGCTTCGGGGGGATGGCTTCGAGCCGCTTTCCTTGTCCCTAGTGACGCTTCGCCCCCTTCCAACGAAGCCCTTCTACACTCCATCCTCCGCCGAAGCCCCCCCCTTCAGATGCTTCGACGCATCTCTTGTGAGGCCAGACGATCAGTAGTTGTCGGGAACCGATCTTCCCCCTTTACCATCCTTGCCGATAAAATACTCAGCCCCATCCAACACGGCAGGAAGCCGAGGCTAGCAACAGGAGGTTGCGACGATGACGATGGCACCCGAACCGCACGACGTGCGGAGACTGGTCATCCAGATCTTTGCGGAACTGGGCGCAGCCTTGCCCACCCTTTTCGACCTGGAAGAAACGGTCCTGGTGGACGACGGCAAATACGCTGCTCGGTCGTACCGGGTTGAGGGCTATATGGCGATGTGGCTGTTGGAGGTGGGCATTGTGCAGTTCTACGATGCCGAAGGCAACATGCTGGCAACCGTCAATCTATTGAAGGAACTGGAACCGTTGAAGATGGCCGCATAGCGGCGACGAGACAAAGCGTGCTCAACCCTCACGAACCCGGAAGCTGAAGCCCTGGCTGCAATACCAGGGCTTCTTCATTTCGGCTCACCGTCCGTGGCCCTCTTCCTGTTGTGAAGCACATTGAACACACAGGGCCGCATAAGGGATAGCTTCAAGGCGGGACTCGGGGATCTTCATGCCGCACTCCTCGCACCGGCCAAAGCTGCCGTCCTCGATCCGCTTCAGTGCCCCGTCAATCTGGTCGAGGGTGTCCTTCTCGCTTCCCAGCAGATTCAACGTGAGTTCCTGGTCGAAGTTGTCACTGCCAAGTTCAGCCATGTCGGTGGGCATACTTGTAGCTCTGCTGTGGTCCTTGTTCAGAGCGCCATCTTCCATCTGCGTCATGTCGCCCTGGAATCTTGCTCGCAGAGCCAAGAGTCTTTCCCGATGAAGCGTGAAATCCGGTTTCGTCATTCCGTTGAGCCTTGGGTTCGATAGGCCAGCAATTGGTCTTTGCATGGGTTCAAGCCGAAAAACCCACTTTGGCGAGCGGCGGATTGCTGTGAATGATCTCGCCGTTATCCGATACCTTCAGGTAATAAGACGACCGGATGTGGACTCCGAGTGATACAGCGAAGTTCTCAGTCGGTTCGGGCTGCTCCCAGATGTTGACCCGGTAGTTGCCGTTGAAGTGCTGGGACACCTCCACACGATGCAGGCGGGGCGGTCTGCCGATCTTCGCCAACACCTGGGACTTAATCTTTTCCGTATGGTTCGCCTCCTGGGGCTGTTTCGTCGGCGTAGCTTCGTTCTTGTTCGTGGCAGTTTTCTTGACCTTTTCCATTATTTCCTCAGGTTGGTGGGGGCGATGGGAAGGATGAATTTTCAATCGTAGCGTTGTTCATCATCGCCAGTTCCAGAACCAGTACCAGTAGTCCTCGATGAACTGGAAGTTGGGACTGTCGTCGGGTACTTCCAACTCGATCAGCGGCAAGTTGATCAAGGCAGCATCTTCTTTACCACCTTTTCGCAAAACCTTACGTATCGCTGCCGGGCAAGCTCCACGTCCGAATACACGTTGTTGATGTGTTCCTCCAAGTTGCCGATCATCGCTTCTCCTACCTCGGGCAACAATGTTCCCTCCGCAATACGCCTGCGAAGCACCCTGAGTGCTGATTGCGATTTAAGAAGGACCGACTCCAGACATGCCTTATCACCGCACTCCCGAAGGTAAGCCAGGGTATAGGTTACAACCGCATGGACCAGGAACGGTTCGAACACACCTTTCGCAATATGGCGGAACTTTGCCTCGAACTTTCTGTAAAGTAGTTCAAGTTGTTCTTCCTCTGTCTCTGCCGTTCCCTGTTTTGAAGGGGCTTCGAGGAAAGCAAGGTACATCCATGTGAGCATCCTGTCTCTCTCAAATACGTCCAGCTTATCAAGCAGCCGAAACAGATCGTCGAGGCTGTTCCTGTCGGGGTGCGGAGCCAGGGTGACATACTGAATGTGGTGCATCAAGAAGTCAGTCATTTGTATGCGTCTCTTGTCTGCGAAGACCGTCACGGTATCAACGAATGGGACTGCCCTCGGATAGCAGGTGAACCACCGTCATGCCGTGGATTCATTGATTTCCAGGCATTGAGTTGCAGGCATCTTCCGCCTCCACTGGAAGTTCTTCAAATGCGTCCTTGGCCACGGCGACAGGCATTCATTGACTGTGTGAATGCGCCCAGTTTCTCACGAGTCGCCCCGTTCCTCGCCAAGCATCTCTGCAAAGAGCCAGAATGCAGTAGTAGGTGTACAAAATCCAGTTCAACATGTGGTTCTCCTGCCTCCCTAGAGATCAGTTGCTTGGGAGGCGGTGATTGCGGCCTTCGGCATGATCCCTCATGTGCGGCCACCGGTGCTCGAACGCCCAAATAGGGCTTTTTGTGCCAGTCCGCTTCCAACCATGATGTTCCATGCCCAAACGGGTCACAACACCCATCGCCTGTCGTGACCGCTTGGTGCCATGCGGGTGCTCTGAGGGGAGGTAGTAATCGATGGGCAGGTGAGCACCAGATTTGCGCACCACCTCGGCCACCGGGATTCGCTCGTGATAGGTCCCAGAATCGTGTATCGGACGCTGCCCATCTCCGCCAATGAAGAGATCGATTACAGTGTCGAACGGGCACTCCGAATCACTCGGCACGTCAGCAAACTTCCTGCCTTGACGGTCCCGAAGAAAACCGTGACGGGGTGTAGTCAATTTGGGCATCATGTGCTCCAGTCTGGTTGGTTTTGACGTATTATTGAAGAACTCGTGGCACTTCCTCATCTGCACCTCTTCGGCAGACGCTCTTACGCTTCCTCTTGCCGCCAGACGTACCGACCGACCGCCCCCTGGCAGACCACCGGGGTTCGGCGTAGCTGCCATGAGACATGCTCCGCCTGATCGTGGCTGAGTACGCCTTCCGGCTTGGAAACGTAGTCGGAGGACTGCGTGGCGGGTACGGTGCGGAACGTGATTCCACCCTTTCGGGCGAAATCATGATAAAGCCCAACTGAGAAACTCATGGGTGTCCCCCTGATGGCTGTGCCGCAGCCAAACGGCGCAACGGCGGGGGAAAGACCCGAGCAATGGGGCTATTCAGAGCGGTAACATCTACATTCTACGCTTGCCCTGATGGATGACCATAACCCAAGTGGCAGCGGGGCTTCCTGAGGCCATCCGCCAAAGACTTGGGACATATGTACAAACTGTTGGCGGGGGCAAACAGAAACAGTCGGTGACGTGCCTTCGACCCTCGGCACAAATACAATCGACACAACCCTCACGAGTGGCGTAGGCTTCGTTTGCTGCGCCTTTGCCGAGTTGGCTCGGATTCTCAAGACGTTGGCCGAAAACGTCCGACCAGACCGCTTCCGCAAGAACACCCGCGGTCCCAAGAAACCACCACCGAAGCGATCCAGTGCGAAACGACATCCTCATGTCTCTACGGCACGTATTCTCGCGAAACGAAAACAACAAAAAGTGCATGCAAAGCAAGCTTGAAAGACCTGGGGCCGTAGACCTGAGTCTGCTCAAACAAAGACTCTGCCGCCTCCGGTCCCGACGATGTTGAAGCCAGGAACAGGCATGTGACCAGCAACACAGCAACAGGACATCGTGTTTTCGGCACCGGATGTCTCTCCAACATTCTTCGTTATGCTGGATTCTGGAAAAGAAATCTTAGAGATCCTAACCGCCCGACCAGTTCTCGTCGGGCGAGCGGATCTCACGCAGGGAGATGTTCTGGTGTGCTGAACGGTGAATCCCCAACATGTTGGCGGAAACGATACTTGGAAACAGATTCTTTGTTTCGCGGAAGTAGTTGTCGGGATTGAAGAGCGGCGGCAGGTGCCAGTAGAGGCGGTAGTCGAGGGCGAACAGTTGCGCGATCAGTGCCGGCGATTTGGCTTCGCGATCGTTCTCCAGGTAAAGCACGGGGCGGAGGCGGCGGAGAGTCTGCTCGGCCCCGGCAAGGACCTCCCCTTCCATACCTTCCACGTCGATCTTGATCAG
>Ga0351853_1096_pt1 | contig 23604 bp, 14 predicted proteins | sample BONcelHFGM3001C8_FD_206799 | JGI IMG/M metagenome (GOLD analysis project Ga0351853, IMG submission 206799) | Enriched cells from coal bed in the Powder River Basin, Montana, United States - BONCAT cells FGM rep2 HSBNCT.FGM.300.1.C8 ... | reverse complement strand
TAACGATGCGCGAAAATATTGTTGCCATAGCGTAAATAATTAGCGTGTAATTTCAACAATTTCCAAAGTGACTTTTCCGGCGGGTACAGCAATTTCAGCTCTGTCGCCAACCGATTTACCGAGCAAACCTTTGGCAATAGGAGAGTTAACAGAAATTTTACCTTGCTTAAGATCAGCTTCCTTTTCAGGCACCACAATATAGTTCATAGTTGTGCCATTATTTATGTTTTTAATTTTAACTTTTGATAGCAATAAGACCTTGGTGTTATCCATTTTCGATTCATCGAGAACTCTGGCATTCATAACCAAATCTTGCAACTGTGAAATTTTTAGTTCCAACATTCCCTGAGCTTCTTTAGCTGCATCATACTCTGCATTTTCAGAAAGATCACCTTTATCTCGCGCTTCAGCAATCATCTGAGATATTCTGGGACGTTCTTTTGACAACAACTCTTCCAATTCACCCTTCAAACGTTTCAGGCCTTCTTCTGTGAAATATTTGGTCTCCGACATAATAATTTGATTTTGAATATATTAAGTAAAAAAGACCCTTAGCAATGTAAGGGCCTTTCATGACACAAAATTAATATTTTTTTCCTAAGGTAAACTAGAAGCTAATCTTTGCTCCTATCGAATGATTTCCTTTAAAGTGATCTGTAGTCCTATATGAATAATCAATTGCTATTGCAGAACCTTTCTCTTTGCTAAGTGGAACCTGAACTGTCAAACCTGCGCTAAATCCTTTGCTTACATTAGTACGTATGTCGGTTTCAATAGATTCCCACATCCCATCTTCATAAGTATATCCGGCACGAAGCAAAAGATAATCTTTCAAACTAACTTCAGCACCTGCCGTAATCTGATCCTTAGTAAAAGAATTAGAAGTAAAGTTACCAGCCAAAGTGAACCGATAATCGTTCTCAAAAAGAAAATCATACGCTGTTCCAATAACAAGCTGTGTAGGTAATTCAAAAGCTTCAGACCGTTGTTCGAGGGTAAACTGTGTTTCCTGACCAGGAATGAAAGCCCTTAAGGAAAGACCGTCGCCTGAGAAGCTCATAGTTGGTCCGATATTCTTTAGTGTAATCCCGAAGTGAATGTTTTCCATAGTACCGGTAACATATTGAATACCAGCATCAATAGCTACACCTTGAGCACTGATATCAGAGATGCTTTCGGAAATGATTTTCAGCACAAATCCTGCATGTATACTGTTTGAAAAGGATTTAGCATAGGCAAGGCTCAAATTCAATAAATTAGGCGAAAAATTTCCAAGTCCACCATCAGGATATTCTGTAGTAGTAATTGGGATATCTCCAAAATTCATCGACATAACCGATAATCCTAAAACACCGGACTCACCCATGCGTTGGGAAAAACCAAAGGAATAAATGTTAACATCAGCACCTTTAAGCCAGTTGGTATGAGCAAAAATCAAGTCGGTTTTTTGCGTAAAGGCTAAACCGCCAACATTACTCCAAATAGATTCGAGGCCTTTGATACTTGACATACCTGCATTTCCCCATCCAGTGCTGCGAGCCCATGGGTTGATTAACAACTCAGAAGCCCCTGCTTGACCAGACCTGTCTTTGTTACCAGCCTGCAAACTTCCAGCCCCAAATGAAAGGATGAGGCCAATTGCGATTAAATATTTATATAAAGTACTCATATTCATGTAATTTTTTTGTTCGCAACTCATTGGTATTAGAATGTATTCAGGTCAATAGGACGCATAGTTCCAAACCATTTCACGACACGTTCGCCTTCAGCAGATTTGATATGGATTAAATACACACCACTTGCAATAGGTACGCCCGCGAAGTTCTTCAAATCCCAGTCAACAGAAGTTTTTGATTCATCCTTTTTAAACTGACGAATCTTCGTACCACTCATGTTGTATATTGTAACAACGCAGGTCTCAGGAAGATTAGCTATTTTAACTCTGTTATCCAATGCATTTCTTTCATAGTTTGAATATGCATAATACGGATTAGGAACAACAGCTATCTTATCAAGGTCTGTTTGTAATTTATCAGGATTACGTTGTTCTGCTGCTAAACCTTTCATTGAGAAAGAATACTTTGGATAACCTTGGTTTTCCAGTACACCCGGATAAACTGAATCTAACGGCATCAAACTATGGTTACGAGCATAAGGCTTGGCCACGCGAATACGAATTGTAGCATCATTTGAAAGCCATTCCTGATTTTTAACAGGCATCGGCATACCTACATACATTATTTGGGAGAAAAAGTTCTGAGTATGAATAGGCATGAAATTAGGGCTTTCAAAAATAGTATCGAGCATTCCATAAGCATATTTACCAGCATCATATGCAGGTGAAGGATATTCAAATACAAATCCAAACTGCTCAAATCTGCTTTTGTCATGTCGCATAATATATACATAATGTTTACCTGCGAACAAACTAGTGAAGCTCGTTTGAGAGAAAATATTTGGATCAAGTATTTGTTCTTCAATGTCGAGGTTACGTGGCGGTGGGTTGAATAACATATCACGACCGTTCATTGCAGAGAGGTAAGAATCTTCACCAAACATGATATTCAAACGTTCGCCTGTTTCAACATTAATTGCATACCCAGGGAACCATCCCATTCCGTAACTACCAATATAATTTGGATCACCAGGATTATCACTAGGTTCCAAATCCATTGATGAAGCAGGTTTCCCATCTTTATCCACAGAAGGTGACCTACGCAATGCGAAGCGCTTAGCTCTTCCTTCTGTGAGCACTGAATCCATACCCATTTCAAGTACAGCACTTCGAGTCCATTTTGATTTATCAGAAGTAAAGACAATATCGATACTTGATATTGTATTCATACTTCTTTGAGTTTTAGACAGAGAACTATATCCCGGTCCAACAGAGGACTGTCCTGTTTCGCCTGTATTGTTACCATAAGCCACCAAGGAATATGGTGCCCAAGTACGTCCCGCGATTTTTTCATAAGATTCATCGGGATCCCAAGGCCTAAGTGGGCTTACTGACATACCCCAGTCATCATTAAGAGCGTTTTCTGTATCTTTGTATTTACCTGAACGAATCCAGTTTAAATCTAAGCCAGGAGGTGTATCGCTATCAGCAATACCTGAAAGGTAAGCTTTAGAGCTGTCGGCGTAAGTCACCGTTGATTCAATAAAACCATTATTAGGTGCTAAAACAGCAGATATCGGATCGTTACTTCCATCATTACCCAAACGATAAAGTCCAGGATTAAATGGTTGAGTTATTCTAACCGAGATTCCTCTTTCAAGGAACAATTTCTCGCTATCAGTGATTGTTGTAGTATCTGATTTGAACACTTCATTTGTAGCAAGGTCTTTCAGGTACCAATTTGAAACCATTTTACTTGCAGTATCTCCATTTATTGTTCCATCATTTGTCACATTGAAAATACGTTGTGAGATCAATGTGTCCATCCAAAGTTCATAATCAGAAGCTACAACGTTCAATGGATCAATAACTTTTACACTTAATGGCCCTGCATTCTCCTTGTATGTAGCTTGATATGCAATTGGATAATTAGGACTTCCAAAGATATTATCAGCGCTTGCAGGGTCCTTAGCTAGAATTTCGTTAACGGTTGCTTCCGTGAGATCAAGATTCATTCCACCATTGCCATTACCTGCCAGGCGAGTAATTTCCGGACTATCACCAAATGTAGCATTTGCAAGCGTTCCGTTAACTGTCTTATGTGGAATAACAGTATATAATTTGATATTTTTACGACCGGCAAGGAAAGGTAACTTTTGGCCTAAAAGACCACCAAGTACACTTGGCTCATCGGTATAAAGACTGAATTGATTGTAAGCATAAGCTAATGCCAGGTAATAATACTGCTTATGATTTACCAAACGTACATCACCTGTTGCAAAGGCATCCTGTGTAAGTGTAAATGAATGTTGAATACCATTGTCTGCGCCATTTACTTCAATAACCGGAACGGTAGCTCCAATATTATCATCGAAGTAGTAATTAACAAGTTTACTAACTCCATTCTTTTTGTCAAATTGAGCCACAAGACGCACCAAATCAGGGTCTTTCAAACTTTCAACACTAACAGTGGAATTCTTCAACTGATAGATCAGGTAACCTTCGAAGCGATACAATGAGTCGCTGCGCAAACTCGGGTTAATTGGATTAGGCTGCACGATATTCGGGTCAAACTCAAAATATTCTTCATTGTAGTTATTAGATGAAGGAGAGTTTGAAATGTACATAATTACTTCACGGTCGAGCTCTCTGAATGAAAGATCAGGGGCGTTTGGACCGTCAATAACTTTAAAACAGTTATCAAATAATGCCTGACATTTATCATCTACACGCTTGAGTAGGTCAACAGAAGCTAAAGGACCACCTGAGGTTGCTCGTGCCCATGGCACCCCTACAGTAATATAATTTACGGCACCAGGCTTCAATGTAAATGGTCCGGCAGAGTGGAGGAAGCGTCGGTCGGCAGGATCATTAGGAGCTCCATTATTACCGGTTTCTTCAGTCCAATAGAATCCATTCTGTGTATAACCACCATTTGGAATCGCACCACCAGTACCCCAGTTACATGGGTCAGTCTTGCCCGGGAACATAAAGTCACATTCAGGACCAACAACGCCAGGATTGCCAGGGAAAGCGTTCCCTCCATAAGACATTGATTGGCCATTTTTCCATTTACCGCGAAGAATATTATAGTATTGAGGAGCAGTACTTGGGTCGCCAAGGTCACCACTTGAGTTGTTGTGGAATAAAAATCTACGCATCCCAAAGCGCTCATTACCAGGAATTCCGTCACCGAAATTAATACCATTAATACTTTCTGTACACAATTGCTCAAGAATAGTATCACCCGTAGCACCTACTAAAACACGGAATTTGGGACGATCTTCAGGCAGCGGATCCATATAAGGTCCCTGGAAAAAGTCGACACCTACAGCAGGTGGCTGAGCACCATAAGCTTCCGGAGTACCACTTCCGTCTACAGCTCTACCATTGTAGCAGAAACCAAGTCCACGGATAATATCACACCCAATAAAGTCGTCAGCAGCATAACCTAAATCAGGGTCAACCCATTGTGAGAAAAATGTTTGAGTTAATTCAAATGTAGATCTGTTGATAATCTCATAACTATAGAAAGTCATGTTATTGATTTCGTCATTTGTTGCAAAACCAAAAACCTGAGCTCTGATTTCCATACCTATTGCAGATCCTTGGGTTTCAGAGTGAAAATTCCCCTTGTCATTAAAAACCCACCAAATTGTTTGGTCGCCTTTGATAACCTGGTCGGCAAGTACTGATCCAGTAATAGCGCCTTCAATTGATTCGTCCATTGAAGGAGTTCTTGTCTTACAGAGACTATTGTCAATATCGTAATATGGATAGTCACCAGCGAGAGGATTATATTCGCCATCGCCATCTACATCATAAAAAGGAGCGAGGTAATAACTTTGATTCAAACTAATATCACCATGAGCAGGCCATTCGAGTATTTCTTTTGGAATTGCATAGTCGTCACTTGGGATAAAAGCACCTGTAATTGGGTCGGTATGAGCCAAAAAGTCATCAACAATTGCGCGTGTCATTTTAAAATGTTTGTCATACTGGGCACAGGTAGCTTCATCAATTGCGGCTGTACCATCAATTGTAAGAGGACCTGTCCAAAAGTCGTTTCCAGATCCACGATACCTTTGAGCGGCTAATTTCAGCTGATTATTGATATCAAGACCACCAATCCACAATGCGCCCGAAAACATGGATGTTGCTGTTCCATTTTTAGGTACAAAATATTTGGAGTTACCATCGAGATCCCACCACATATCTCCACCACCATTTATACGAGCTCTGATATTATTCACATCGAGCCATTCAAAAGCAGAGGAGGGAGAGCAGCCGGCAGAAGTTTGCTTAAGCACAGCCGTTTTTTGACCGTTGGTCGTAACAAGTTCTTTAGCCTGGGTTTGGGTGAGTATCAGCAAAACAAAGCTTGCGGCAAACAGCGTTCGAATGATATTCTTCATCTTTCCTATATTATTATTCATTTTTACTCGATTTTTAAACCTTACCAGCATTAAAAGTTAAACATAAGTCCGATACGAATCTGGCGTGGAGAGCTATAATTACCCGGACGGTTCACATACACTTCGTAAAGTTCTCTGAAGGCCACCGGATCAGTTTGGGTATTAATTTCACGCTGCCATTCAGGAGCAGAGAGATATCCATCATCATCAGCATTACCTGTTGCAGAATAAACATTTAGCACATTTTTGGTGTCTAACAAGTTCAGGACTTGTAAGTACACATTTAGATACGCTTTACGTACACTTCCATCGTTGGTTTTTCCAAAATTGAGATCAAAATCTTTGTCAACGCGCAAATCAAGACGGAACTGCCACGGCAGGCGTGAGCCGTAATATGAACCTTTGAGAAGGTTTGAACTGGCTGAAATTGGAGAATTAACTTTACGTGCAGCTGTATAAGGAGTTCCCGACCCACCAAGAACGGTAAGCGTGAAACCAGTGTTCTCTAACAATTTAACAGGTGCTTTATCTTTCTTCTCTCTGCTGATGGTTGGTCCGTTATACTCTTTTCCTGCTCCATAACGATAATCCAATAAAAGATTGAACTGATGGCGACGGTCCCAAGGCATTGGGATGGTAGAGCGAAGGTTTGGCAATCCGGCAGCAATAAGCGAAGCTGCAGTAGTTGTACTGGCACCAGTGGCGTTGGCAAACTGCAAGGTGTAACCGGCACGAATACGTGCATTGTTGGTGCGGCGTAAGTCGTACTCAACTGTAAGCCCTTTAACAGTACCAAAGTCAAGGTTACTGAATGAGGTATAGTCTTTTGGATAAGCCCCGGTAAAGCGGTAAACCTGAATCATATTACGCATTTCACGATAGAAAGAGGTAAATGTCAGAGAGCTTGTGTTTGTCAGCTTTTGAGTAAATCCTAACTCGTAATCAATAGTTTGTGTTGGTTTCAACGAAGGATTATTGATAGTTCCTGTAATACTTTCAAAGAAATAATATGTTGCAGGATTTGAGAATAAGTTACTTGTAGGGCGCTGAGTCAACACATCATAATGCGCAAAGAACAAGGCTTCATCCGAAATGGGGAATGAGAATGAGATACGAGGCATGATATTCAATTCAGGCTCATAGTCTTTAAATGAAGAAATGTTCACGCGTGATTGACCCGGATCAACAAGGTAAGGAGAAATCCCTGAGCCAACATCAAGTTTGGTTGGATCTTGAATTACAGCTCCATCTTCGTTATACCAAGTGTTTTCGAAACGGTAACCAACAATACGGGTTGGGTCATTAGCCTTATCAACATAAACAGTGTAGTCGCTACCGATACCTTGTGGATGCGTAACTGGCGTTGAGTTAATGGCACTAACTTCACCAGCTGTTTTAGCATTATAGAATAGGTAAGGATCTTTCAATACTTTCTGGTTCGCATCAAAACGGTCAACACGTACACCTATGTTAAAGATAAGGTCTCTGAAAGCAAATTTGTCTTGAAGATAACCGGCCATATAAATAGGTTGGAAAGCACCTACAGGGCGCAAATACATACCATTTTCATCTCTGAGGTTAAAAAAGTCATCAAAACTCGGACGTGTGGTCAGCTTATTACCTTTATAATCAAAGCCTAAGTATGATGCATAAGAATTACCATCGTTCAGTAATTCATCCGGACTAAACATATCAATATTGAAAGGATTTTCACTGGTTCCTATTGTGTGTCGTACGCCATTTTTATCGTAATATTCAATCGTATTGTTATTTGCATCGTATGAGTCAACAACAATATAATCTAACCCTTCAACAGGTAAACCTAGACTGGTTCTTAAATTCTTATCGAAAGTGCGTTGCGAGTTAGCGTCATAATTTCTATAATATCTAACTGTATCAACAATTCCATCATAGCTTATTACAAAAGGATTATTAACATCCAACTCCTCAATATGGAAATTGGTGAGTCCTCTCATCAAAGTCCACAAACCTGTTGGGGCATAATCGATACTGCGGTTGGTACGTTGTTCGTATTGGAATCCAAGTTTTATTTCGTGATTTCCAATATCCATTGATCCTGCAACGTTAACACCAAACTGGTCGTTATCATCTTTTCCATATCCGGATTGTATGGTTCCCGGCGCCTGGAAAAGGCTGTAATAACCGGTTGGTCCAGCTCCGTTAAGCAAAGCACCACCGAGAACTACCTGATCAAGGTTACGGAAATTATCCTCAGGTTGTCCGGCATAGGTATTGAAATAATTTGTAGTATAATTTGCAACTAGTGGGTTAAGGTTACTAGGTGACCAAGTAACGAGTGTATCATTATCCCAACCTTTGAGAACCATTACATTGGTATATGTTTTTCCGTCCACTTCAACATTTTCACGTTCATAAGTAGGTTGTTTGTAAACAGAAAATTTACCCAGATAACCATAATCAAAGATATTCTCGTAATGATCAGGGTCACCATAAGAATTTACCTGGCGCGTGTAGTCGGCTTGAATGGAGTAATACAAATTTTTGATCAGTGACGTGCTTTCATTTGCTGTTGGGAAACGTTGTGTGAAACGACCAAAAACACGCCAAGTATTGTTGTTATACTCACTGTTTTTATCCCAGTTAAAGAAAGAACCGCTGTAGCTGAATGCATTACCGCTTGAGATATTATAGGTACCACCAAAAGTCAGGTTGATGGTTTCGGTAGTTCTAACATTAATATTTCCAGATAGGTTGACACCATAATTCTCAGTGTTCATTGAACGTCGGGTTGTTTCCATATCTGAAACACGAACAAATTCACCATTTCTATAAGTACCAAATCCAAGACCAGTTGGGCGAAGAGGGCTTTGTTGCAAACTTTGCAAAGTAGCGTCTGTAGCTTTATAATAGCCTTTTGAAGAGATAGCTCCGTCGCGGTTAATATTCACATCACCTGCAACAAAGAATCCCAGAAGGGCTGTTTCCTTTTTCTTACCTTTAATAAGAGGTCCTTGCATATTGAAACCGACACGGTTATGCCCAAAAGCATCGAGAAACTCAGAAGTTTCAAGTTCAACACCGGCACCAAACTTACGTGAAGGGCCTTTTGTTGTTACGTTAATGATACCACCAGTGGCATCTCCATATTGTGCCGGTGTTCCTCCAAGGATAACATCAACTTGTTCGATGGCAGACTGTGGTACGCTGCTGTTACCAATTACACGCACACCGTCAATGTACATAGCTGTTGCATCAGAACGGGCACCACGGACGTTACCACGTTCACCGTCAGCAGAAAACACACCTCCTACTGTTGCAGCAACGGCATCAGCTGAGCGGTTAGGCATTTTCTTAATTTCTTCAGCTGTAACCGAAGCACCGCTGGTTGTTTGGTCCTTAGAAATCAGTGGTATTTTATACTCAATTACTTCTACAGTCATAAGGTCGATGGAAGTGCTTACCATGACGATATCATAGAATGTAATTTGGTTACTCGGAATAGTGATGCCTTTAACCGTAACTGGGTTATAACCCACAAAGGTTGCTTTGAGGTCATACTTTCCAGGAGGGATAGAGTTGATGACGTAATTTCCATCAAAGTCGGATGTGGCTCCGCCGACAACTGTACCTCCATTTTCGAGGATAATGTTAGCAAAAGCTATCGGTTCTCTGTTATCCTTCTCATAAACTTTTCCCTGCAACCTTCCTTGTTGGGCATATGTTAAGGTAATGGTACTCAATATAATACCCAAGGTAATTAGTAAATTTTTTAACATACTGGATTAATTTATGTTATACTACTCTTTTATGCGTTAAAGGCCGGTAAAGATAAAAACATTTTCACATTAATTAACAAAAAATGGAGTGCTCCGGTAAAAATTGCTTAGATGGTGTTTTTTCGACTAATATTCAGGTCGTTGCAACACTGTTTGATATATAATTGCTTGTCGGAGATTAAATGATGGAATGTGTTCAAAACGTTCGTTATTTTCTACTTTTTCCTTTATTTCTTCATGAATAAATGTGACACCACTTATTTCTGCATCTTCAAGAGAGGTAATTTCAACTTCATTCATCTCGCCTGAATAGGCGTCAAAAATGCTAGCTGGTTTCACTTCTTCTTCCAGATACTCGGGAGAATTATCTTCCAGGGTATCATATTCGGGTTCTTCCTCTTTTGATGAAGGGAAAAATTCGCCAAAAATTTCTTCGAGCTCACTTTTTGGTCGCTCAGTTGTATGCGGGGTTTGATTTTTTTTTACGCCTTTAATGACTGAAAAAACAACCCATGCAAGTCCAAGAAGGATATATATCAGATCTTCCATGCTTTGAAGTGTGAATCGGTAAAACTAAGGCATAAAAGTAAATAAAAAATCGACCCATTTACTTCTTTAAATGAAATTCAATAGATTTTGATTTTTCAACCGTTGAGATGAAATACCGGTTTTTGTTATAAGTTGTGTATAATTTCGAGAATTTTTTCCTTCTTACGACGTGAAACAGGAATTTTATCTCCGCTAGTAAGGGTGATTACTCCTCCTTCATCGCGGCTGAAATTCTGAATGTACTTGATATTGATAAGATGTGATTTATGAGGACGAATGAAACTTCCGCCTTCGAGCAAAGCTTCAACATCCTTCAGGGTTTTGCTGATCAAAAGATGTCCGCCGTCAGTGAAATAAAAATGTGTATAGTAATTATCTGATTCACAACGCAAAATTCGGTCAAGCTCTACTACATGAATCTTTTCCACAGTTGAAAGAACAACTTTTTTTTGTTCCACATTGGCCGGATTTACATTGTTGAGTAAAACTTCTATATTTCGAAGGTTGTGTTTTTTCTCTTTATGTAATCTAACTTTCTCAATTGCAGCCTGTAGTTCTTCCGGAACGATAGGTTTTAAAAGATAATCGAGGGCAGCATACCTAATGGCTTTGATTGCAAACTGATCGAAGGCTGTAGTGAAAATAACATCATAGTCAATTTGACCTGATTGATCGAGCAATCGAAAGCCGCTGCCATCAGGCATTTCGATATCAAGAAATACAAGGTCGGGCTTATGCTTACTAATTACCTCTCTTCCTTGCTGCACGCCGGCAGCTTCGGCTACCACCATAACATCAGGACAAAAACGACTCAACAAACCTTTGAGTGTTTCGCGGGATTTTATTTCGTCTTCAACGATGATACTTCTTATCATAAAAAACTACTTTTTGATTTTGCAATAATACCTATTTTGAAACTATAAATGAAGCTTTTACTTGGCTAAATCTTCAATGAAAGAAAAAGATGTCTCATCAATAAAACAGGATTCCTTTCATTCAGATAAGTTAGCTCACATTGGCATGAATTGTAATTTCCACTCGAGTTCCGGCTGGTTTCTCCAAAGCATCAAAAAGGTCTGTCACATTTACAGTGTAGGTATCATTGGTGTATTGATTTAAAATTTCCAGGCGTTCGCTGGTAATTGTCATGCCACGCGATTTACGCTCGATGCCAGATTCTCTTCTTATTTCGGCTGCTTTCTCGCGCCCAACTCCATCATCTTCAATAATTACACGAATGTTCTCACTATCCATTTTCATAGCGATGAGTAAACTTCCCTTTTCTTTTTTATGCATCAACCCATGGATGATAGCATTTTCAACATAAGGTTGAATAATCATTGGAGGTATTTCGATGAACCCTTCGTCAATCTCAGGATCAACTTCGATGGTGTATTCAAATTTATCATTAAAGCGAAGTTTTTCTATTTCAACATACAACTGTAAGGCTTGAATTTCATCGCGTAAAGGCACATAACTTTCGCGGGAGTTGGCTAAAGTGCGTCGCATCAGCTGCGAAAACTTTGACAAATAATGTATTGCATTATTAATGTCGTTATTGACAATAAAACTTTGGATGCTGTTAAGAGAATTAAATAGAAAATGAGGGTTCATCTGAAGTTGCAGGGCCTTCTGCTCAAGTGCAAAAAGTTGCTTTTCGAGCGCAAGATATTTGAGTTCCACTTCATGTGTTCTGCGAACTGAACGCATGCGAATAAAAACAATTAGATAAATGGTAAGGATTAAACTTAGAAAGAGTGCCACCCGAAAAAGCCAGGTTCCATACCAAGGCGAACGTATAATAATGAAAAGTGCAATACCGTCTTCGTTCCAATAGCCATCGCTGTTAGAGGCTCTCACGCGAAAAACATAAGTACCCGGACTCACTTTCGCATATTCAGCATAACGTTGGTTGCTAGCGCGTTCAATCCAATTTGCATTGTACCCTTCGAGCATATAGCGGTATTTGATTTTTGAAGGGTTTGTAAAGTCAAGTGCGGCAAAATCAAACGAAAAAACATTATCATCATACCTTAGTATAAGTGTATCACCATCATGTAGTTGCTTGTTTTGCAACACGTTGTAAAGCTTAAATGCCGTAATTTGAATCACAGGAGGTTGTTTATTCACAGCAATTTCTTCAGGAAAAAACGCATTGAAACCGTTCATCCCCCCAAAAAAGAGCTCCCCATCAGAGGCAATCATTCCGGCATTGAAGTTAAATTCATTGCTTTGCAAGCCATCAGTTACTTCATAATTGGTGAAAATGTTAACTTTTGGTGAAAATCGTGTCAATCCCCAATTACTTGTTATCCAGATATCGCCATGGAGGTCTTCAAGCGCTATGTATGTCATATTGTTTGGAAGCCCATCCTTCTCGGTAAAAACCCTGAACTTTTCTGATTCGGCATCAAAATATACTAACCCTCCTCCACGTGTGCCCAGCCAAAATTTTCCACTACGTGTTTCACGAATGGAGAAAAATTTATTTACTGCCGTTGCACCACCTTCCTGGTCCAACGTAGAAATTTTGAAAACCTTAAAATCGTCTGACTCCTTTTGAAATAAGGCAAGGCCATCAGCTGTGCAAACCCATAATCTATCTTTTGAGTCGATCAAAACATCATATATTTTTTGATCAGGAAGGCTTTTCGGGTTATCAGTATCGTGGAAGTAATTTTTAAACTTGCCTGTGAGCGAGTTAAGTCTTCCTAATCCTTTTTCTGTTCCAACCCAAATAAATGGTGCATCTGCAGCTGCAATTGACAGAACAAAATCATCAGGAATGCTAGTTTCATCGCGTGGATTGTTTCGGTATCTGGTGACTTGCCTTTTCTGCGGATCGTATTGGTTAAGTCCATTGTACCGGGTGCCGATCCACATATTACCATTTGCATCTTTTCTTATGGTGCGAATTTGATTCCCTGAGATGCTGTTTAAGTTTTCAGATTGGTGTCGCATAAAGTTATGTGACGAAGTTTTTCGATTGAGGATAGAAATTCCATCTTCGGTTCCAATCCATATATCGCTATTTGAGTCTTCTTCGAAAGCCCACACAGAATTATTGGAAAGACTGTTTGAAAAATCAGGGTCATTGCGAAAAGTGCGAAATCGTGGGGCATTGTGATTAAGTTTATTGAGTCCGTTGAATGATCCAACCCAAGTTACACCTTGTTTGTCGATATACATGGTAAATATCCTGTTATCACTCAAACTGAAACTTTTGTTCGTTTGGTGAATACTTCGGCGAGTTGTGTCGTTTTTGATATCATATAAAAAAAGTCCTTGTCCGTTCGACCCAACCCAAAGGGTTTCATTACCATCATGCAAAAGGCTAAGTACTTCTTTTTGAGGACTTAATTCGCTTGAAAAGCTTAAACTCTCAGGTTTTATAAAAGCCATACGACTTGAATCGTAATAGGCGACGCCACTTTTTGTTCCTATCCATAAGCGTTGGTTTGGATCGATAAGCAGACAGTTTACCTGATTATGTGGTAATGAAGTGTTGTCGGAAGGGGAATGGAAAAAACGGGTAACCTGCTCTGTCTCATTATTGAAAAACACAAGGCCGTGGTTGGTAGCAATCCAATAGTTATTTTTCTGATCCTGAACCAGCATGTTGAAGTAATTACTTCTTATTGGATTACCGTAATCTCTGCTGAAAACCTGTCGGAACTTAAAGGTCTCGGGGTCAAGTTCTGTCAAACCTCGAGCAGTACTAATCCAAAGCTTTCCATAATGATCGCTTGTGATGTGGTTAATCCAATTATCGGTCAGGCCTGAAGTGTCGTTTTCTTTGGCTAAAAATTGCTGAATGCTTCCGTCTAAAAGGTTAACGGCATTCAGACCTTCTTCTGTTCCAACCCACAACGTATTTTTATACTGATATAAGGCTCTGATGGCCTCATTTGTAAGACCACTTTCCTTATTAAACGTATTAAAACTGTAGCCATCAAATTTATTCAGTCCATCCCAAGTGCCAATCCACAAAAACCCATCGGAATCCTGAACGAGAGAACTCACTGTATTCTGACTCAAACCTCTTTCGATACGCGCATTCTCTGATAAAAAACGATCGAAATAAAGCGTGTTTTGAGCTTGAAGCATCGGATTATTATTGCACAAAAAAATCACAAGCAATAAACTTGGTGCTGCCTTGACCCAATAAAAAAGATTCTTCATTTCAATACTTTTTTTTACGGAACTGCTTGAGCATCTTTTTATTCTTCTTTTTTGTTTTCTTCATCATTGCCTTAGTATCATCCGACTGACGGTCATGATGCGCTTCAACTTTCTCATTGTAAGCTTTTGCTTCGGCTTTGCGAGCCTTTTTCTCCACTTTTACATTTTGCCTGCGTGATTTTGCTGCTTTAGAAAAACTGCAAGATGATACCAAAGGCATGCTTAGCACGAAAAAAAGCAAGGTCAGTTGGGATATAAAACGTTTTATCTTCATGTCAGGTACAATTCCTGAACAAAAATAGCGTTAATTTTGTGTCACATTCATAAAAGATTGCAATTGAAGCAGCTTGAAATGGTGTTAATAAACATATGCAACAGAACTTAATTAAGGTATTATTTTTATTTGTGTTGGTAATGAGCCTTGGGGGCTGTCAAAAAGAAGATCCTAATCCCAACATTCCCGATGTGTATGTAAATATCACTATCGACCCCAACTCTACTATTTATCAGTCGTTAAATACTGCAGGAGGTTGGATGTATCTGACGGCAGATTTCCCGAGCCGGGGTATTATTGTTCATCGTATTAACACAGAAGAGTTTGTGGCTTTTGAGCGTATGCCACCCAACGACCCAAACAAATGCTGCGACGGGACAACTTGTACGCGACTTGTTGTAGATGAATTTTACCCTTTTGCAAAAGACAAATGCACTGGAACTATGTTTTCGATGCTCGATGGAAGTATATTTGAAGGCGAAGGAAAATACCCGATGACGCGATACAACACCTCTTATTATGGTGGATTATTACGGATTTTTAATTAGTTTACCTATTTAAAGCCCTTTAACTGTTTTATGCTTAAGCCAAAATACTCATTTCCAATTTATTTACTCAACATATTAGTTCTGCATTAAGTTATATAGACCCCTAGGAATCATCCCTATTACAACATTTAGATGTTAAAAAAACAGTCATATTAGATAAATATTAGGAGAAATATGTTAGCTAATGATCCATTGGAAACAAAAAAAGACTGTTCGTTAGAGCAGTCTTTTATGAAAATTAATAAGATGTAATCCGATTACACTTTCACTATAGTCCATCATGATAACAATCGAAACGACTTGATCTCATTGAACTATTTTTAAGAACATTTGGCATTAACCATTATGCATTATTAAAGGGCTCCTTCATCATATGCTTGCTCACCATGCAGTGCTGTATCCAGTCCAATGACTTCATCTTCTTCACTAACCCTTACTTTAGTTACATAATTTATTATAATCAGCATGATGTAAGTAAAAATAAAAGCATATATAGATGCAGCAACTACGGTGATTAGCTGTTTGAGGAAAAATGAAACATCGCCGTAAATAAGACCACTGTATGATTGTCCTGTAACAGCATTTGTTCCTGCATAAGCAAAAACACCCAGCAAAATTGTACCAATAAAACCGCCAACTCCATGCACACCCCAAACATCAAGTGCATCATCCCATTTCATTCTGTTTTTTAACTGAACGGCAAGGTAACAAGATACACCTGCTACAACTCCTATTATTGGAGAAGCCCAAATTGGCACCAAACCGGCACAAGGAGTAATTGTTGCCAAGCCAGCAATTGAACCCGTTAGCAAACCTACAAATTTAGGTTTTCCTTCACGATACCATTCAATAACAACCCAGGCCATTGTAGCAAAAGATGCTGCAATATCGGTGTTTATAAAGGCTAAAGAGGTAACTCCATCGACCTGAAGTTCACTGCCAGCATTAAACCCGTACCATCCAAACCAAAGCAACCCACTGCCTATTGCTACCAAAGGAAGGCTATTTGGCACTGATTCTTTATTAACACGCTTTCCAACATAAAAAACGGATGCCAATGCTGCAAAGCCAGCAGTTGCATGAACTACAATACCACCTGCAAAGTCGAGGACACCCCATTCAGCTAAAAGTCCACCACCCCATACCATGTGTACGAAAGGATAATAAACCATTATTTGCCAAACAGTGAGAAATATCATATAAGCCTTAAATGAAACACGATTTACAAACGCGCCTGTTATTAGAGCAGGAGTAATAATAGCAAACATCATCTGGTAGGCAATAAAAACAATTTCAGGAATTTTATTGTTGCCCGAATATAAAGAATCCATTCCGATCCCAGAGAGGAATGCTTTGTCGAAATTTCCAAGAAGACCACCTTCGCCTCCACTAAAGCAGAGCGAATAACCAAAAGTTACCCAAAGAACTGTTGTCCATCCTAACGATACAAAACTCTGAATCATTATACCCAGAATATTTCGCTTTGAAGCAAGGCCACCATAAAAGAACGCCAGTGCCGGTGTCATTAACATTACAAGGCTTGTTGCAAGCAGCATAAACCCTGTTGAACCTGTGTCGATCATATAATCTTGATTTAATTATTATTAAAAATTTGAATTGATATTTTATCCAATGAGATTTCTTAAAGTGAGATTCCAAGAACGAGGTAAGCCTTTTCCTGCTGTGGGTTGAAGATCAAGGACGAACGAAGAGTAGTTTCGAGTTTATCTGAAATTTTTAACTTTTTATATCCTGTAAGTCCCGTGTTTACTACTCCAAAACCTGTCATGTTTCCATATCCATCGCCGTACAAACCATCAAAAGGAGACATCCCTATGAATGCATCAAAGTTGTAATCATTCATTTCAAAAGAATAGCCAAGTTCTATATAGGTAGAATAATTATTTTCAGGGGAACCCTCAACACCAGGTTCCATGAGTTTTTTATCAGCACCAAAAAACATTGTTGCAACACTTATTTTTAGTGGTATTTTGGCAAACGTATAACCAAGACTACCTTCCAATACATGCCCGGTTGATTCACTTTTATACGAAAAATAGGGTTTTGATGCCCAACTTGCATCCCAGTAATAATCAGTTATGGTGGCCGTCAACCCTTTTAATGAATAAGACGCATACAAGTCCATTTCCTGAAAGGCTCCAGTAAAATCTGTTGATCCCCACGCACCAACTTCGAGTCCTCCGAATACAAAACCAAGGGTCGGCTGAAAATTCGGTGCGAGCACAATATTTCCGTTATTACCCGTATAAGCAGGAGATCCTCTCCATATATAGTTACTTACCAATTCAGCTGAAACTTTAAGAGTAAAGTTGCTTTTATCCTGAGAATTGGAAATTTTAACACTTAATAGCAAAACCAGAACAACTAGAAGTTTTGTAAGTTTATGTTTCATTTGACGCACTATTTTGTTGAATAATGGCATCAAAATTATTTGATTGTAAATCAATGTGCAATAATGAAATATACTGAAAAATATCAGGAATGGACTTATGCAGATTCACTTATTAAGATTAAGTGATTCACTGAAAAAGGAAGTAGGATTTGTAAAATGCCAATATAAATGAATACCCACCTACTAATTACTATTTACATATTGACCATGTTGTGACGTATCGCATACTTAACAAGTTCAACCTGGGTTTTGAGATTGAGCTTTTGCATGATGTGATTCTTGTGCGATTCAACGGTACGGATACTTATAAATAAACGATCGGCAATTTCTTTATTAATAAAGCCTTCGGCAAACATTTTCAAAATTTCAATCTCTCGCTTTGAGAGGGTTTCTTGAGGATCATGAATCTCCTCCGAATTAGATTTGGCCTTATCGATATAACTTCTTAAAATTGCTTTTGAGATTGTTTCACTATAAAAATCATTCCCAGCATACACTGTATCAATAGCAATAAGCATTTCATTACGTGTGGTATTTTTGTGTAAATAGCCTCTAGCACCTGATTTGATTGCCTGATTTATAAAACTTTCATCCGTGTACATCGATAATATCAAAACTCTGATTTGAGGATAGCGTTCAGTAACAAGGCGTGTGAGTTCAATACCTGATGTATCGGGCAACGAGATATCCATAAGGATAATATCAGGCTGATCCTTTTCAAGCAATTTCCACAACTCATCACCATTTGATGCTTCGCCAATAATCCTGATATTTTCAGAAGCTATCAAGGCTTTAATACCGTCACGCAATATCTGGTGATCTTCGGTAAGGATAATTTTTATTGAGGGCATTTGACTGGATTGATGGGATTTAAGCTTACAAAATTATCTGATAGCGTATATAATTAAGTCGTTCAAAGCGCTTATGCTTTACATGTATTTGTTGTTATTGAAACTACTTTTGTGTTTCAAATTTCATATTTTCAATTACTTAACTTTTAAATTCCATTATCTTAACAAAGGAATCTTCACTGATATGATTGTTCCATGATTCTCTCCTTTCGAAATATTAATCATGCCATTGAGTAATTTCACTCTTTCGCACATATTGTTCATTCCTCGGCCGTTTGTTTTACATGGTTCTTCGAGATTTATGCCTATACCATTGTCCTGTACTAATAGATTGATCATTTTTTCATTTCCAATAACAGTAACAATAACTTCAGTTGCACCTGAGTGCTTTACAGCATTGTTAAGTGCCTCTTGAGCAATGCGAAACAAATAGGTAACTATTCGTTTGTCTAATTCTCTCATTGCTATCTGTGAATCAAAAATAACCTTTATATTGCTATTATTTGAAATTTCTTTGCAAACCTGATTCAGTGCAATCTCAAGACCAAACTCTTGCAAAGCCGGCGGCATTAGGTTAGTTGAAATACTACGCACTTCATCTACAAGGCTATCGAACATCATTCGCAGGCGTTTCAAACTTTCAGAATTGGTAACTTTTCCTGTATTCATTATTGTTTCCATCTTCAACTTTGTTGCTATTATCAATTGACCTAATCCATCGTGCAACTCACGGGAAAGCCGTTGTCGCTCGTCCTCCTGTCCATCAATAAACGAAGTGAACATTCGTATTTCGCGCTCTTTAAGCTCAGCCTGTTGCATTTTTAACTGACTTGACATAAGATTAAAATTCTCAGTAAGTTCACCCAATTCATCATTCGACTTGATGTTTAATTCAGTATCAAAATCGCCCTTACCAATCCTAATCGTGGCATCTTTCAATTCAATAATAGGACCAGTAATTGTGCGCGAAATAATGTAAGCAAATACAAAAAGTATCAATGCTATAAAAATGCTGAGAAAAACAATTTCATTTGCCAACTTGTAAACCGGCCGCATAGCTTCTCTTCGATCAATTTCAGCAATTATTACCCATCTAAGGTCTTGAATCCCCAGCATGCTGTATGAAGAAAGTGTAATTGTTCCCCGATAATCCCGATTAAGCTGAGTACCTTCATGCAAGTTAAATGCATTCCTTACAGATTCAGTTTTAACAGGCACATGCAAGATTGATTTTTTATAAAAACGTGATTCGCTTCGCATCAATGAATCAGGACCTACAAGATAAATTTCACCACTTTTCCCCAATCCATTTTCGCCTTCTGAACTAAACATAATTCTGTTTATGGCTGAAGGCTTAATTTCAAACACCACAAGTCCCGAAAGTGGGCTCGATGATGTATGAATAGGTGAAGCTATAAATAAATGTGTCGAGCTGTCATTGCTGAGATACGAATAATCCTCAATTATTAAGCGTTTTTCTTTTAACACCTTTTCAATTATCGGTTCAAGAAGTGTTTGCAATACCGGTTTTAACTCAGGATCAATAATATATGTTGAATCAACATTGAAGCTTTCAATAATTCCATTTCTTAAAATGTATATATTTGAAAAATAATCGCCTGATTTAAAAAACTTTTCAAAGTTTGTATTCAACTCTTCAGTCTCCAAATTAAAAGAAATAGAACCTTCAAGTACAGGAGATTTCAATGTAATTAGAGCATTTCTTTCCTGGTGAGAAAATAGTTCAACTTCCTTCATCCTGTCAATAAAAAACTTCTCTATCTGTTCTTTTTTTGCCACTCTCAATGAGGTCAGCTGCTCAAAAGTGCGCTGAAGAATGGCGTTACGCGCCGTAATAAAAGAGAAAATACTTACCACAACTATGACAAACATTCCAAGCAGGAAAATATAGAGAATTAGTTTGTGGTAAATAGATGTGCGCGTTTGCATTTGACCTGAACTTTTATGAAAAGACAAAAATAGCTTAATTCTGTCAGGATGGTAAACGTTAAAAAATACCCGTCAATAATCTAAACATCGAGTTAAAACCTTTGAGAAAAAGAGTTTTAAAGTCCATTCTTTTTAATTTAAAATAGAGCAATGTCAAAGTTGAGGTATAGCCAAAGATTTTGGCTAGCAAGTAAAGTAAGTTAAGAGAAAATCGCAAACCAAAAAAAAACTACAAAAGCTAGACCACTTTACCATGAAGATACATGGAATGAACGTATACATTATTCGAATTCGCTAATAGTTTATTTTAGGTAAAACATCTTTTATAATCCTGCTTGTAACTTTGGCCTTTTCTTTGCAATGCCATTTACTTTCGCCAACATATTAAAATTATAAGTTGATTAAAACAGGCCTAAAACCCACTCTTTTTACCGTATATTTGCGCCATATCTTGCTGTTTTGTATAAACTAAACGACCTCATGCAATGAAAAAGCTGATTCAGAAAGCAGGCTGCCTTGTGAGTAGCCTTATCGCCTTTACTGGATTTATCCTGGTGTTTTTAATCTTTATATTCCTTTTTATATCGCCAATAGCTCATTGGGCAATCGAAAAATATGCTCCTGAATACATAGGCAGAACTGTTTTATTGAGAGATATTCATATTAACCCTTTGACGGGCAGTATGCATATTGAAGGATTGACAATGAAGGAGCAAAATAGCGACCAAGTTTTTATTTATGTAGGTCAAACACATTTAAAACTCAATATCCCGAAACTATTTACTGGTTTTTATCAAATTGATTCCGTTTTCATTGATAGTCTTGATGTTCAAATAGTTCAAGATGGTTATGTTTTTAATTTTGATGACTTGATGATGACATTATTGGCTGAAGACAGTTCTAATGTTGAGCCTTCGTCAGACACTCTCAAATATGCAGTGGGAAAAACAAGCTTACAACAAGTAAAATTGGTTTACCTGAACAAATATCCTGAAGTGCGTCTCGAATTATCTAACGGTAAAATACTGATTCCCGAAATTGCCTGGAACAAAAATGCTATTCATATTGAAGCCCATAGTATCGTAAACAATGCCGGAAGTTTCGAAGCTGCCATGGATTACAATATGGCAAGCTTTGACTATCACCTCGTTCTTCAAGCAAACGAAGTGAGTACAAAACCCTTGTTTCCCTATTTTGGCGATTACCTCAACAGCACAAAAGCTGAAGGCTTTTTCAGTGCCAAAATGCAATTACGAGGCAATGTTGATCAGCCAACTTTATTTGCTCTAAAGGGGAAAATGCAACTCGACGGTTTTGAGCTCACGGATGCATATGATGATAAACAGCTGGGCTGGAAGCAATTCTCAATCGAAATCGACTCAATTAACACAGCAGGAAACCTCTATCGCTTTGACAATATCGTTCTATCCGACCCTTATCTGCTTTTTACTTTGACGCCAAACGGAGACAACCTCAGCGGACTGATGCGTGTTCCTGATACCACTTCGGCACAACTGCAAACAATGGCAGGTACCGAGGGGACGCCTGCAGGAGTAGTGAATCCTTTTATTATGTTTGCCGAACTTGTTGGTGAAATTGCTGAACAATATTCCAAAAACGAATATGGTTTGAACCGATTTGCCATTGAAAACGGAACCATTGTTTACAATGATTTTCTTACAAACGAGAAATTTTCAGTATTATTCGAGAACTTTAATGCCCAATCTGCAAGTTTCAACGATTCGAGCAAGGTGGTCAAGTTCGATATCAGCACACTGATGAACCGTTATGGAAATGTAAATGCCAAGCTGGCAGTTGACAACAACAACTACAAGGACTTCGACCTAAAACTCAACATCAACAGTTTGACGATGAGCATCTTTAATCCATATACCAAATATTATGTGGCTCATCCATTCTGGCGAGGCGACATCTCATTCACCAATACCACCTCGGTGAAAGATGGCGCTTTAAAAAGTAATAACAGGCTGATAGTAAAACAAATAAAAGTTGGTGATAAAATAAAAAGTGATTCAGCCTTCAATATTCCTGTCAAACTTGCTGTTGCGATACTCCGCGACAGGAAAGGAAATATCGATTTGGAAATACCCATCGAGGGAAGTTTAAAAGACCCCGATTACAAATGGGGCAAAGCCGCATTAAAGATTCTGAAAAATCTTCTCATCAAAGCTGTTGCAGCACCTTTCGACCTCTTGGCACGGGCAATTGGCGGAAATCCGGAAGACCTGAAAATGATCACCTTCGATCCTTTACAAGACAGCATTAGTCAGCCACAGCGTCAAAACCTTGATGCCATGTCAAAAGTGCTGACAGAAAAACCTGAAATGACGTTAAAACTTGTCTTTCGCTACAACCCTGGGCTCGAACGTGATGAAATGGCTGTGCGTAAAGCGTTGTCGCAATGGATCATAGAAAAAACCAACAACAGCAGTCTAAGTGTTGACGGAAGTCTTCCCGCTGACAGCCTTCGCCTCTATTCACCTAATGACAGTCTTTTTGGCCAATGGCTCATCAGCAAAACTAAATTAACTAGTCCTGCAATCAGTCTGCAGGATAAGTGCCTGAAAGTGATTGGTGGCAAAGAGGCCGCTGATGCTATGGTTAATGAATTGAACAAACGGCGTGACTTAGCCGTAAGAGATTACCTCCTGAAAGCGGGTGTTGCCGAGGACAGATTTACCCTTCAGTCCAACCCCGATGAACACATCAACCTGAATACACCCCTTCCAACTTACGATGCAAGTTTTGATGTGAAATAACATTCATAGAGAAGGTTACACTTATGATCTATAGAAATCACAAGTCTATCTATTTTTACTATCATTTGATTTTTTATGCTCTATTTTTGTAGCATGAATATCTCATTAAGCACAAAAAGAGGCAAAATTCTCCTGCATATTTCTGTATGGTCATTTCTTTTTCTTTTTCCATTGCTCATCTTCATGTATGAGGAGCATGATATGGACCGAAACTACAGGATGCTTAAGCTCAATTGGTTGCAGCTTACTCAATATGCCATTTTGTTTTA